>Ga0206990_1034_pt1 | contig 36290 bp, 30 predicted proteins | sample Alteio_BWMinCont_8_FD_153283 | JGI IMG/M metagenome (GOLD analysis project Ga0206990, IMG submission 153283) | Enriched cells from forest soil in Barre Woods Harvard Forest LTER site, Petersham, Massachusetts, United States -... | ecosystem: Environmental > Terrestrial > Soil > Temperate forest >... | reverse complement strand
CGCTTTATTCAGAATATTTGGTGCAGGCAAGACGTCTCGAAGCGGCTAGCACACTGTCAAGACTTGCTGTTGCCATGGAAAAATTCCATATCGAACACAATACGTATGAAGAGGCAACACTCGCGTCACTACATTTTCCGGAGACATTCGCAAAAAATAATTATCACTTAATCATTCAAGCGGCGACCCATCATGACTACACGCTGATCGCTGAGCCTCGCGGTAAACAAGCGGAAAAAGATGAACGCTGCGGAGGATTGATTTTATACGCGGATGATAGACGGGGGATAACAGGACGAGCAAAGGTGAGCGAGTGTTGGTGAGAGAGTAAATGTTGGGTTACGCGCAAAAAACGCGCTAACCCAACCTACAGCGATAAGTTGTTGATTACTATAGTAAATATCTCTATATCCGATCAATAATCACCGTTTTACGTTGGAAAAAAGTGGCTATCAACCACGTTTTTCCAACGTAAAACGGTAAAATCATCACGTTTTCCGAAGGAATGAGGAATATGGAAACTGTCAGCAACTTAACAACTTCCCATGGCTATCCCTGATCTCACCTTTCTCATCTGGAAGTGCAACACGTGTTCTGCCCACTTTGCTAATGATAATCGCCCATATGGGTTTATCTGCATGACAATGCCAGAATGTCCCATTGTCACTATGCAAAAATCCCGTGGGTAAAAATAACAAATAATGTCTATACCCTGGGAACGCACGCCAATGAATACTGCCGTGTTGTGACTGTGTTCGCATTACAGTAAGAATTTGATCATTGCCATGCACCACACCATCCATTTGTTCGTCGAGAAAAATGAGTTGGCCGTCTTGCCAATTGCCCGCGCACGTCATTTGATTATTACTTTGGCATAATGCAACCGGTGTATGAGTCGCACGAGCTTCGCGTTTAGCTATTTCAATGGCGCGCAGTAATTGTGCTTGCAGGATTTCATCTTGCGTACGTGTCATGAAATCATGCGCAGCAGGAAACGAAATCGCCATGAGTATGGCGATGATTGAAAGTGAAATGAGGAGCTCCATTAGTGTAAACGCAGATTGGGATGATGCGTTCATTCCTTGGGCCGCATATGCGGAAATAAAATCACATCGCGAATGGAGGGAGAATCCGTCAGCAACATAACCAGCCTATCAATACCAATGCCTTCTCCTGCTGTTGGCGGCAAGCCATGCTCGAGTGCGGTAATATAATCGCTGTCATACGGCATGGCTTCATCATCACCAGCAGCTTTTTCCTGCATTTGCTGATGAAATCGATCTGCCTGATCTTCAGGATCATTTAATTCTGAGAAACCATTCGCAATTTCACGACCCGCAATAAAAAGTTCGAATCTATCTGTGATATCAGGATTTGCATCATTGCGACGCGCAAGCGGTGAAACTTCAGCAGGATATTCAGTGATAAAAGTCGGTTGTTTTAATTGATGTTCAACGGTTTCATCAAAAATTTCCACGAGTATTTTTCCAAGGCCATCACTTTCCTTAACTGCAATGCCTAATTTTGCTGCGGTTTTTTTTGCTGCAGCGTGCGTTTCAATTTCATCTATTTTCAGCGTGGGATTATATTTTAAAATGGCCTGCTTAAGAGAAATACGCTCGAAGGGTTTACTGAAATCAAATGAAATATCCTGATAGGAGAAAATGGTGGAACCCAAACACTCCATCGTGATTTTCTGAAACAATTCTTCAGTTAGATTCATTAAATCCTGATAATCTGCATACGCCTGATAAAATTCAATCATGGTGAATTCCGGATTATGCTGTGTGGATAATCCTTCATTGCGAAAATTGCGATTAATTTCAAAAACGCGTTCAAAACCACCCACCACCAGACGCTTTAAATAAAGTTCCGGTGCAATGCGCAAAAACAAGGGCATATCGAGAGCATGATGATGCGTGGTAAAAGGTTTTGCGGCAGCACCTCCCGCAAGAACATGCATCATGGGTGTTTCCACTTCAAGAAAATGACGTTCCTGCAAAAAAGTACGTATTGTATTAGTAATGGCAGAACGCATCATAAAAGTACGACGCGTTTCTTCATTTGCAATCAAATCCAGATAACGTTGACGATAGCGCGTTTCCTGATCCGTTAATCCATGAAATTTATCCGGCAGAGGACGAACCGCTTTCGTCAATAATCGCAGTGATTTCACCCTGACAGAAAGTTCTCCGGTTTTGGTTTTAAATAAATTCCCTTCCGCACCGATAATATCACCGAGATCCCATTGCTTGAATTCTTCATAAATTTCAGGCGTCACATCTTCTTGTCGAATATAAAGTTGCATGCGGCCAGACATATCGAGAATATGCGTAAAGCTCGCTTTCCCCATTAATCGCCGCGTCATGATACGGCCTGCCATTTTGACGTGGACGGGATGCGCTTCCAATTCAGGTTCTGTTTTATCGTTGAATTGTTTTAGCAAATCGGCTGCCAATGCATCACGACGAAAATCGGTAGGATAGGCTTTGCCCGTGCGTCGCCATTCCGTGAGCTTGCCGCGACGTTGTAAAATTAAATCATTCGTATCGATTACTTCATTTTCCTGATGCTGATCTACTTTGTGTTCTGTCATTGTCATTTTCCAATTCTCAGTCATTACAATCCTGCCAGCAAACTAGCTTCTATAAATTTATCCAGATCGCCATCCAGTACCGCTTGTGTATTACCCACTTCCACCCCCGTGCGCAAATCCTTGATACGCGACATATCCAACACATACGATCGTATCTGGCTGCCCCAGGTGATATCTTTTTTGTTAGCTTCCAGCGCCGCTTGCTTGTCACGCTGCTTTTGCATTTCCAGTTCATACAATTTGGCACGTAATTGCTTCATGGCTTCAGCACGGTTTTTGTGCTGCGAACGATCTGACTGACACTGAACCACGGTGTTGGTTGGCATATGGGTGATACGGATTGCAGAATCCGTACGATTGACGTGTTGACCGCCAGCTCCGCTTGCACGATACGTATCAATGCGCAAATCCGCCGGATTAATTTCAATTTGTACACTGTCATCAATTTCAGGCGAAAGAAAAACGGAGGCAAATGACGTGTGACGCTTGTTATTGGAATCAAAGGGAGATTTGCGTACCAATCGGTGCACACCACTTTCTGTGCGCAACCATCCATAGGCGTAAGAACCGTCGAACTTGATGGTCGCACTTTTAATGCCCGCAACTTCGCCAGCAGAAGCTTCAATTAACTCTGTCTTGAAACCGTGACGCTCGCCCCAGCGCAAATACATGCGCAATAACATTTCTGCCCAATCCTGTGCTTCAGTCCCACCCGAGCCAGACTGGATATCCATATATGCGTTACTCGCATCCATTTCGCCCGAAAACATGCGGCGAAATTCAAGTTCTTCAATTTTTTTGGTGAGTTTTTCAGCATCCCGTGTAACTTCGCCCAGTGTGTCCGTATCATTTTCACTGGCGGCTAATTCATATAATTCTTCTGTTTCACGCAAGTAAACCTGAAGCGCATCCATTTTGTCGACGACTTCTTCTAACTGGGAACGTTCCTTGCCAAGTGCTTGCGCTTTTTCCTGGTTTTTCCAGCTATCTGGTTCTTCCAATTCCTGCCTAATGGCATTTAATCTTTCTTTCTTGTGATCTATCTCAAAGATACCCCCAAATACCTTCAAGGCGGGTTTGCAATTCCCTGAGATAGTTTCGCATGGATGTAATTTCTATCATGATGTTACCTTTTATCAATTATTTATCGTCTATCGCCCATTAAACGCAGAATATTCAAAAACAGGTTAATGAAATCAAGATAAAGAATTAACGCACCATAAATGGCGCCCTTTCTGGATTGGTCAGCCGTGGTGTACTGAAATTGCAGGGATTTAATACGCTGGGTATCGTAGGCTGTGAGTCCTGCAAAAATAATGAGACCTGCAACTGAGATAGCTAACTGCATGCCGCTACCCATCATGGAGGGAATAAATAATCCGAGTATCATGATGCCTATCAAGCCAAACAATCCCATCATGCAAAATGAACCTATAGGGCCCAAGTCTTTTTTGGTGGTGTAACCAAATACACTTAAACCTGCAAATGCAAATGCCGTCACGAAAAAGGCTGAGCTAATACTCGCCATGGTATAGACCAGAAACAAGGTGGAGAAGGTTAATCCGACTAAGGTTGCATACGAAACATAAACAACGGAAGCCATGGCAACACTCATTCTTTGCACCCATGCACTCAAGGCAATCACTGCAGCAAATTGTGCAATCAGCATGCCATAGAAAAGAATCCGATTTTGCATGATATACATGACAATATCTTCGCGGGATGCAACCACGTAGGCCGTGACTCCGCTAATCGTGATACCTACCATCATCCATAAATAAACCGCACTCATGAAAGCACTGAGCACTTGTGCCGAGTCGCGTGGACGACCGGTTTGATATTCGGAATTAAAAGGCAGCATAGCGTGTCCTCTACTGATTAATGTTAGGTGGGTTAGTTTACCGCAGATGAATGGCAAAAACTAATGCATCCTCATCGCCAGCAACCGTTGCATAATAGCCCTTGCGCTCGCCTACCTGATGGAATTTCAACTTCTGGTACAGGGAAATCGCCCGGCTATTTGAGCGGCGAACTTCAAGCCAGGCAATGCTTATCCCCCGGTCTTTCGCATAATTTAGTGCGTATTCCAGTAATTTACGACCCAATCCCTGATGCTGGAAGGGTAGATCCACGCATAAATTCAATACATGACATTCATCCACAGCGAAAGAAATAATAATAAAAGCAATGACTTTCTGGTGACTTTCAATCGCAAAACCAAGATAGCCTGCTTTGAAGCAAGACTTGAAAGTTTCCTCCGTCCATGGTGAAACATGAACGGATTTTTCAATGCGGAGTATTTGGTCAATGTCTGACTGGAACAAGGATCGGATCATGGTTAAGAATACCGTTCACGAGACACTTTTCGGGATAACAGGCCTGTTTTAACATGAATAAAATGCAGATGATGTTTTTTCTTGCCTTTTATGTCTGCAATCTCAATTCTCTCTTTATCTTTCTCAAGAAAGACTTTGTAACCGCAAACATTAACAATACTGACAAAGTTGCTGATTTTTAAATCATCCTGATTGCCGGATCTAATTTTCTGAATAATTGTTGGTGACAAGCCAACTTCTTTTGCCATGTCTCTTACTGATATTTCATCTTCTTCCATCATGGCAATTAACAATTCTGATAATAAAAATTCCTTGTAGCTTTTGTCGAAAGCTTTTTTAAATCGCTTATTTTTCATTTCACGTTCATAAGTAGATAAAGCTTTTTTAATCATAGTATTTACCTTTTTTAACCCTGATTTCATAATCACTTTTACTCTTTATGGCTCGCATCTTTTCATTTTCAGGTAGTTTCTGTTTCTTCTTTCGAAAAGCATTTGTTACGATTATCTTTTTACCCACATAGAAAAAACATAGAAACCTGTCTGGCTTAGGTTTAAAAGCGTAAACATGCTCGCCTTCATAATTAAATTTAGTAGTATCTTTAATTTCACCCACATCACCCATTCTTTTGAACAACTGCAATGTCTTTATTCGTTCCTGCATTGTCAAGGAATTATAGTATTCCTGTGCAGCACTTTGGCCACGAGCGTTATGATACCACTCGATAGTAAATTTTTTGCCTGAATAGGCTATGTGTTCTTTATTCATTAGTGTACCACTTTTGTTATACAGTTGCCAATTTTACAAGAAAGGGTATTCGCGTAAATACCTAGGAGGGATCAGGAGGGATGAGGTTGCAGTTTTCTTTTAAAAACCCTGCCTCAAGACAAAGACAGGGTCAAATGTAAATTTAACTCACTATCTTTTCTACTTTCTTCTTTGGCATATACAAATCCGTTATGGTGCCTTCAAACACTTCCGCAGCGAGCGCAACTGTTTCAGATAATGTTGGATGCGGATGAATGGTGAGCGCAACATCTTCAACATCACAACCCATCTCGATTGCCAACGCGATTTCTGCGATGAGTTCTCCCGCATTCGTGCCCACAATTCCGGCGCCTATAATACGATGCGTCGCCTCATCAATGATGAGCTTGGTTAATCCTTCATTGCGTCCTATGCTGAGTGAGCGGCCACTTGCTGCCCACGGAAATACACCTTTGCCATATTGGATGCCCTTCATTTTTGCTTCATTTTCAGTGACACCTACCCATGCCACTTCTGGGTCTGTGTATGCAACGCTTGCGATACATTTTGCATCGAAATAATGTTTCAATCCTGCAATGACTTCCGCCGCAATACGACCTTCTGGCATGGCCTTGTGCGCAAGCATGGGGTTGCCCACCACATCGCCTATCGCAAAAATATGGGGAACATTGGTGCGCATTTGCTTATCGACTGGAATGAATCCGCGCTCGTCCACCTTGACACCCGCTTTGGCCGCATCGATTTTATCTCCATTAGGACGTCTGCCCACCGCACACAGTATGCGATCAAATTTTTCGGGTTTTTGCGGCGCACCTTCCCCTTCAAATGTCACATATAATCCATCTTTTTTGGCTTCAACTTTCGTGACTTTGGTTTTGAGATAAATATTTTTATAACGTGCCTTGATGCGCTTTTGCAATGGCATAACCACATCATTGTCAGCCCCTGGAATCACCTGATCCATTAATTCGACCACAGTGATATCCACACCCAGTGAGTGATAAACCGTCGCCATTTCAAGACCAATAATGCCGCCGCCTATGACTAGCATGCTGCCCGCAACCGTACCCAATTCAAGCGCACCGGTTGAATCAATAATGCGTGGGTCTTCTGGTAAAAATGGTAATTGCACAGGAGCCGAACCCACCGCAATGATGGCTTGCTGAAATTCAACCGTTTCCTTTTTTCCATCTTTAAGTGTCACTTCAATTTTATGATCGGAAAGAAATCTGGCTTGACCTATAACTGTGTCAACTTTTCTAACCTTGGCAAGCGCTTTCACACCGCCGGTTAATTTACTGACTATGCCATTTTTCCAGGCCAGTAATTTTGCGGTGTCAATTTTTGGTTTACCAAATTGCACGCCGTGCTCAGACATTTCTGAGGTATCCTCAATCACTTTCGCTGCATGCAATAACGCCTTGGAAGGAATACATCCCACATTCAGGCAAACGCCGCCCAAGGTATCACGCTCATCAATTATCGCTACTTTTTTACCTAAGTCCGCTGCCCGAAATGCGGCGGTATATCCGCCTGGGCCTGCGCCAAGTACAACCACTTCTGTTTGGATAGTCATTTTTATTAATCCTTCTAACGTAAATATTCGATTAACGCGCTGATAATAATTTTTTTGAGCCATTCACTCGCAGACAGGAGTCTGCGAGAGCAAAACCCGCTCATGGATGAGCGTGTTTTGCGGTGAATGGCTCAAAAAAATTATTATCAGCGCGTTAATCGAATATTTATAACAATAAATTCCGAATGTCTGACAACATATGACTTAAATGCACAATAAAGCGCGCACCATCTGCCCCGTCAATCACACGATGATCATAGGAAAGTGCAAGAGGCAGCATGAGTCGCGGCATGAAAGCACCCTCCTGATAAACGGGTTTATACGAGGATTTGGATACACCTAAAATCGCCACTTCCGGCGCATTAATGATAGGGGTAAATGCCGTACCGCCAATGCCGCCTAAACTCGAAATGGAAAAACAACCGCCTTGCATATCTGCGGGTGTTAATAATTTCTTGCGCGCTTTTTCACTGACTTCCGCTAATTCTTTGGCAAGATCGGTCAATCCTTTTTTATCCACATCGCGAATTACTGGCACGACTAAACCATCGGGTGTATCAACCGCGACTCCCACATGATAATAATTTTTCATGATCAGAGTCTCACCGGAAGCATCTAGAGAAGCATTCACTTCTGGGAAAGCTTTTAATGAAGCAACCACTGCCTTCATGATGAAGACGAGCGGCGTTAACTTGATTTTTTGTTTTTCCATCTCGGCTTTTTGCGATTGACGAAAATCTTCCAGTATCGTGATATCTGCCTCGCCAAATTGGGTGACATGTGGAATCGTCATCCAGTTGCGCTGGAGATTTTTACCCGAAATTTTCTTGATACGGGATAACTTTTCTGTCCTAACCGGACCAAATTTGGAAAAATCAATGACAGGAACCGGCGGTAAAGCCATAGGCAAACTACTACCACTTCGCAATTGCGATAATTGACTCTTCACAAATAATTGCACATCTTCTTTTAAAATCCGCTGTTTTGGGCCGCTGCCTGAAAGATTTGAGAGATTCACTCCCAATTCTCTTGCGAGCTGTCTCACACCAGGACCTGCATGAACATCACTGGTGGATTGGACGGTACCCGTCAGAACAGTAGGTTCTGGTTCTTTTTGATTGCTGGGAGGAATCGCTTTTTCAGCTTGTTTCGCAGACTTTGCTGCTGCAGGTTTTGCTGTTGCAGGCTTTGCTGTTGCAGGCTTTGCTTCCGCTACTTTTTCTGTCCCACTACTTTCAAGCGTCATCAGTACCGAACCTGTCGATACGTGATCACCCACTTTGACTTTAATTTCCTTGACGGTACCTGCATCGGTTGCAGGAACTTCCATAGTGGCCTTATCAGATTCCAGTGTGACGATGGGAGTATCCGCAGTAATTTTATCACCTGGTTTTACTAATAATTCAATTACGGTGAGATCAGCATCGCCACCAAGATCTGGTGTTGTCATATTCTTTAGTGCCAAAGTCATATCCTCCATTGTTTGTATTCTCTACCAGTTTGAATCACACGGTCACAGGATTCGGTTTTTTCGCATCAATCCCATATTTTTTAATGGCAGTCGCCACCACGCTTGCAGGAATTTCACCGTCTTTCACGAGCGCATGCAATGCAGCAACCACAATATAGTAACGATCCACTTCAAAAAATCGGCGCAAACTTTCGCGTGTATCACTGCGGCCAAATCCATCGGTACCTAATGTAACATAGGTACGCGAAATAAACGGTCGAATCAAATCAGCTACTCCACGCACATAATCTGTCGCTGCAACCAGCGGGCCCTTGTAGTCTTGCAAACATTGACTCACATAGGGAACGGCCGGTTTTTTAGCTGGATTTAACATGTTGGCACGCTCGACCATCATGCCATCACGATACAATTCCGTAAAACTCGTTACACTGAAAACATTCGCTGCAATATCAAAATCTTTTTTGAGTAAATCCGCTGCGGCAATTACTTCATTTAAAATCGCACCACTGCCAAGCAACTGTAGCGTATGTTTTGCCTTGGCAGCGTGATGCAATAAATACATGCCTTTGATAATGCCTTCTTCGACACCTTTTGGCATGGCGGGTTGAACATAGCGTTCATTCATGGCCATGATGTAGTAAAACACATCTTTTTCTTTTGTCACCATTTCCGTTAAACCCTTGTGAATGATGACAGCCATTTCATAACCAAAAGCAGGATCATAAGCACGGCAATTCGGAACATGACAAGCCGATAACAAACTCGTACCATCCTGATGCTGCAAACCCTCACCTTCCAGTGTGGTGCGTCCTGCTGTGGCGCCAATCAGAAAACCACGCGCACGCATGTCGCCTGCGGCCCAGATAAAATCTCCCACACGCTGAAAACCAAACATCGAGTAATAGGTAAAGAAGGGAATCATGGGAAAACGATTGGTCGCATAGGAAGTAGCTGCGGCGATAAAAGATGACATACAACCTGCTTCTGTAATGCCTTCTTCCAATACCTGGCCATTTTTCGCTTCATGATAATACAGAAATTGCTCTTTATCTTCCGGGGTATAGAGTTGCCCAACAGACGAATAAATTCCCACTTGCCGAAACAAGGCTTCAAGACCAAACGTGCGCACTTCATCCGAGAAAATTGGCACGATGCGCGCACCGATAATCTTGTCCTTCAACAGCACATTCATGATACGGCCAAATACCATGGTCGTAGACATGGTTCTATCGGCTGAACCTTGCAACACGGCATCAAATGCAGACAAGGCTGGCGTTGCAAGCGATTGTGAAATAATTTCACGTGCTGGTAAAAATCCGCCGAGTTTTTTGCGCTGCTCAAATAAATATTCCATTTCCGCACTTTTTTTATCGGGTTTGCTAAATCGATAGTGAGTAAGCTCGTCATCGGTGAGCGGCAGTTTGAAGCGCTCGCGGAAGGCTTTCAATTCTTCCTCATTCATCTCAAGCGCATTATGAGCAACATTTCTACCCTCAGCAGTGGTTGTGCCAAGACCGTAGCCTTTCACGCCTTGCGTCAAAATAACGGTTGGCTGATCTTTATGCGTCGTTGCGGCTGCATAGGCTGCATATATTTTCACTGCATCGTGTGCGCCACGATTCAGCATTCCCAATTCATCATCAGATAAATCTGCCACATACGCTTTTAATTCATCTGTATTAAAAAGAAATTCACGCAAGTAAGCACCGCCGCGTACATAGGCTGTTTGCAAATCACCATCGACACATTCATTCAGACGTTTTTGCAATGCACCGGAAACATCTTTGGCAAAAATGCTATCCCAGCGGCTATCCCATAATACTTTGATGACATTCCAGCCTGCGCCGCGAAAAACGCCTTCCAATTCCTGGACGATTTTGCCATTGCCGCGAACGAGACCATCGAGGCGCTGCAAATTACAATTCACCACAAAAACCAGATTATCCAGCTTTTCGCGTGCAGCGAGTGTGAGCGCTGCTGTTGATTCTGGCTCATCCATTTCACCATCGCCGCAAAACACCCAGACACGACGGTCAGTTGTCGATAATAATTCGCGATTTTCCAGATATTTTAAAAACCGGGCTTGATAAACCCCCTGCATCATTCCAAGACCCAGAGATACCGTGGCAAATTGCCAAAAATTTGGCATGAGCCAAGGGTGAGGGTAAGACGATACGCCGTCACCATCCACTTCCTGACGAAAGTGGGTTAATTGTTTTTCCGTGAGTCGTCCTTCGAGATAAGCGCGCCCATAATTGCCTTCAGAAGAATGTCCCTGAAAATACACAAGATCGCCAGGCTGATCTTTTGTTGCACCACGAAAGAAATGATTTAAACCCACTTCATATAAGGTTGCGATGGATGCATACGATGACAAATGTCCGCCCACACCGCCCGCCACATTTTTTGAGGCAAGCACCATGGCAATGGCATTCCAGCGTATAAAAGCTTCAATGGCAAATTCAAGTTCCAGATTGCCGGGGTAAGCAGGCTGCTCATCCACGGGAATGGTATTGCAATAAGGCGTGGCCAAGGGTGTGATGCCGCTTTCAATGCCTTGTTTTTCAGCCGCTTCCATCACTTTTTGCAATACATATCGCGCGCGATCTTTGCCTTCAATTTCAATAAGAGAAGCCAAAGCTTCGAGCCATTCCTGCGTTTCGATGGGATCGTTATCATTTTGTATTGTTGTCATTCACGTTTATCCTGCTGCTGGTCTCATTTTGCGGCTAAGTTTACTCGAATATGCTGAAAATCCAAAGCCTGCCAAACAATAATCGTCCAATCCTCGATTATACCCCACAGAGTCTAACCTCCAACTTAATGCCCGCTTAAGTTAAGCCTGTTATTATTTGGTCATTAAAACGAGGAGCCCCACATGCAACGTACAGATATATCTGATGTTTTTCGAAATCATCGCCCTGATTTTTCATGTGTCAAACCAGAACATGCGGATGAATTGGTGCGAATGTTGAATGCGGACAATCCGTATGAAATCTTATTCCAATCTCACTTGTCTCAAGACTTTGATCAGTTGGGGCTGACGGTTGGCTATGCTTATGTGGAAGGCAAAATAACGCAGGATCAATTCGCCACCTTGATGATGCTGATTGATCTTAAAAAAGAAAAAATACATTTTACGGTTAAAGAGACCCTCGCGTCCGGGCAGTTAATTAATAAACTCAGTCGATTTGTAGATTTACTCAATCAAAAACCCAACAGTGAACGCTATATGTTTACGGTTGAAATGGACATAAGCACTCTGGATCCACGAGTGGAAACATTACTGGAACTTGCCGAAAGATTGCAATTGATTATTAAATCGCCTTCAAGGCAGCAATCCATGCTGCAGATTTCAATCATGAGCACAGGAGCCATGGATGCACTTGCCAAAGCGAAATTCCATGAACATGCCAAAGCACGCTGTCCGGTTCCCGGAAAATTATCGCGGGAAGACATGGATAACTATATTCAGGCTGGGAAGCGCCCTATCGCCACTTACTTTACAGGCATAGAAAGTGAAACAGAATTCCATGGCATTAAAGCACCCATGGTATTTCTGTCCCTGCATGACAACATACATCATCAGCTGGTTTCCAGTATCCCCAATTATGCTTATGATGCTTTGCTGGAAGCAATCAAGCTTGTGAGAGAGAAAACAAATATCTTCATGTCAAAAGATATCTGGAGTGCTTTAGACATGGAAGTGGGTGATTTCCTGGATTTAGATGCTTCGCTATTTTCCTCGAATCATCTCGTTACCAAAACTCATCACTTTAAAACACTGCTTTCAGCGAAAGTACACACTGAGGGGCGTACTGGCGGATTATTTGCAGGATCTGCACTCAACGATACCTTTTGGCTTTTAATGATAGACATTTATCTCCATCCCGATAAGTGGAAAAAATTATCCGTTGACCCTGAAAGTTTTACTTCAGATTACAAATCATTTTATGATTTTATTAAAACGCATTTTCCTGATGCGTTAAAAACACAATCAGCGGCTACACAAGTGGCATTCATAAAGTCAGACTGGTTTGGATTATCTTATACCGCGGAACAAGAAACGGTATTTGTGAAAACATCCGGTGGCTACATTCAAGTAGAAGTGGAAGGGAAACCCATTCTCGGCAGCAAAAAGACATTCATTGCGTGTGAAGATGTACATGCTAACAGCGCCGCTTATCCGCTATCACTTCGTTACAAAGAAGGTGTGGCTCAGCTCATTCGCGAAGGAAAAGAAACTCTTCTTAAATCACTCGAAAAATACCGTTACATAGGACAGCCTTATGAATCGCAGGATTTCATTCATGAAGCACTCGAGAATCCTCATTATTTTTTTCAATCACCCACTTCATCTGCAGATCTTGTAAAAAGGTTTTCCATACTCTTTCCTGACAAGAAAGCATTTGTTATCGATCATTTACTACAGCATCCCCGTGAATTTCGTTCATTTAACAGAAACACAGCCATGATAGAACTGCTACCAGATTACTGTCCGCTTAAAAGAGATGCTGTCATTTTGCAACTGCTTGCTAATGCCAATGAGACCCTATGGAATAACTTCAGATTAAACCTGTTTATGACTCGCTATCCAGAATATACACATGCCTTATTTGATTGGTTTTTAAATGGCACTAACGTATTTAATTCATCAGTAGCAGATCTTAAAGAATTAAATGTCATTGTCAATCATACACCGCCTGAACAACTGCACAGATTAGTGCAATATCTTACTGACTATTATTCATTCCCCACAAAAAAAATACTGGCCATTGCTGATCCCACGGACAGAATAATTTTTGAAAAAATGCTGACATCAAAACTGGAAGAAGCTCCCCCTTCATCACAGAAACAATTATCAAAAGCCATTGAAGCTTATCAAACTATTTCTGCTCCAAAACCGCAAAGCCTGATCATGCCATCAACCTTATTTTTGCAGCCTGTTCCATCCAGTGAGAAAGAAGTGCACGGCCTATCAAGACAGCCTAGTACGTTAAATCACGGAATTTGATCCTCCTTGAATATTCGGATACTCTATTCGAATATTCAAGGTAAAATTTCACATGCCCATTATTGAAAGAAATGATTATTTATTAAAAATCAACACTTTAATAAAAAACAACCCTGTCGTTGCCTTGATTGGCCCACGCCAGGTTGGAAAAACAACATTGGCGAGAGACATTGCCAATGAATATGCTTCTGTCACTTTTTTTGATCTGGAGAATCCGGCTAGCCTCGCGCGTTTACAAGATCCCCTGCTGGCACTGCAATCTTTGAAGGGATTAATCATCATTGATGAAATTCAACATCAACCGGATTTATTCAAAGTCTTGCGTGTATTAGCAGATGAACCACGCCAAAAAAGAAAATTTCTGGTATTAGGCAGCGCATCTCCTGTATTACTGCAGCAAACGTCTGAGTCACTGGCTGGCAGAATTGCCTATCTGGAAATTCATGGGCTCTCATTACAGGAAGTGGGTGTGGCGCATTTAGAAACATTATGGCTGCGCGGCACGTTTCCACGCGCCTATCTTGCCAATAATCAGGCAGCGAGCATACAGTGGCGGCAAGATTTTATACGTACCTTTCTAGAACGAGACTTACCCATGCTAGGCGTGAATATTCCTGCCATCACCATGCGGCGTTTCTGGATGATGCTCGCTCATTATCACGGACAAACCTGGAATGCTTCGGAATTTTCGCGCGCCTTTGGCATGAGCGATAAATCCGTACGACATTATCTTGATATCCTGACTTCCACTTTTGTGATTAAACAACTTGCTCCATGGTGGGAAAATATTTCCAAGCGACAAGTCAAAGCTCCAAAAATATATCTGAATGATAGCGGCTTGCTGCATACTTTACTGGGTTTAAATAATAAAGAAGAACTGGAATCCCACCCCAAAGTAGGTGCTTCATGGGAGGGCTTTGCCATGAACGCAGTGATTGCACAATTGAATGCATTGCCAGAAGAAATTTTTTATTGGAGTACCTATTCAGGTGCAGAAATTGATTTAGTCGTTATGCGTGGCAACCAACGCTTAGGATTTGAATTTAAACGAACCTCATCCCCCTCACTAACTTCTTCACTTCAGACAGCCTGTGCGGATTTGAACTTAACCAAAGCTTACATTATTTACATGGGAAATGATGTTTTCCCGCTCAATGACAAAGTAACCGCACTGGGTCTTGCGCGCATTGAAGAACTCGCCTAAACAATCTTCCACTGATTGTTCAATTTGCAAAATCGATAAATCGCCTTTTCATTCACAAGATTTGCCGTATGCTTGATTTCCATATCGCGGCAAAGCGATCCGTGTGCATGAAACGTGTGCCGCGGCACGAAGATTCCATGCGTACCCGTTTTCGGATTCGTCCAGACAAGTTTCACACCATCTTTATTTTGATTCAGTGCTTTAACCTCTGCCGTTTTGGAAATTTTCCAATCTTCAGTTGTGAAAAAACTCATGGCTGAGTTACTGAGAAAGCTGGTATTGGAGCCATAGGCTGCAAAAGACGCGACACCCGTAAATAAAATAGTTGCGGTAATTTGAAAAAATGATTTCATGAGCATTCCTTTGCTAATGTGATTTTAGATTAATAAATCTTCCATGCATTATTTAATTTGCAAAACTTGTATGCACCCTCTCCTTTAATCAGATTGGCCACGTTATAGAAAGCCACATAACGGCAAACCATGCCATTCTGACTGGGCGCAGCGGAAGGCACCATATAACCATGACTGCCGGATTGCGGATTTTTCCAGGTGACTTTCACACCATTTCTACCATGGTTTAAGACATCATTCTGCGTCTTGTTGAAGATTTGCCAATCACTTTTGGTGAAATAACTCATGGCAGAATTACTGAGAAATCCATAATTTTGAGCCGGCACGGAAAGCGGCACCATGAAAAGAACGGCGCCAGCCAGAGTCGCTTTGAAAAAATTATTCATCATTCAAGTCCTTTTTATCCATTCCATACTGCAGCATTGCAGCCTGACTTATCAATTAATTCAGCATGACAATGATGGCAACAGCAACCAGTGTAATCACAAATGAACGATCCAGTAAGCTAATAGCGCTTCTTTCAAGAGAACCATCTTCCGCGATATTTTCGATATCATTATTCCCCAATGCTGCCGCCCCGCATTCCGTGAGCAAATCTTCATTCATCTTAAGCTCGAGGAGAGGTTTTTTACGCCAGCAGGAAAATACTTTGACAAAATGTCCGCCCAATGCAAAAACGCAAGCCAATATTCGCACGGGAATCCAGTCAAGTATGGATTCAATGGAACGCGCCTCATGCAATAATCCTGGAACGGCTTCCTGTTTTGGAAAGTCTGCAGAAGAAAGGGTAATGGTTCGATACAAAACCGCACCGACAGGACCTAACACCATAAACCAGAAAACAATTGCGAAGATGCGTCGATTGGCGGCAATAAAAATATGCTTGAGCAGTTGGCCATGCAATGCTTGTCTCGAGCTCGCATCAGTGACACCAAAAGATGATTTCAATTTTTCCCCGGCTAATTGCGTATCACCCTGCACGAGAGCATTGATACAGGCAAAGGTATCCGCCCAGAGATTTTGTGGGCCAAGACAATATAAAAATAAAAATAACTGAAAAAGAAATTCCACTAATCCAAACAAGGTATGCTTAACCATCACTTCGACAAGAACCACTAAAAGCAACAATGGAATAATCGTGACGGCCAGCACAAAGTAAGGTGATTTATCTGAAAACCGTTTAGTGGCAGCACGCTGGTAATTCGAATACCAAACCCACCTTCGCAAATGGCTCCAGTCAAAGAAACGTTCAATCAGTAATGCAATTAATGTGACGATGAATGTCATGCAAGTATTCCTTTTAAATAGCCCCAGTCAAATGCCGGCCCCGGATCTGTTTTACGCAGTGGCGCAATATCAACATGCCCTACGATACGGTCTTCTGTAATCTGAGGATACGTTCGCCTGAGCAAGTTAATCACTTTACCCAGTTGATGATATTGAGTCTCTTCATAAGGCAGATCGTCGGTGCCTTCCAATTCTATCCCAATGGAAAAATCATTGCAGCGAGTCTTTCCCTGAAAAGAAGATTCACCCGCGTGCCAGGCGCGTTTGTCAAAGGGAACAAACTGGATGATTTCACCCGTTCTTCGAATGAGTAAATGCGCAGAAACCCGTAATGTTGCAATGCCGGCGAATGAGGGGTGCAAGTTCATATCCAGTTTGCCGCAAAAAAAGGCGGGAATGGCGGGAGAACCAAATTCGCCAGGAGGCAAACTGATGCCGTGCACAACGACCATATCAATGAGCATGCTGGGAGGACGTTCATCCTGATGCGGTGAAGCCTGGTAGTTAACCGGTTCGAGAAGGCCGGTTACCGGGTTGATTTCAAAGTGATTCGTCATGGCGGTCATTATAAACCTCATCTGGAGAAATAGTCATCCAGCAACCAGGAATTTCCGGAAATAGTGGAGCAGACTTCTTCATCATGCTTTTTGACCGCAATACACGTTTCCATCACGGGTATTGCTCAAGTGGACTCCTGTCCACTTGTCAAAATGCATGATGAAGAAGTCTGCTCCACTATTTCCGGAAATTCCTGACAATCTCATTGCAAATACCCTAAAAATATGCAAAAAATGGCAACCTTAAAATTTTCCGATTACTAATAGATACGAATGGCCTCCATGCAACCTGAAGACATTAAACATTTGATTGAAGCAAAACTCCCTGACTGCCAAGCCTTTGTAGAAGGTGATGGCGCACATTTTACTGCATTTGTTGTAAGCCCCGTGTTTGCCGGAAAATCACGCCTGCAAAAACAGCAAATCGTCTATGATACCGTAAGAACCGAGCTTCTGGATGGAACGCTGCATGCCCTGTCACTGAAAACCTTCACACCTGAAGAATGGGATAAATTAGACCCAGAAGGGGAAAAATAAACATGGAAAAATTAATCATTAAAGGCAATATCCCCTTAAATGGCGAAATCAGAATTTCTGGCGCCAAGAATGCTGCCCTGCCCATACTCGCTGCATCCTTGCTGAGCAGCGCTCCTATCCAGATTAGCAACATACCGCATTTGCAAGATGTGACAACCATCGTCAGTCTGCTCGGGCAAATGGGCGTGCGCGTCACACTCGATGAGCGTTCCAACATCGAAGTGGATGCCTCAAAGCTCGAATCATTTCATGCGCCTTACGAACTCGTCCGCACCATGCGTGCCTCTGTTTTAGTATTAGGCCCACTGCTCAGCCGTTTTGGTGAAGCAGAAGTTTCTTTGCCCGGCGGCTGTGCCATTGGTACTCGCCCTGTTGATCAGCACTTGAAAGGAATGATGGCCATGGGCGCTGAAATGTCCATTGAAAATGGGTATATCAAAGCAAAAACCAGGCAATTGCACGGCGCAACCATAGTCATGGACATCGTGACAGTCACTGGCACAGAAAATATCATGATGGCAGCCGTGCTCGCCAAAGGAACAACCATTATTCATAACGCAGCACGTGAGCCCGAAGTGGAGGATCTCGCAAATTTCCTGAATACCATGGGAGCAAATGTCAGCGGTGCGGGTACTTCCACCATTATAATTGAAGGTGTCGACAAATTAGGCGGCGGTCGTTATCACGTTCTGCCTGATCGTATTGAAACAGGAACTTATCTCGCCGCAGCTGTGATCACTCGCGGCAAAATCAAACTAAAAAATACTCGTCCGGATTTACTGGAATCCGTCTTGCTTAAACTGGAAGAAGTCGGCGCTATCATTGATACCGGCATAGACTGGATTTCACTCGACATGAAAGGCCATCGTCCGCATGCCGCGAATATCAGCACCGCACCCTATCCTGCCTTCCCCACAGACATGCAAGCACAAATGATGGCGGTTAACACCATAGCAGAAGGAACTGGCGTTATTACTGAAACCGTATTTGAAAACCGCTTTATGCATGTGCAAGAATTACAGCGCATGGGAGCAACGATTGCATTAAAAGGAAATACAGCGATTTGCACGGGTATCGACCATCTGCATGGTGCGCCTGTCATGGCAACGGATTTGCGAGCATCAGCAAGTCTTGTGTTAGCCGGATTAGCAGCGCATGGTGAGACCGTGATAGATCGCATTTATCACATCGATCGTGGTTATGAATGCATAGAAGAAAAATTGGCACAGCTAGGCGCACAAATTCATCGAATACCGTCTGAGGCTGAGGAATGACAAACGTGGTGCCGCAGGGTAAACACACTTTAAATTGAATTGGCCTTTTAAGATTACCTTAATAATTTCAGCCTCCGCTTGCATTAGCATAACGACTTTTATTCAACCTTGCCTAACAGGACATGCATGCAACAGGGACTTAGCGCAGATCGTTATGACTTTCTATGTGGAAATGATTTTAGTCTTGTCAAAATTGCATTGAACCATGACGATTATCATACCGTTCGAATACAAGCAGAATCAGCGAGAACCATTGATTTTACGGGTGGCGTTAAAAATCTGGATGAAATCATCATCAATCAATGTCTGAATTTCACACGCATTTTATGGCCAGAAAATGCAAGCATCAAGCGCCTCAAGATTGGCAACTGCCCTGAGTTAACCGCGCTAGACTTGTCCAGTCTGACAGGACTTGAAGAACTGAGTATTGTTGATTGCAATCAGTTAGGCGAGATCAAAGGTTTAAGCGAACAATTGCGATTCATCAACATCCAGGGCTGTCAATTGGATAGCTTGAATATTCACAAAATCCCGCAAATAGAATCCCTGATTTTATCCACATCCTGCTCGCATTTTCATCTTCCTTTAGCAAGTCACCATGCGCTTCGCGTTGCCATTATCAACATGGGTGACATGATAAAAAATGAAAAAATGCAAAATAATAACCCGCATGAAATACAAAAAATAAATAAACTGGAATGTGATTTTTCAGATTGCACACATCTTGATACTCTGCATATTAAATCCTCGCATAGTCCTGCCATCATTAACATGACTGGATGCACCAATCTAGTCACCGGACTTTTTTCAATTGAGCAAAAATCAGAAATGATAGGCGCTGCCTCTTGTTTAAACCTGCGTAAAGAAAAAAACTCCATCAAAAGTTTCAACAAGATTGAAAAATTCAGACTGCATAATAAAAAATATGCGATGAAAATGCCTAAAAATCCGGATGATATTGAAACCATCGTGCAAGAAAATGGAGCGCTGCGTAAAAAAAACAAGGCATGCATTGTAAAAATAAATTTGCTGATGGGACCAAAATTAGAAAATATTATTTATCAAAATAGTCTATATCAATTTCTTAGTCTCAATAAAAGAGACTTTACCCAACCTAAATATCCACGCTTGGCAAGCAGCCTCCCCTACCATCATGAATCCTTCGCCAGCCAATATTTTCAAGCTCTACTCCCTCAAAAATATAATTCATTTCACCCACTGAAAATGAAAAAATTCTGGGAATCAACATTCGCTGCTGACAAATTCGCGAATGCAGCTTCATTATTTCTCCAAAAAAAATTGCCTCAGACATTTTTTTATACGTCTCCTCAGTATCCCTTCTGGCCTTATTTTCTCTATCTACACCCACTAAACAAGAAAGCAAAATATACGAATACAAAAATTTCTGAACCTGCGCATGACAAGAAATCAGCCTCTCTCAATACGTGGTATTGGAACTGGAATGAGTATCCATTTCCGAAAAAGAAGTCACACAACAAGTCCAGGTTGTCAGAGGAAAATCAAAATATCTTGAATGAAGAGGATGACATTGCAACGGTTTACAAGAAATTCCCGGATGGAAATCCGCTGAATGCACAACCCTTTCTTGTTTTTGATGAGCCAGAAAAACAAAATCTCGCCGTATTAAATATCTCGCAAGACACGCTTGATGATGCAGAACAACTGCCGGGAGAGCTGGACATTCTTACCCCGCCACAAGAGACTCTGATCGACGTGCAGTCCAACCCATTGAATGCAAATCCTTTTCTGATTTTTGATGAGCCACAAAAACAACATCTCCAAGCCTTGCATGTTCCAAAAGATAATAATCATGATGATCCAGCGCTTTTGCAGGGAGAACTGGACGTTCTCATCCCATCGCAAAAAACCATGACTGCGCTTCAATTTAAACCACTGGAAGCGACTCCCTCTCTTATTTTTGATGCGCCAGAAAACCAAAATATTGTCACACTGCATGGCTCCCAAGATAAAAATGATGATGCAAAACCGCTGCCGGGAGAGCTGGACATTCTCACTGCAGCACAAAAAACCATGACTGCACTTCAATCCAAAGCACTGGAAGCAAACCCTTCGCTTATTTTTGATGAGGCAGAAAAACAAAATCTCGAAGCATTGCATGTTCCAAAGGATAATAATAATGATGATGCAGAGCTATGCGAGGGAGAGCTGGATATCTTCGAAAATAAAAAAATAAAACCCCTGTTCTCCAAAAACATGTCGCTATTCCAGCTTTCTGAATGCTCATCCACCCTCTCAGTCAAGCATACCGAACATCATCAGCCCCTCGATTTCAATGCTTGCATGATGGGTGCGCTCAGCAATTTGATAAACATGCTCCAGCCTGCACTTCAATCGGCTGACAAAAAAATCGCTGAGGGCAAACCGCTGGAAGCAACTTCTTCGCTTATTTTTGATGAACCTGAAAAACAAAATCTCGCGGCATTGAATATTTCCCCAGATAAAAATGATACTGCAGGACTATGCGAGGGAGAGCTGGACATCTTCGAAAATAAAAAAATAAAACCCCTGCTCTCCAAAAACAACGTGTTATTTCATCTTTCTGAACGATGCTTCACCGTCGTCAATCATGATGATTCCGCACGTGACATGAATACTTGCATGTTAGATGTTCTTAAAAAATTTAATGAACTGTTTGTTTTACTGGATGATCATTGCAAAAATAGTTATCGCAGAAACAGTACCGCTCTTTTTATGGGAAATAAAAACACTTCTCCCAAACACCATTTTCTAACGACAACTATCGCATTCAATGAAGCCATGAAAGCATTAAAGCAGGTGTTATGCATTTATTCGCCTGATCGTGAGCAGAAAAAATCCTGTGTCAGTTTCAATAAATAGGGAGCCCCAAGCCATCAGTCATTTTTAATGAGGTTGCCCCCGTGAACACTGACTAAATAAATTACCCATTACGCCAAATAAAAATCCAGCGTCTTTCTCAAGCCCGTCTTTATATCCACTTGCGGCTCCCAGCCGAGACTCTCACGCGCACGGCGTATCGAGGGAACGCGCAGGGAAATATCCTGATAGCCTTCGCCAAAATACTGTTTGGCATCCACCTCGATTAATTTCACGGCTTTGGCCTTGTCTGCATATTTTGGATAGTGTGAGGCAATCATTTGCACCAGCGTTTCTGCTAATTGCCGAATAGAAATATTTTCAACCGGATTACCAATATTAAAAATCTGGTTATGCGCGGCTTGTTCCTTATTTTCAATGATACGCATGAGCGCATTAATCCCATCATCGATATACGCAAACGAACGCTTCTGCATTCCGCCACCCACAAGATTAATGTCTTCGCCGCGCAGGATATTGCCGATAAATTGGGTTAACACACGCGAGCCGCCTCTTTTCGGATTGAATACATTATCAAGACGCGGTCCATACCAATTAAAAGGACGAAACAGGGAGTACGATAATCCCTTGTGTTTTCCCATGGCATAAATCACACGATCCATTAATTGTTTTGACGTGGAATAAATCCAGCGTTCCTTGTGAATGGGACCTGTCACCAAATGACTTTTTTCTTCATCGAATTCATCATCCGGACACATGCCATACACTTCCGAGGTGGAAGGAAAAATCACGCGTTTGCCATACTCAGCGCATAAACGCACAATGTCGAGATTTGCTTCAAAATCCAGCTCAAACACACGCAGCGGGTCTTGCACATATAAGGCGGGTGTTGCGACTGCAACGAGGGGAAGCACGACATCGCACAGTTTAATGTGTTCACGTATCCATTCTTTTTGTTTGGTCATATCACCTATCACAAAATGAAAACGGTCATGGGGCAAACAAGTTGATAATTTGTCTTCTGTTAAATCCATTGCATAAATGTGATGTTCCGTTTTGGCAAGAATGGCTTCACTTAAATGACTGCCAATGAATCCATTGGCGCCGAGGATTAAAATATTCATTTTTTTCTCTCATTAAAATTTAATTAAATATCGTATACATCACATCGAGCACCCTGTCATGATCCGCATCCGTCATGGAGGGAAACAAGGGCAAGCTCACAATACGCTCACACACCTCTTCAGCCTGCGGAAAATCTCCCAATTTAAAGCCGAAAGCTTGTCGATAGTATGGATATAAATGCACGGCACGATAATGCAAACCCGTACCAATATTTTTTTCTTTCATGGCTTGCATGAATTCATCTCTGTTCATGCGCGCGCTGTCTTCCTGAATGAGCGGCGTGTAAATATGCCAGGAATGAAGATGTTCATAAGCAGGCGTTCCGGGTAAGCTCCATTGCGGCCAGTCAGCAAGCGCTTCCTGATAGCGTTTTGCCAATTCATTGCGGCGCGTGATAAAACCAGTCAGTTCATTCAGTTGATGAATGCCTATTGCGGCCTGGATATCCATCATGTTCGACTTATAACCCGGCAATACAATTTCATAATCCTGAGTGCCACTTTTGCCATAACGGTTCCATGCCTGCCTATCCACGCCGTGAAAACGCAAACGTGCAATTTGATCTGCCATTTCCTGATCGCGCGTAACCACACACCCGCCTTCCCCCGTCGTCATATTTTTATTGGGGTGAAAGCTAAAGACTTGAGTATCACCACCACTGCCAATGCGTTTGCCTTTGTATGCACTTCCCATGGCATGCGCTGCATCTTCAAGAATGCGTATTCCGTGTTGATGCGCAATGTCATACAACAAATCGAGATCCACAGGCAATCCGGCAAAATGCACAGGAATAATGACACGCGTACGATGGGTAATAGCAGCTTCCAGTAAATTGAGATCCATATTCAAGGTGTGCGGATCAATATCCACCAGCACGGGTTTGCCACCAGCAAGCACTATGGTATTCAGGGTTGCTGCAAAAGTGAGTGGCGTTGTAATGACTTCATCACCCGGCTCAAGATGCATGGCGAGCAATGCGAGATGCAAGCCCGTTGTTGCAGACATGAGCGGCAAAACATGCGGAGCATTGAAATATTCCTTGAGGGCATCCGTAAACTGGGCAACACGCGGGCCTGTGGTAATCCAGCCACTTTTCAGGCAAGCGACAACATCCTGAATAGCGGCTTCACTAATGGATGGCCTCGAAAACGGTAAAAATTCATAGTCCATAAAAACCTCTTTTTATTTATGTGGTTTTTGCAACCAGGTAAACACCCGCAATAATAACGAAGATTCCAAGCATCCTCATGGAGGTCAAGGGTTCGCCAAATAAATAATAAGCTGCAAACGCATTCACGACATAACCGATACTTAGCATGGGATAGGCAAAACTCACTTGTACACGTGACAAGACCATTAACCAGACACCCACACTGACGACATACAGGAATAAGCCCGTCACAATGGGTGGATTTGCCATGACTTTTACCCCTATAGGCAAAGCATTTGCGACTGTGAATTCAAAATGGCCGATTTGGCTCATGCCCGCCTTAAGCAAAAGCTGAGCGCCAGCATTCAGCAAAACCCCTAAAAGAATTAACGCAAATATCATCATTGATTTATAACCTATTGATTTTATGTAGACACCATGGTGCGTGAGTATACAAAATTTTCATTCAGATTGACACATTTCTGCAGAATTCAGTTATAATGGCTGCCCATTTTATGAACTAACCTACCAACAAGAGGAAACATCATGTCTACCTTAGTCGGCCAAAAAGCCCCGAATTTTACGACTGCTGCCGTGATGGCAAATGGCGAAATCAACGGCAATTTCAATTTGCATCAGGCAATTGAAAAGAAATACGGCATTATCTTTTTCTACCCGCTGGATTTTACCTTTGTTTGCCCATCTGAATTAATCGCACTCGACAACCGTATCGAAGAATTCAATGCACGAAATACCCTCGTCATGGGTGTCTCTATCGACTCGCAATTTACGCATAATGCCTGGCGTAACACCCCGGTTGCAAATGGCGGCATCGGGCCCGTTCGCTACCCACTCGTTGCCGATGTAAATCACCAGATTTGTCAGGCATACGGCGTTGAACATCCTACTGCCCATATCGCCCTGCGCGGCGCTTTTGTCATTGATAAACAAGGCATAGTCCGCTCACAAATCGTGAACGACCTGCCATTGGGACGCAATGTGGACGAATTACTGCGTTTAATCGATGCGCTGGATTTTCATGAAAAGCACGGTGAAGTTTGCCCTGCTGGCTGGACCAAAGGTAAAACGGGTATCAAACCAACAGCGGAAGGCATTGCAAGTTTCCTCGCGCAGGAATCAGAATCGCTGTAGTGCATCTTCATGCATGCTATTTTTAAGCCCTGTAGGTTGGGTTAGCGCGCTTTTTGCGCGTAACCCAACAAATTTTCAAATGAAAAATAAAATGAAATTTGATTTGTTGGGTTACGCGCAAAAAGCGCGCTAACCCAACCTACACCGCTGATTGCTCAAATCAAAAAGGAATAAATCCATTAGTGGGGTCATCATCTACTTTTTTCGGAAGTTCCTTTTTGTGAGCAAAAAGGCTCGATGTATTTACTTTCAGCATGTTTTCGCTTTCGGATAGTTTGTTAAAGATTTCTGTATGACCCATTATCCAGGCAATATCCACGGGTTTAACTGAGACAGACTTTTCATCTTCGCCTGAGTCGATTTGCCTTTGTATGATGGTATCCATTCTGGTAATGACATCAGCATTGCCGTTGTGTAAAGCAAAATTACGCAAACTCTCAGCTGAGGCTTTGTAAGGTATATCCAGCATGGCATTATGCGCCATTAATGCATTAACGACCTCAGTATGGCCATTTTGTACTGCGATAAAAAGTGGTGTTGCCCCATGCGTAGTGGGCTGATCGATGTTGGCACCGTGTTCCAGCAAGTATTTAACGACCTCAGTATGGCCAGTGTGTGCCGCGATAAAAAGTGGTGTTGCGCCACGCGTACTGGGCTGATCGATGTTGGCACCGTGTTCCAGCAAGTATTTAACGACCTCAGTATGGCCAGTGTGTGCCGCGATAAAAAGTGGTGTTGCGCCATCCGTACTGGGCTGCTCGATGTCAGCACCGTGCTCCAGCAAGTATTTAACGACCTCAGTATGGCCATTTTGTGCTGCGATAAAAAGTGGTGTTGCGCCATTCGTCATGGTGTGTTTGATGTCAGCACCCTGCTCCAGCAAGTATTTAACGACCTCAAGATGGCCATTTTGTGCTGCCATAAAAAGTGGTGTTGAGCCATCTCTCCCCAGATGCTTGATGTCGACCTTACAGGCATACAAATATTTAACGACCTCAAGATGGCCATTTTGTACTGCCATAAAAAGTGGTGTTACACCTTTATTATTTGTCTTATTAAGATCAGCGCCAGCATTTCCTAATGCTCTAATGACATCAATATGACCGCCTCTCGCCGCTATCCAGGCCAGATTAATGGTTTCCACGCGCTTGGCTATCTCTTCGGTAATCCCTTGCTTTATACCCACCAACTGTTCTGATAACCGGGTCCGTGCTTCAAGATGACCGATGACAAGAATGGACGTATCAAATGCAACATATGGACTGCGATTGGGATTGCCTTCTTTAAAATAAAATAATATTTTTTCTGCAATGTCTTTTGTATCATGTGTCGGTTCAGGATATTCTTTGGAATACTGATTAATATCCATTAATTTCCAGCCCTTTCCTTTCTGATAAGAAAGGCCAATGGTATGATTTACGTTGCCCAAAATCATGGTGATGACATCTTCTGCTGCACAGTCAGATTGCAAAATCGCTGTTTCAAATTCATCAAGATATGTCTTTATCTCATTTGCTGTATATATACCTGGTTCAGAATAAATTTTCGTGAGACCGCCAAGACCATTTATTTCACTGGATGCAGCGAAGCAGGATACGGAAGCCATGTCACCCTGAAAATAATGCGCGTTAAAAAGTGCATGGAATTTTTCTGGGGAGTGATATAATTCGAGGCTCTCGTAAAAGGCAAGAATTTCCAGTAACTCCTCATCTTCAGCTGTTAGTTTTTCTTGCTGTTGCACTTTTTTCTTTACCTTGCCGATATTGCCGACAAGGGATTTTCCCTCGGAATCAATCTTCATGAGGCGGCGATGAAATTTATCTTCATCATGCAGCAGGCAGCTTTCTATCCAGCGCATGGTCACGCCACGACAGCATCCTTCCTCATGGTAGCCAAAAGCCTTGCTTAATGAGATGAGTGAAGCATGAATGCTCATGGAGAACTCCTCGTGTTTTTAATCTATTCTTGCTTAATTATAGGTTAACCCGACTGATTTTTCTGCTTAAGCCCTGTAGCCCTGTGGTTGGATTAGCGCGCTTTTTGCGCGTAACCCAACAAATTTTCAAATGAAAAATAAAATGAAATTTGATTTGTTGGGTTACGCGCAAAAAGCGCGCTAATCCAACCACAGGGCTACATTCACCAGGGTTTATGGGCAATCCCAATTCTCTGCTCTTCTTCATTCGTGATGATTTTAAGCAAGCCTTTCACTAGCACTCTTAATTCTTCACCCTTTTCGATATCGAAAACGCCCAGCTGCTCAGTAACCTCTTTCCACCACTCGTCTGCTATTTGTCTAAAACTCAAGCCCTCTAGCTGAGCCTCATAATTCTTCGCTTTCAACAACTCGAGCGAGATAATCAGTAATTCATGCTGATATTTTTGCAATACCTTTGCCCCAGAGGATAAGCAGAATTTCTGGGAGCTGGAATTAAGCTCATTTTTTTCACTTACCAAGTTTATTATTTCTTCATCAATACGCTGGTTGATTCTATCAATACGCTGATACACATCCTCGTTTCGGTGGCGGAGATGCTCACGCACAACAGGCGTAAACAAGGAAAATTTAATCAGTGAAGGTGCATGAGCCTTCACCCCGCATAACAGTATCAAAGGAATCAGTTCATGCGGTAACGGAACAGCCGCAGTTTTTAACGCGAAAAGATAAAAGGCATAATGCTTAATGAGAATTTCGGTCTGATCAATTCTTTTCTGCACGTTGATCAACTTATTTTTACTAAACCGAATGGAATCATCCCGCATATTCAAACAAGGATAAAAATAATCTGTCGCCATGAAAGACTGTTTTATAAATTCAAAGCAAACAGGTACCTCAGGAATAACTATCTCAACCAATTCTCGTGTGCCTTGCTCATCAGTATGATTAAGATGTCCTACACCTAGTATTGCTCTTTTTGTTGGTTTGCCATTGAAAATGGATGGGAGTGTGAAATGCTTATCAAATGTCATGACCGAGAGACCATTTTCACAGAAAGTATTCGCGAAGCGGCAAGTGATATCCGTATTCAGGAAGCTTAAATGCAAGCAATGATTCCCTACCCAATTACGATAATACTCAGCATAAATCGAGTTTGATGTTTCGGGAAAATCAATCTGTTGCGTTTTTGCTTTTTGTTCACGCAGGTATGTTTGAGTAGCAAGTCCAATTTCATGTTGGCTTTTAATTCGACTAATCATGTGTCACTCCTCGTTTAAATTTTAAAATGTTTTTAGGGATCCTGCATTCACCAAGGCTTATGAGCGATCCCAATTCTCTGCTCTTCTTCATGCGTGATGTTTTTAAGCAAATCTTTCACTAGCAATTTTAATTCTTTACTCTTTTCGAAATCGAAAACGTTTGGACGTTGCTCAATAGACTCTTTCCACCACTCGTCTGTTATTTGTCTAAAACTCAAGCCCTCTAGCTGAGCCTCATAATTCTTCTCTTTCAACAACTCGAGCGAGGTAATCAGTAATTCATGCTGATATTTTTGCAATGCCTTTGCCCCAGAGGATAAGCAGACTTTCTGGGAGCTGGAATTAAGCTCATTTTTTTCACTGGCCACGTTTATTATTTCTTTATCAATACGCTGGTTGATTCTATCAATACGCTGATACACATCCTCGTTTCGGTGGCGGAGATGATCACACACAACAGGCGTAAACAAGGAAAATTTAATCAGTGAAGGTGCATGAGTCTTCACTCCGCATAACAGTATTAAAGGGATCAGTTCATGCGGTAAGTCAACAGCCACAGTTTTTAATGCGAAAAGATAAAAGGCATAATGCTTAATGAGAATTTCGGTCTGATCAATTCTTTTCTGCACGTTGATCAACTTATTTTTACTAAACCGAATGGCATCATCCCGCATAGTCAAACAAGGATAAAAATAATCTGTCGCCATAAAAGACTGTTGTATAAATTCAAAAGAAGCAGGTAGCTCAGTAATAATTATCTCAACCAGTTCTCGTCTGCCTTTCGCATCAGTATGATTAAAATGTCCTACACCTTGTATTGCTCTTTTTGTTGGTTCGTCATTGTCGGAAATGGATGGGAGTGTGAAATGCTTGTCAAATGTCGTGACCAAGAGACCATCTTCGCAAAAAGTATTTGCGAAGCGACAAGTGATCTCCGTATTCAGGAAGCTTAAATGCAAGCAATAATTTCCTGCCTGATTACGATAATACTCAGCATAAATCGAGTTTGATGTTTCGGGGAAATCAATCTGTTGCGTTTTTGCTTTTTGTTCACGCAGGTATTTTTGAGTAGCCAGTCTAATTTCATATTGTTTTGCAATAGACTCTGTTAACGCTTCATCACTTCGACTGTTCATGTGTCACTCCTCGTTTAAATTTTAAAATGTTTTTACGGGCCCTACATTCCCCACTTATTCACAATATGACAAAATAATTCCGCAGTACGCTCCGCATCATAAATCGCTGAATGCGCCTTTAAAATATCAAATGGAATGCGTGCTCGCCGCGCCGCACGTGCAAGTACGGTTTCACCGAGAGCAACCGCAGACAATGAAGCCGTGTCTATCGTCGTGAAGGTATGAAAGGGATGATATTTGATACCCGAACGCTTGGCAGCAGCAAGTATAAAGCTTAAATCAAACCAGGCATTATGCCCAACCAGCACTGCCCTATAGCAACCGGTTTTTTCAAGCTCTGCTTTAACCGCAGCAAAAATGCGATAAAGTGCCTGACGCTCAGGAATGGCAAAACGCAGTGGACTCGAAGGATCGATACCGGTAATATCCAATGCCTCCCTGTCGAGACGCGCACCGGGAAAAGGCTCGACATGGAAGGCATACGTCTGATCACGACAAAGCTTGCCTTCCTCATTCATGGCAAGCGTCACCGCCGCAATTTCAAGCAAGGCATCCGTCGCTGAATATAATCCTGATGTCTCAACATCAATGACTATGGGCAATAATCCTCGAAAGCGGCGCGAGAGAGGTGTTGTTTTAATTGATTTTTTGCTTGGAATAGTTCTCATTTTTATCTTTTCACTAGTCAAATGGCTGATTTTCACTAAAATAGGGACTCTGCTGTCACCTCTATAAAATAACGTTGGGAAGTATATATGTTAACAACCACACATTCAGTTAAGTCCACTACGCTGCGCGATACTATCACAAAAGCTTATAGAATGAATGAAGCGGACTGTCTTAAACCACTTCTTTCCCTCGCCGCTTTTCCGGAAAATGAACGCGCCCATATTGCTGAGATAGCCACACAATTAGTCACAGAAACCCGTGAATACAAAAAACGCCAGGGCAAAATCGATACACTGCTACATCAATACGACCTTTCCACCGAGGAAGGCATTGCCCTCATGTGTCTTGCAGAAGCCTTGTTACGCATACCCGATAAAACCACGATGGACAAATTTATCAGCGATAAATTATCCACCGTTGAGTGGAAAAACCATTTGAGCCGCGATAATTCATTATTCGTCAACGCTGCCACCTGGTCATTGCTGCTCACGGGCAAAGTATATGCACCGACGCTTGATAACCAGCAAAATCTCATTAGCGCCCTGAAACGCACCACTAGCCGCATTGGTGCGAGCATGATACGCCCCGTGATACTGCAAATGATGAAATCCATAGGCAAACAATTTGTCATGGGCGAAACCATTGACTCTGCCTTGACACGCGCCATAGAACTGGAAGAAACCGGTTATCGTTTTTCATTCGACATGCTGGGTGAATCTGCCCGCACAGCCGCTGATGCCAAGCAATATTATGCATCCTATGTCAATGCCATTGATGCCATAGGCAAGGCAGCAAAAAACAGTAGCCCTGCCAAAAATCCTGGTATTTCCATTAAATTATCCGCACTGAATCCCCGTTATGAATACACGCATTATGATCGCGTCATGAATGAATTACCGCCCATGCTGCTCGCACTCGCACAACAGGCAAAAAAATATAATATTGGTTTAACCGTCGATGCTGAGGAAGCAGACCGTCTGGATCTCTCACTCGATATTTTCGAACGTGTGTTTACCCACGCTTCGCTTGATGGTTGGGAAGGTTTGGGTTTAGCCGTGCAAGCGTATCAAAAACGCGCGTCTTATGTGATTGACTGGCTAAGCCAGCTCGCAACACAACAAGGCAAGCGCATCATGGTGCGTCTCGTGAAAGGAGCTTACTGGGATGCTGAAATCAAAATGAGCCAAACTTCCGGTCAACGCAATTACCCGGTTTTCACGCGTAAAAATGCAACCGATGTTTCCTACATTGCCTCAGCGAAAAAACTCTTGTCTCAACCTCATTGTTTTTATTCGCAGTTCGGCACACACAATGCTTACACGACCGCTGCCATCATGGAAATTGCTGGAACGAATACCGAATTTGAATTTCAATGCCTGCATGGCATGGGCAGATCCCTGTACGATCAAGTCGTCGATACAAAACAATTTAATCGCCCTTGCCGCATTTACGCACCAGTTGGAACACATAAAGATTTACTTGGATATCTGGTACGACGATTACTGGAAAATGGTGCCAATAGTTCATTTGTTAACAAACTGGCGGATGATAAAACGCCTATCGAAAAAATGATTATTGATCCAGTCGCACGTATTGCCGCTCTCGAAAGCAAACCTCACCCTCTGATTCCCTTGCCAAAAAATATTTATGAAGATTGGCAGAATTCAGAAGGATTAGATTTATCCAATGCGTCACAACGTGAAACACTTTTGCAGCAATTGGAAAACGCGAAACAAGAACAGTGGATAGCAGGCTCCATTATCAATGGCAATATTCTGTCCGGCAAAAGCGTGCAATCGGTGACATCTCCCAATCATTTACAGCAAGTCATTGGTCACGTGAGTAAAGTCTCAGAACCTGAAGTGGAAACCGCATTGCAAACTGCGATGGATGCCATGCGCGCATGGGAAGAAACACCTGTCACAGATCGCGCAGCCATACTCGAGCGTGCAGCAGAATTATTTCAGCAGGAAATGCCGGGATTAATCGCCGTACTCAATCAGGAAGCAGGCAAGTGCATACAAGATGCACTCTCGGAAGTGCGAGAAACCATCGATTATTGCAGATATTATGCCTATCGTGCACGCAAGGATCTTGTTCCAGTCATCTTGCCAGGACCCACGGGTGAGATGAATCAATTATCCCTGCATCCGCGTGGCGTCATTGCATGCATCAGTCCATGGAATTTTCCCCTGGCCATTTTTACGGGTCAGATTGTCGCAGCGCTTGTTGCCGGAAATCCAGTCATTGCAAAACCCGCCGAACAAACTCCCTTGATTGCTTTCAAAGCAATACAAATTCTGCATCAGGCAGGCATTCCAAAAAACGTTTTGCAATTACTGATAGGCCCTGGCAGAGTCGTGGGTGCAAAACTCGTCAACGATACCCGCATCTCAGGCGTCATGTTCACGGGATCCACAGAAACCGCCAAATTTATCGAACAATCCCTTGCCAATCGCAAAGGCCCCATTGCCCTTTTTATTGCAGAAACGGGCGGACAAAATGCCATGATTGTGGATTCTTCCGCACTTCCCGAACAAACCGTCATGGACATTGTGCAATCTGCTTTTAATAGTGCAGGACAACGCTGCTCTGCCTTACGGGTTTTGTTTGTACAAGAAGAAATAGCGCCAAAATTACTGGAAATGTTAAAAGGCTGCATGGCGGAACTCACACTCGGTGACCCCAGTCTGCTTTCCACAGACATTGGTCCTGTCATTGATGGCGGTGCGCAACAAATGCTGCAAAATCATTTCGCGAAAATGAATGAGGAAGCAACATTGCTCGCGCAAGTTTCTGCTGCGAATACACCCACTGGATTTTATTTCGCACCCTGTGTGTTTGAATTAAGTGATTTAAGCATTCTGCAAGCTGAAGTTTTTGGGCCTATACTGCATGTGATTCGCTACAAAGCGAATGAATTGGACAAGGTCATGGATGCTATTATCAAAACCGGATATGGATTAACATTAGGCATACACAGCCGCATTGATGCAACCATACAAACTGTCGTAAACCGCATGCCGGTAGGCAATATTTATGTGAATCGCAACATGATAGGTGCAGTCGTCGGCGTACAACCTTTTGGCGGCGAACGTTTGTCCGGCACGGGACCCAAAGCCGGTGGGCCTCATTACTTGCCGAGACTTTGCATGGAACGTTCACTCTCCAACAATACAACCGCTGTCGGCGGCAATGCTCGTCTCGTCTCACTGCTTGAGGATGATTAATGGTACAAGATTCCCACACAATAGCGCATATCATCTTTCTGATTTTTACAGGCACGGCGATATTGTCCACAGTCGCCTTGTTTACTCGTCAGTCTATGCTGGTTGCTTATATTGTTCTCGGTGCCATCATGGGCCCGTTTGGATTGAAGCTGGTTGTAAACAGTGATGTCATCAAACAAGCGGGTGATATTGGCATTGTTTTTTTGCTATTTTTATTAGGCCTGCATTTACAGCCGCAAAATTTATTTCACTCCTTGCGCAAAATGAGTCTGCTAACTCTCGGCAGTTCATTCATTTTTTTTGGATTGAGTTTTCTGATTTGCTATGCCTTTGGTTATTCGCTGGAAGGAAGCATCGTCATCGGGATCGCTGCGATTTTTTCCAGTACCATTATCGGTCTCAAATTATTACCGACCACCATATTACATCATCAACATACCGGTGAATTAGTCATTAGCATTCTGCTATTGCAGGATATCATTGCTATCGCTGCCATTCTCATCATGCAAATCATGAGTGACTCCAGCAGCAGCACCCGCAATCTCTTGCTGATTGTGGCAGCATTCCCTGTGTTACTCACCGTTGCTTATTTGTTCCAGACCTTTATTCTTTCCTGGCTGCTCACCAAATTCGATACAATTCACGAATACATTTTTATTTTATCCATAGGCTGGTGCTTGTTCATGACTGAGCTCAGCCATTATTTCGGTTTATCTGAAGAAATTGGAGCGTTCATTGCAGGTGTCTCACTCGCTTCCAATCCCATTTCATTTTACATTGCTGAAAATTTAAAACCTTTGCGTGATTTCTTTTTGGTATTATTCTTTTTCTCTATCGGTGCGAGCTTTAATTTTGATTATCTTGGTCAGGTATTCGCCGCCGCCTGTATTCTGGCGGGATTTATCCTGCTAATAAAGCCCATGATATTCAGTTGGCTATTACAGCGATCCGGTGAAGTCAAATCCGTTAGCTGGGAAATTGGCGTGCGCCTTGGTCAGATGAGTGAATTCTCCCTGCTAGTCATTTACATGGCGCAAGAAACCCGCTTATTGTCATCAGCCGATGCCTACATGGCACAAGCGGCGGTTATCATTACCTTCATCGCCTCGTGTTACTGGACGGTGATGCGTTATCCCACACCGCTTGCATCAACAGACAGATTACGCAGAGATTAGAGAGGCTTTACACATGGGAACACATCATCACAATCATGATCATCACCATGCCCCGCGCTCATTTAATTCTGCGTTTGCGATTGCAGTCACGCTGACACTTGCTTATAGCCTGACAGAAGCAGGTTATGCCTTATATGCAGATTCCATGAGTTTGCTTGCAGATGCCGTACACAATCTGGGTGATGTGCTGGGACTCATTCTAGCCTGGATTGCAAACTGGTTATTAACTTTCCCCGCGCGCAAACGCTACAGTTACGGCTTCAAACGCACGACCATCATCGCATCACTTGCCAATGCTTTCATTCTGGTTGCAACATCCGCCGTCATTGCTTATGAATCCATTTATAAATTATTTCACCTGACCACTATCAATGAAACCATCGTCATCGTCATGGGCTGCATAGGCATACTGATCAATGTTGGGACATCGTTTCTTTTCATGCGCGGTGCGAAAGAGGATGTCAACATCAAGGGAGCCTATTTACATTTAATGGCGGATGCACTCATTCTCGTCGGCGTGGTATTGTCCGCTATTTTAATTTACTACACTGGCTGGCACTGGCTGGATCCCGTCGTCGGCATCATCATTGTCATCCTCATCTTGTGGGGAACGTGGGGATTGCTGCGTGATTCCGTGATACTCATTCTCGATGCCATTCCACACTATATTGATCACATGGGTGTAAAAGAATATCTGCAAAATTTGCCTGGTGTGACTGCAATTCATGATTTACATATCTGGGGATTAAGCACGCGGGAAGTCGCACTCACCGCGCATCTCATCATGCCAAAAACACAATTGTCTGATGCGGATTATAAAAATATTAATGATGTGCTCAATCATCAATTCAGAATTAGTCATGTGACATTGCAAGTGGAGATGGGGAGTGAGAAAGATCCGTGCAGACGTCTTGAAACGTGTTAGGATCAATGCCCTCTTATGATACCCTGCTGCCTCGGATTATTTGGGTTCACTAAAATAACAGGCTGTATATTTTTCTGATCATTTGGATGTTTAAACAATTTATTAGAATATGGAACTCCCTCATGTTGCTGAGAAAGTTTTTTATTATCCCCTTCTTTTCTTTTTCGTTTCTTTCTTTTTTCATTTCCATGCACATCATTACTTTGCTTAGAATTATTGGGATTAAATAAAACATTCGGATTCTGTGTGTGCTCAATCTTTTTTACTGTCGGGTTTGTTTTCGTATTTGTTTTCATGTTTGTTTGCGTGTTTGTAATCGCATTCGGATTATCATGCCCCATATCAGGCAATACATTCTCGCCACCCTGAGGTTTTTGCTTTAGCTTTTCTTCTCCTGAAAACTTTTTAACAAGCCATCCCACCAATGCTCCCATCAATCCACCCGCTGCTAGCAAGCCAACTGCTAGCACTACCGCTCCTATCACATGTTCTATGACCCCGACAATTGCAACAGCCGTAAATAAACCCGTGACACCTTTACCAATTGCTCCTGCTGTAACAAGTACAGGAATGGCTGCGGTTCCACCTGAATAGACCAATGCCAAAATAGTTCCGATGATGGCGGCGAGAAGCGTCGTGATAATCAAGCCTGCCACAATGCCCGTTAAAATCGGATGTTTTTTGCATAGCGTGAATAACCGCTGCATAACGAATTCAAA
>Ga0206990_1032_pt1 | contig 36882 bp, 33 predicted proteins | sample Alteio_BWMinCont_8_FD_153283 | JGI IMG/M metagenome (GOLD analysis project Ga0206990, IMG submission 153283) | Enriched cells from forest soil in Barre Woods Harvard Forest LTER site, Petersham, Massachusetts, United States -... | ecosystem: Environmental > Terrestrial > Soil > Temperate forest >... | reverse complement strand
AGAATTATATAAAACTAACGCTTGTTCAGAATTATATAATTTGATACCACACTTCACGATTGATACTGAAAGTGCATCTTGTAAGCATGACGGAAAGTGGTTAGGAGATCCTAATCCATTGAATACAAATTTTTTTACGGAGTTTTTTAATTTACATCAAAAAGCGTTTTCAAAGATGGATGTCTCGACCAGTGATTTATTATTATATCATTTAAAAAAAGCGGAAAATATTCCAATGGGAAAGCCGTTAGGTGGGTTTATCCGTGATTACTGGGTCGCTTCTTGTTATGATTGGCACCGACCATATCCCATAAGAAATAATCTCAGTTTTGATGAGATAAAAAAATCATTAGCTGCGACACATGAAACCATTTTTTTGACACTAATAGAGGATAATATCAATCACTTCGAAAGTGAAATAAAATCTATCCTACTCACAACAATGCCGATGGATTTGATAAAAATAATATATTCATATGGCCACTCACCTTTGGATATTATAGCAAAAATAATATCCATTGTTAAAACCGATATTCTCAAATATGGTAAATTGATTGAATGAACTAATTTTCACAAATAGGACATCTCTTCGGTTCCACATAATGATCCTTACAATAATAATGCGCGCATTTCCGAGGAATCAAAATCGTATCAACCAAACAAACCGGGCAGTCGGCATTGATCTTAAATTTCCTTGCATTATCCATAACACTTCCTCCATATTTCACTTTCCTCCCACTCGCCGGACATACACCACAACCCTCAAAATTCACCAAACATACACAGCAAACCACATGAAAACAATCCATGATAATCATATTCTTCTTCCCCCGACATCGACAACACACTGCCCCGACGGGAAATTTTATCATATTCATTCGGTTCATCATCAACCTGACTCCATTATCCCCCTCAATCCTTTTCATCATCAACGAAACAGCAGGATTTCTATTTCCCAATACCCGCAAAACCACATACAACCGATTAAGTTTATTCACATCACCATCAAAACAATTCAACAACTCAATTCTTGCAACATCTGATTTTTCCAGAATCAACAAATAATATTCACACGCCAAAGCCAAGTTCGACTCAACAAACTTCCGCGCAACCGACAATATCGTATCCACTTTCTGTCTCTCCCTCGCCAAAGCATTAGAAAATACTTCCGGATCAATATCCACATCAACCACTTCCCGAAAATATCGAACCGCCTCCACATGATTACGCTTTTCCACGTAAATTAAACCCATCTTACTTAACAAATCCACCAAATACTTATTCTTATTCTTATATGCCTCCAAATAATACTCTAAAGCCTTCTCTTTCTTACCATGCCTATAGTAGCACGATCCCAGATGATACAAAATATTCTCATGCCCCGGAGCCACCTTAAAAACCTTCAAATAATACTCAAACGCCTCACGATATTTCTCCCCCAAATCATACCCCAAAGCAATAGCATATAACAAATCAGCATCCACCGGATTAATCTCTAACCCACGTCGATAATACTCAACTGCCGTATCATATTTCCCCTGATCAAAATGGCAATTACCCATCCCCCTGAACGCCGCAACAATCTCCCCCACCTGATGCGGATAAATTTTTCTCAATCCCAATCTCTTAAATTCTTCAATACTCTCCCCATAATACATTAACGCGCCCCCGATATCCTTATTCCCATAACATTCCTCCCCCCGATAAAGAACCCCAACAAAATATTTCGTCTTAAAACATCTCTCCCTAAACATCGAAGCATCCGCATCAGCCCTCTCACTAAATATCCTAAACAAATTATACAACGCTTCCGGATTCTCAGATTTCGCCGCCTCCTGTAAATACCCAATCCCCAACTCAACCTCCTTCTTAAAATAATACAGATACACTCCAGCAAAATTATTCAAAACGGCATCACTATACGCCCCCTCCACCTTCCCATCAATAATCCCTCCAATACCCACCAATTGCTCCCAACTATATTTCTCCAAAAGAATAAAAATCCATTTCTGCTCCTCTAAAAATTTATCAATCCTCTCAATCAATTCACCTGACAAGTCTCCCATATCAGGCAACCGACCTCCGCTCTTCCTTTATCAAATAACAATTCAACTCTCGAACCCCTTTAATAATCAATTTTATTACACCTACACCGATACCGCCGGTTGCCCCTCCCCCCTTTCATTCTCCTCAACCGTCTTCATAATCTCATCCTCACGCCTATTCACACCAATCAAAAACTTCTCCCACCAACCAAAATAAAATATCATTACATTAACGATCGCCCCAAACAAACACAACGGCGCAATTCTACTCTCCGTATCAAACAAAGCACCCGCCGCCCTCCTATCATCCAACGACCCATCCAACGTTATCACAAAAATCGTCAACAACAAAATACGCATCAATGACATCCACAAAATCTTCTCAAAATTCTTATTAAATCTCTTCCACACCTCTTCATACTCCGATTCCAATGAAATTCGCAAATTCATTAACCTAATTTTTGTCAAAGCAACATACCTATCCATATTCCCAAACTGCATTTGCGAGTTCACAAAAGACAACAAAAAAAGAAACCATATCATATAATCAATCAGTAACCCCAAAAGATAGAATATTCCATCCTGAGATATCGAACCATCTATCACTAAAGAATACGCCGTTGTTGAACATATCACAGCCAAAAAATAAATCCCCGCCCAACATCGAGAAAATACTATGCACGAATAATATTGTTTATCGCACAAAAAATAATTCTTAACATTCCTAACAAACGTTTCGTCCTCGCCCATAATCGTCGCTGTTCGAATGATATTCCTTAAGAGAACGATAAAATATAAACAATTCAATTTTTCACAACAAAAAATTGAATTACATAACGTTTGTACCATTCATTATTCTTCTCATCTTATTCTACTTCAAAATGGGTTTAGATCCTGCCTCAGAACCGGGCACATCTCCAAAACAAAATGATTACCAATATCTGAAAATTATCTTCTTGGTCTCATTACCATTATTTCTGAGTGCATGCATTTACAAACTAACTCTCCCCCAAGAAAATCTAACAATCGAAATGATGGACAACATCATAGAATGGATAAACCCCGACCATTTAGAAACCTTTGTCCAAAAAATCGCAGACTATCACCAAATAAATCAGAAATATCCCCCCAATCTAGAGTATAAAGACATTCTAAACTCGTTCTTTCGAAGGAAAATATATAATCCCGAATATGTTGAAAAAATGTTAACTACACTAGAAAAATACATGGGCCCCATCGATAAAATACCAACAATAAATAATTTTTTCCTGCATCCGTATTTTCATTTCAATCACGCTGAAGAAAATAACCACTATCCATATGCGAATTCTCCAAAAATAAAATGTATCATGGCTTTTGCGAATCGTATCTCCGGAACGAATCACGAACTTGCGATTGTCAACGAATTATTAACGCACGAACCCCGGCAATTTTTATTTGATTTGATCATTAAATATAGCAAATCCAAACGATTCCAACTGCGGCTATTCGTTAAATATGCTATAAAACTTGAATGGGTCGAATCCATGAATGCTAACCAATTGATCATACCACAATATCTCGACGATTTTTTGAAAAAATTAACTGAAGCTGATAAACCATTGGAGCACTTCACCGACAACTTTGTTGATGCTCTGTTGAGAATAGATGATAATCCATCGAGGCATAGAGGCTTTAGTCTAAAACTTGTCAATCATTATATCATACATTTTTCATCCCTAACGCCTGTAACAAATAATAAGATATTTACGCTAATAACGAAGATTGCTTATAAATTTACCGATCAAGAGATACAAAAAATTGCTTTCGATCTTTTTAACTCAGGAGCAACCGCTAGCCCAGGATGGAACGAGTTAAAAAAGAACCATCCCGATTTTTGGCGATATTTTAAAAAATTGAATAGTTAATTACGAAGATGGTTTGCTAACTGCATTTTCCAAACGTCGAATTTTTTCTAACATCTCTATATGGGCTGAAACTAATATGCGGACACTCTTAGTTAAAACATCTAACATTTCGTCGTGCTTAGCAATAGACTTTGACATATGATTTATCGATCTCTTATGCGAAGCCAAATCCTTTCCCAAAAATTTCACCGAACAAGCGGAACAACTTATTACACCATACTTACATTCTCTCAAGTGCTCTTGATATTTCTCCCCATATTCAATTTCCTCCAAGCAACCAAGCTTCATATTAACACATTTCAATTTCATTTTTTTTAATTTCGCCGATATGAAATACACTGGCGCTGTAACGATATTCTTCTTACTATCCCTACCAAACTCTGTATCGCACGAACTACATTTATCTAACGGAATTATTTTTATAAAACACGATTGACAAAATGTACACCCACATTGAAGCGAAAGTGGTTCCATCGGTACCCTATCACATTTACTGCAAGTCATATCGCATACTTTCACACTTCCGAAAACTTCTATAGGTAACGAATCCATTCCAGCAATCTGTGAATAAACCAAAAATAACATATAAGCTTCAATTGTACCATATTTCAATTTTTATTGATAAAAGAAATCCAAGGAAGCTCTAGGCGATCGTTTCCAATCGCAACAAGAGGATGTTGTTGAGTTTCATGAGCTCATTCAACAAGTGCAATTTCACTTTCATCATACGAATTAGCAAGCCCTTTTGCCTCTCAAAAAGTGAGTGCATATTTGCCAAATATAATTCGGCGATCGCTGGAATGCCACCTAAAAAGTGACTCCAAAAAGTCTGCGCATTCTCCCTCAAAGAGATACCAATTTGCTCAGCCTCAAGGAGATAAGAATGCAACACATCGACCCCCTTAATAAGGGACGTTATGTATGTTTCCGGAAGCTTAATCCCCATTACAGCAACTTCGCACACGGCCGTATCCAACAGGCCGTGCAGCAACTTACTTTCAAACATGGAATCGGCCATAATGGCTCTTAAATCCCTCTATTCCAATAAATATATCCGTTAAACTCTTCAACTAATTTACTATTTCAATTTTTTATAATCCATTTATCCCGATCCTTCCCTTCAATTATTGATGGATCCCCATTCTTAACGACTCTTACCGTTGCTATCAAATCCAAATGCACACTCAAACTAAAAAATAAACTATCGATCACATATATCTCCGAAGCATTCTCAATAATCTTCGCATAATGAAGAAAATTTTCGGTTCCATTTGGCCTATACACATACATATTTTTCCTTTCCCCCCGCAAAAAATCAAATTCATTATTTTCATCATAAACAAAAATATAATTCTTTTCCGCTATCCCCTCGTATAGCTTATTTTCAGCATCAAGATCGCGGGGTACATGAAAATAATCGAATTGGATGCTACTATCTAAATGCCCCAGTTCATTTGCCGTAATTATTTTGTAATCGTTAATCGCCCCGTCTGCCGTCACTATTTTGATCGTCTTGTCATCTCTAAATAACTCTTTCACAAATGAATAATCTCCCGTTGCACAGCATAGGCGCAATTCGTCATATTTTATTGAAAGAAATCTTATGGCACCAATCAATGAAAAGACCTCCCGCAAATTCAAATCAGGACATATCATAGCCCTTTGAGGCACATACCCCTTTTGTTCCTTCAACGTCGAATCGAGCAATAGATTAATTTTATATTTAATACGGAATCGATTATCGTTTTCCTGCGTAATGTTATCATACAGGTCAGCATATTCTTCCACACATTTATTCTTCACTCTTACTTTATCGCACAGCAACCACAATTTGTAATTCGTAACATATAAACATTTATAAAAAAATATAGCGTCGCTCTTATATTTCTCTAAAATAGGTAATATATGTTCAATCTCCTTTTGAATTTCTTTTTTTTTATAATCATCTTCAACTAATTTAAATTTGATCTCCAATATAGTTAATTTGTCCAATCCTTCCCCAATAGATGTCGGTAGTAAAGCCATTACTTATATTACTGAAAGATAAATTTGTAAATCTCAATTATTGTATTTCATTTAACTTGAAAAGCGAAGTCAGAAAAGGCATCAATTTCTGAAACCATTGATTACAATGCTCTTGATGAAGATGAACCTTAATTCCTTCACCATCAGGTTTCAATATATCGGTATCAAATTGATCTGAAATTATTACTTTTCCAACGCCAAACTCCATTTTTTTATCGCACAATGATTTCGCTTCCTTATGCGACTTCCCGCTCAGATCAACGATGTCAATAACAGTAACAGCGGAAACCCTGCACACAAAATTATCTGAAAAAATCGTTAACCTTTTCGCTCCATATGGTATTGCAAATCGAATATATGCGAACCTATTTGTTTTCGTCTCATGATCAAAAATATACCCAGCACCCCATGCAATGCTATTTAACTCCGAGATCACACAACTATTACCCTTCTCATCATTTAAAGCAACAATCGATCGCACTTTCCCTTCAACATACACAACATGACATTTCAACATCCCGCCCGGATACCAAACCTTACACAATCCATGCAAACTATCGCTCTTATAATTTGCTTCACGTACAATTTGTCCGCCTTCATTCCACTCCATATAACTTCCATCCCTCAACCCTTTATTATACGTCATAAACTTATACATCCAACCACTCCCCATATGATAATAATATTGCTCCCCATGTTTCTTCCCACCAACAAATATTATTTCTGAAATCTTAACATCACGCACCCAATACATAAACTTCCCATCCATCACACCGAAAGTCGTATATTCACCCACGCTGACCCTTTCCTTATTTAACCCAAATATCGTTACTATTTTTCGCCCAGTCAATATCCCGTTTTCATATTCTTCATTCAATTCCATGCTCCCAGCCCCCCTGCAAACATAATTTCTAACTTTCATTATTTCACCTTTCTTATACAACCTGCGCTCCACCACATCCCCAAACGAATCCCATTTCGTATACTCCCCCTTACGAACCCCATCCGCATAATCACACGATATCTTCTGTTGCCCCCCTAAAAACCACCTCCCATAACCCCCGTTCCTCACACCATTCTTATAGTGGCAATGTACCAATTTCGTCCCATCACCATGAAACCTCACAAGCACACCATCTTTCTCCCCCTTCCCATTCACCTCAAACGACTCAAACAAAGACCCATCCTCCCTGAAAATATGAGTCCGCCTCATCCCATTCCGAATAATCCATAAACCCCATCCAAAGGAATCACCATAATATCCCTATTTCAATTTTTCAAACTAATCTACCTCAAAGTATTCAATTTCAAACGATGCATTAACAATCGGAAATGGATATCTACTATCTAATTTAATTTTTTGTAAAGACACTGGCAAATTTATTAATAATTGATCAAAGTAATATCCAAAAGTTATATGAATGATTCCTAATGGAAGATTAACAAGTGGTTGATCATATCTCGCCCCAAAAATTAAATGTGTCATTGATTTCGGCCATTTTTTAACAGGTTGGTCAAACACATCTCCAACCGTTAAATGCACCACAGAGTCCGGCAAATTATCAATCGGCCAATTAAACAACCATCCGAAACTCAAATGAGTAATACCTTGCGGCAGCTTATCAACCGAATTATTAAACCCACTCCCCAGCGTCAAATGAGTTAGCGATTCCGGCAAATTATCAATGCTTTGGTCAAAATTGTATCCAAAAGTTAATTCTAGAAGCGATTTCGGTAGATTATCAACTGGTTGGTTAAAAACTCCCGCCAAAGTCAAATGAGTAATAGATTGCGGTAAATAATCAACGCTTTCGTTAAAATGTTCCCCCAAAGTTAAATGAGTAAGGCATTCCGGTAAATAATTAACCGCTTTATTAAAACGATCGCCCAAAGTTAACTGTTTTAAGAGTTTCGGTAGATTATTTAGCGGTTCATCGAAATACCACGCAAATACTACATGGGTTACATATTCAGGTAAATGATCAATATCGGTTACATCAAATACTCTTTTTATTTGAGATTTAATTTTATGTGTATGCGTTCCTCCCATTTTTATATATTTTTTCACTTTATAACTAATCGGATTGATTCGCATGATGACTATTAAATTAGTTGAATTATAATCGTCGAGATATTCACAGATGTGTAATATTAATTCTTGAGCCAATCTTTTCATCCGAAGTAAGATCGTGATTCAGCGTAGGTCTAATTGACAGAATGTAGATATTTCAACTTTTGATTAAAATTTGAATTTAATTTAAATTGGCGCTGGTATAAATTGAATTGATATATAAACATATGGGGTTTAAATGTAATGGACTCGGATGTAAATTCGTTTGTCGAAAGAAAAAGGAAATTGACTTACATCTTACGGAGTGTATTCTGTTGAGGTATCAAATGTCGAATATTATTGGAGATAAGATAATCGATTATTATTCCCCGAATGAACATAAATCGAATAATCGTTTTAAAATATTTATGGGATCGGAAAGGGATGTATTTCGAAAAATCCCGGAGGAATATATGTATATGAGCCGAGCGTATGAATGGTTGAATCGTGATATGGGTTCTCGTAGCTTTTTAAAAAAGAAGATGTATATTCAGATTTATCCAGAAAAGAAGTGCTGGGATAGCTATTCAATATATATCAGCGAGAATGATCCCGAAGATATGACTACCGAAAATGCCGATTTATTCGGGTATATTGGAAAATTATATAAGCAGCACGATGGAAGCGCGGCATTGCAACTGAAGCGACATATGGAATATATGCCGGATCATTTAAGCGATAAAAAAATTATAACTAAACAACTATGGAGTGATATAATGAGTCGTCATTGGTATATACAAGATGCTGTCCAAAAGGAAATCGATGAACAAATAAATCAGCGAGGATTTGCAATTAAACTACCCAAAAGTTATGATCAGTTTCATCCCAACGTACATGCATCAGAGATTCAAACAAAAATTGGTTCTATAAAGAAGACTTTTAAAAATATTAGCTATACAGATAGTGGGTATTCGACGCCGAAATTAGTTTACAACTATGTGAAGCGTATGTATGTTATATATAGTGCTATCGTGAATAAATATATTTATGATTTCATTTCTGTGCCAGCGCTTAATGATATTATTGCTGCTTATCTGATTGGTTCAAAGCCCTTACACTAACACTTTTCCAACATTTGTTTCTGAAATTTGACCAAATTTTGATTCAGGGTATTAATTATTTCTCGATATTCCCCGAAGACTTTAATTTCGTTGAGGCGGGGGATTATCAATGGGTTTAAAACATCATGAATAAGCTGCATGTTTCCGTAAATTTCTTTATATGCTTCCAACTTGTGTTCAGCGACGAATCCAATAGCCATACTCATATTTTTTGGTGTTAATTCATATTCACTAATTATTGATTCAATCTCATCATGCTGAGAGCAGCAATCACTCACTTCACTTATTCCCAAGCAACCGAACGCAATTAAAAATGATAAAACTCCTGGCAATTCAGAGAATATCAGTAAAAACAAGCCGGTAATAATTCCAAGGACTGCAAAAAAGCTGAACAATGGATCCGCTATGTACCCAATGATACTACGAATGAAAGGGTAAGTTAGTATTTTCCATTTTTGGTCAACATTGTAAATCAAATCATTGATAGCAGTTATTTTTATATTTAGATTTGACAAATAGTTGATTAACGCGGCCCGCTCCTTCTCTCTGAATATTTCGTTGTCATCCTGCAGCAAAACCTCGAGTTCGGCTATTGATAAAGACATCGGGTTCCTACAATAGACAAATATATATGAGCCAAATAAAACGATAATTAATCAATTTTTTAGTTGGAGATAAAAAAAATTGAAATAATAAATGCCAGAGTAACAGATTAAAGTATTGTTTCGATTACTTATCACGAGCAATGGATCATCACGGCGTACCGATAGTGTGTGGAGGAGGAGCATGCGGACTGATTGCAGCGAAATTCATGCAAATGAAAATTGCAGCACCTGTCAATCCAGATTTTAGTGCTCCCAGTACCGGCGGATTTCATGGTGATGCTCACGTAACTGTAACTCCAACAACACACACGGAAAGCGGATCAGTTGGTTATCACGGACCTGCCGGCAGCGTAACCGTCGGAGGCAGCAACACTTGCGTTACACACGGCCCATGCACCCCAGCCATCACAGTTGGAGGCACTATCAAGTTCTAAAACCAAAAAAATTGAATAAAAAAATCAATACCACTCCCACAATTTATCCCATCTGTTCACATAACCATGAGCGATTTCGAAGTGGTCTTAATACTCTGCCTCTCAATCAACACTCTCATAGCCATATCCAGCCTACTATATAGCACCGGCCTAATAAAAAAAATAAAAGATAAATGGATACTAAAAGATTCAAAAATAATAACTATAACTATGTCTGAAAATATAAATTTATTCTATCGTATATCACAAATTATTCATAAACATGCTCACAAAATTCCTAACAAGAAGCCCTACACCTTCAACGAAGAAAAGAACCAACGCATTCATTTCCTCCCCAATATTAACGATGAAATAGAATTATCTACCAACGACGGACCTGTCTATATCAAATCTATCAGCCTCGATTCATTAACACTTTCTGCATTCGAAATTAGATCAGAGTTAAACTCCCCCGCATTAGAGAATTTCTTAATGTACGCAATGAATCAACTCAAACCAAAGATATCTCCTGAAGAGCATAAAGAACTCGCCAGCATTTTAAGAATATCCCCAGAGTTCGAATCGAGCGATAAAAGTAAATTTATAATTGATATAGATACGAAAGAAAATTATCAAAGCTAAGTTTAAAGAATAGTTTATTTATTGTTTAATACATATGGAAAGTATTACTCTTAAGCATATATTGGGGAAGGAATTAGGTAGTCATCGAATAATAGTTGTTTATGATAATGATATGGGAACGGTTGATAGATTGAAATTAAGTTATCCGAAGGAATTAAGAAAGCATGAACGGATCGTTTGTAATGTTATGGATGATAAAAGGAAATTAAATAAGACGGTTTCCGAGGGATACGAAAATGGGAGGAGTTATATAATTGGTGTGGCCTATGAATGTTATAAGGCATTTCATTTGCCGTTGGATCCGTTGATACGAAATGTAGCGAGTTGTAATATTTTCATGCATGGGGCTCCTGTTGATAACGTTTGGATGTTGAAACATTTCTGGAATTATTATGGAGGAATATTTCCATATGTGAAGATATTTATGGATTTTTTTAAGGGGATAGTCAAGAATGGTGTGGCCTTGGTTTTGTTGCGTAATGATAGTCATCAGTTTACAGATAAAGTTAAATGGATGAATTAAAAAGTTGAATTTATAATAATAAGGGCATTCCTTTAATGAAAACACTCTGCCCAATCTGCGAAAGGCTCCAATGGCGAAATCGCTCGAAGCTTATAATAAATTAAAAGAAGAAGCGGAATCTAAAGGTTCGGACCCCCCTCCATTGCATCCGCATTCCCCTACGAAAGCGGAATATTGTCCAAAAGAGATAGAACTATACCTTTTAACTGCGAACGAATCGGATGCAGTCAAAGTTTGTAAACCATTTTTATCGAAAAATGCGCACGCCTGTTATGCATTAGGAAATTATTTCAAAAACAAAAACGATATCGTGAATGCTTGGAATTATTATAGTTTAGGAAGGAAATTGGATGATCCTAATTGTTACAGGGAATCAGCGCTCATAACAATCGACAAAGAGACGGCGAACAAATACTTTGAAAGATATATTGAGAAATCAAAAGATTATAAATATTGTAGGAATCTCGGAATTTTAAATCAGGATCTAATCGGACATTATGCATATCCTGGATCAAAGCGTATTTGCTTGCAACGAGCTGTTGAGAATTATCTAAAATACGTGGTACATGAAAAAGATTTCAAATATTATGAAATAATTGGGGATTTGTTATACGAAGATACTAAATATACGGATGATGTCGAGATAAAAAAATACCGTATAGAGAATGCGATCGTTTCGTATAAACTATTTGTTCATGAGACAAAGAATACTGATAATAAATTTAATGCATTGTTGGGTAATTTGAGTTATGAAATTAAGGAGGGTGAGAGTGCGATTTTTTATTTTGAGAGGTATTTGGGGGAGAATAAATTTTTGATGGGAGATTATCAGTTGATTAAGAAGCTTGCGGAATGTTATTTGGGAAGCGATAAGGGGAAGGCTTTGGAGTTATATAAGGAATTATATAAAATGAATGGGGATGATAACGATGTGCTGTATGCCATTTGTAAAATATATTCTGAAAATGCTGATGTGGGGGGAATTTTTAATTGGTTTAAGATTGGGGTTGGAAAAAATATTCGAGATGGTAAGTATATGATGGCGTTGATGTATAGGAAAATGAATATGCGTCTGAAGGCGAAAGAAGTTTGTTTGGTTGCAGAGAGAGAATATCGGGATGCGAAGCAATTGGGGGAGGTTGGTAAGTGTCAGAATTTGATGATCCAATTGATAATAGAATCGGATGATTAAAAAAATTGAAATTGTGGTTATATTGAAGGATTCATTTGATAGGGTTTATAAGTAGGGATGGCAGCTGCGAAGGCGGCTTGGGCTTTTGTGCCGAAGGCATTTATTGAGTTTGCTATTTGTGAACAGGTTGAGCCGTGTTGGATTCATGAGACTCCGAAGCGATTTTTGAGGGCGGGGGATAAGTGTGAGTGCGATTTTAAGTATCGGTTGTGTAGGGTGCAAGCGGAATTTCCGGATGAGAAGATCAGTAGGGAGACGGCGTTCGAAATTACGGTGGAGGCTGATAGTGAAGTTCAGGGTAAGGAATATGGGGATACTCCGGATTCGTTTCCGGTAAAGGAGGGTGCTTCTAAGTTCACCATGGCGTTGAGTAAGGAAATTAGTCGGGATGATGAGGCCACAATCATTGAACCCTATGTTGCAACGCTGAAGTATCTCTTTGGGGTGGGAACTTTGATTGATTCTTTGCGTGGCAAGATCAATCGAGACAAGAGGCTCAAGAAGAGCATCGACCGAAAGGAGTACGCGTTGGATATTGACAGTATCGAAAGCCGCTTTTCTGTTAAGGCAGCTGGGATTCGTATTTGCAGCGACAAGCGTCACGAAGGAACAGCGGATATCCTTGAAGCGAAGCTAATACATCTGCTGCTCCAAAGCGAAATCGAACCATTATTCACCCAAGATCTCAAGAAGGATAACCCCCACATGGGCACGAAGAAGAAGGCCCGATGATCAAATCATTTTGTTTTATAAAAAAATTGAAATCGTGATCATTTTGAAAGGTTCGTTTGGTAAAGATTTAGTAGGAACCGTAACATCATAATGGCTGCGGCTTTGGCATCTATTGCATATGCGTCTTGTGTACAGGCACGGGAGGCTCAATGTAGCCTGTGTCTCACCTCGAAGCGAAATGAAAGTGCGGACAACAAGTGTAAGCGTTGTTTAGAGTATTACCTATGTCGGGTGCGAGCCACATTTCCAGACGATGAGAAGTTCAATGGGGAGACGGTGTTCGAAATTTTGGTTGAACCGACGATGAGAGTTCAAGGTACGAAATTTGGGCAGAAAGCCGATTCGTTTCCTGTTACCGAGGGTCATCCGAGTTCATCCAAGTTCACTATCGGATCTAGCAAGGAATTGAGTCAGAATGATGATGAAGGAACATATATCACATGTTTTGCTGACACGCTCAAGGGTCTCTTTGATCTCCACACCAAGATTAATTCATTGCTCAAAAAAATCAAGTGTGACATGGACCGCAAAAAGACCGTGGACGTGGACATGAAGGAATACACGATGGATATCACCGATATCGAAATGGAATTTTTTTCTAACGCGGCTAAGATTCGTTTCTGCAGTGACAAGCGTCACGAAGCAACAACGGCTCTCTTTGAGCACAAGCTGATAAAACTGATTCTCAAAATAGAACTCGAAGAATTATTCGCCCAGCGTCGATATGATTGTCGATTTCGAGGTATTCAGAATTAACAGCGTGACATTATTCGAAAATATTCGGGATCTTTATACATTATGTGGAATAAGTCGACCATTTTTTCTTCTGTCGAAAGGAGTGCCAAGTCGCCATACCATTTAGCTTTGTGGTATTGTTTGCAATTATAGCAAAATAGAGCCATTTGATAATCCGCGGCTTCATATATTTGGTCACAGGCAAATTCGAACCAGAAACTAAAATTTTCGAATGTGTGTAATTCTGGGGTATGGTTGATAAAATCGCACATGTCTATTAGTTGGTTCTCGTGCATTCCCGATGATAAATACTGTAACGATTTAAATAAATATGCTTTGTGAATACCAACCTTTGAATATATGCATGCTAGAAGACGGAAAATATGATGGATATTGGGTATTTCATAGCATGGCGTCGATTCTAGCACGCGCTGTTTTAGTTTATCTGGTTGTTTAATTTCTGCGAGATATCGATTAAAATCTGGTTCATGATTCAATTCTTTTTCCATAATTCCAAGAGCGCATGCGAATAATTTTTTTCCGTTCCAATCGGGAATATCGGAAATAGATGTATCCATAATAATACGAGCCAGAAGAATCGCTGCCTGGAGATCGAATTCTAATTCCAAATAACGTTTTAAACAGATCAGCGCGCTTCTTTTTCGTGACTGCATGGTATATGACTGGCTATATGCAACCAATGGATCTACATATAAAGATGCCATCGATTTAAAGCATTTCGAATAGCCCATTTTCATACCCATTAAATAATACGCATGGGCTTCAACAATATTTCCCTTACCACGATATAGTTCGCCCAATACAAAACACGCATGAGGATTAAAAGCAACTTCAGCGATACATAAACGATATATAACCGTATCTTGAACATTGCCATCTTTAACTTCCGTTAACATTTTTTCCACCAACACAGGATCATATTTATCAGAATTTATCTTTATTTTTATTTCTCCATCTTCTTTGCGATCACTATCAATTTTTGATTCGATGAAAGAATAATCGATTGGATTAGCAGTTAGAAATTCATTATTGATGTAATCCATATGCTGGAGATGCATGCGTTCTCTTGTTTCCGTAAAATCAGCAGATGTAGATGTAGAAACAGGTACGGATGTTTCTGTTACCTCAGCGACAGAATGTATAACACCCATGCTGCGCTAAATATTTAGGGTCCGTTATATCAAAAGGGCCTCCAATCAAAAAAGTTATCAATTTTTTAATAGCAAAAATTGAAAATCAATTATCGAGACGTTCATACTAATATCTCTAGCCAAGCCATACGTTTGGTTATGAATAAATCGGTTAGTAAAATATGTCAGATTCCATTTTATGTATTGGTTGAATATCTGTCTCAGAATGAATTGATTTTATTCAGCGAAGTTCATCCAAAGATTTCCGCAGAGTTGAATAATAAACCGAGATTAATTTGTAGTATCAATGATGTGAAAATGGGCTATGCTTTAATGAAGCGATTCAAACATGTGAAATTTATTGTTGATCAGCCGGTAAAATTAACTAGTTATCATTATAAATTAACGAATAATATTGTGTCGATAAGATTGACGAGAAATAATAGTATCGGCGATGCGCAATTGGGTAATTTTAAGAATTTAACTTCGTTGGATATATCGGGGTACAATTGTATGATAACAAACGAGGGAGTGGCTAATTTATCAAATTTGAAATCACTTACACTTAACAATAACAGATATGTCAGTGATATTTCGAGTTTGACTAATTTGACATCATTGTCGCTAAAGGGTAATAATAGTATTACAGATAAGGGATTGGTGAATTTAAATAAACTAGTCCATCTAGATTTGACTTTTAATCAATTGATCCATGTAGGGACTTTGCGAAAGTTACCTAAATTAAATTCCCTAAATATTCAATATGAATCATTGATCAATAGTGATGACTTACTAACTCTCACAAATCTAACACGATTAGATATTAGAATGACTACGATGATCAATTTTCAAGGTTTAAAATATCTGATTAATTTGACGGAATTATTTGTTAGTACCATATATCGAATTCCAGAAGTTCCGTATTTGCCGAATTTAAAAAAGATTCATATATTTGATAATTTTTTGAAGACATTTGTGAAAGATAGGGATGAGAAGGTAATTAAAAAAATAAATCCGCAGGTAGAGGTTGTATGTGGATCATAAAAAGTTGAATTATGTAATATGTTGATGAATCCTTAAATGTATTTCTTTTGAGGAGCTTTGGGGGGCAATATGGTTGGTTTCGAATCGATCGCGCCAGAAATTGATAAGCTTTTTAATGAGAGGAAATTTGGAGAATATTTTGCCCTGTTGAACGATAAAATTCAAAAATATATTTTTGCGGGATCAGAAATACCGGTTGAGGATTGCAAGATTGTTGATAGGTTGTGGTCAATTATTGATTATTGTGAGGTTTGTTCGAAAAGGGATTTGAATAATTGGAAGAGGGAGGTTGGAATTAGTTGGAAAATTATTGTGGTAGTCATGTTGTTGTGCGTTCATATTTTTAATCCGATGTTGGTCTTCATCGGATATTTCTTGTATTTGAATGATCGATATAATAAATTGAAGGAGTTGAAGGATAATATTAAATTGTATCAGATTTTGAAGAAAAATTTGAAAGAGCGAAATGTCTTAAATTATAAATGTGAGTTGAGAGTTTCGGATGTGTCAGTCGAGTTATGCTTTGAGAAATTTATGCTAAAAAAAATTTGAGAATGCGCCGGATTACAAAATACGAAGTGAGGGATACGGCGCCGCCAACGAGAAACCAGCCGACTTTTGAATCTAGGGCTGTATGCATGTGACCTGGTGCTAAGTCAACAATAGAGGCATGCACGCTTTGGACATTTGAAGTTACGGGATCAGGTAACTTATATTGCTTCCGGAATAGGCTCATGTTCAAGAAATCTACGCTTCTTTTATTATAGTCAATGGGGTCTGCCAAAATATATATAATTTCATCTTTTTGTTATTCATTATTGATTTCTAAATAGTTAGTGCGGGTACATTTTAGAGGGATTGATAGTAATCGATATATGAGATAAATTATATCGATGCCAACGATTAAGATAGTGGTAGTATAGCTTAGCGATGTCATTTGGAAACAACCTAAGGAATAACAATGGAGTATAAAATGTGTGATTGCTACTAAGTTTGCCATGAGGAGTAATCCTATGGGGGCGTAGATTAGAGTTCCCCAATTTATATTTCGTTCGGCGCCGAATTGAATTGAGAATATATTGACACAAAATAAAAGCGTAACGGATGAAAAATATATCGCATAGAACGAATTCACAAGTATATCAGCTATTTCATAATCGTACGATTTCTGTCTTTGGAAATTATAGTTGTAGAGAATATAGATTGGAAATGTGATATTGCCCAGAAGAAATAGCAAGGTTGCTGTGATTTTCAGCAGCATTGGAGAATAACAGGTGTCTATAAACAAAAGCGATTCCATTATGTCATTCATTTCAATTTTAATTAACAATAGCCTATGATTAACGGCAACAAATCCTGTGGGAGAAGAACTGGCAGTCGCCTTTTTAATTGTGTTAACAACTCTTGGAATCCGGGTATTTTAAATCCGGGGAATTGGAAGAGGGGAACATCTGTATTATATATATGCAAACATCGCATAAAATTTATCTGTCCGTTTAGAAGACGCATGATTGGTTTGTTAATTTTCTTCGGTTTTTTCAGATGAATTAGCAAGACGTCAAATAATTCGGAACGATTCATTAACGCTGCGGAATGGAGAAATCGTTCGGTATCTAATTTATCTGTTATTTGAATTAAGCATTTGACGATTTCGACGTTGTTATCAATGCATGCTCTTTCGAATGGTCTGTGGAATATTTCGACGGATTTATCGGAATAATTTGTATCGTTGTAGACGTTCTTGATGAGATAACGTGTTACATGAAGTAGGCCCTGTTTTACTGCGGCATTTATAGATCGGGATAGGTATGTAGTATCGAGAGATAAAAATTTGCTTCCATGGGCAAGAACGATTGCGATGAGTTCTACTCTTTTTTTATCGTCTGATTCTCTTTGATGGATGAGGGGAAAATCATCATAAGTAAGTCCGCAACAATTTATTAATAAGTTTGTATATTCGGTAAATACGGTTTCGGTTCCATTTGAGGTGTGGCCGCCAATCCCTAAGGCATATTCTTTGAATTGATCGCTTGGTTCACGTTGGAATATATCGAGCGACAATAAATATTGGACCATCGTGAGATCAATTCTCATGGCCGCTGTTTGTATCGCATCCTTAAACAACCGCAGCCCGACACGTGACAAATGACAGAAACGATAAATAGCAAAGACAACATTAAGAAACCGGCCCTTCACAGCAGTTTGTAAGTTCTCCCCTAACAAATCGACAATAGTCTGATTCAAAAACCAATTCACCCTCGGCCGATGCTTATACAGATCCAAACAAACCTCCTTAACATTAAAAATATCACTCGAAATCATCCCTCTATGCAACTTCCGTAACATATTAATCAATTTCTTCCCTGGAATAATCACATCCTGCTTAATCTCATCAGCACCAGCGGGAACATTCTTTAATTCCTCAATTAATTTGCCATCCATTCGTCTATATTAGAATACCTCAGAAGATCACTCAGCATATTCCCTATTTCAATTTTTATCCTGAAATCGCCGCACACTCCAATAATTTCTCCCCAATGACTTTATACGCATCATCAAACTTCGCTTTCGAACTTACCCTCACAATCTGACCAAATGCGGCTGACTTCACCATCGATTCCAAATGACCGATATCCACCATATCAACAGCCACAAACACAATGCTTGCCTTCGCCGAATAAATTTCACGACAAACCTCACTCAACGTTCCATGACCAAAATTATCATACCCACTGGTCACCACAACAAACAACGTACTCTCTGGAAACTTCAACCCGCCAACTCCCTTAATACTTTCCCTCAAATGCCAATACAAACCATTCGGATAGCAATGCTTCGTCTCTTCACTAAAAGGGAAAACATCTTTCTTCTCAAACAACAGTAAAGCATCCTCCACTGATTTATTCGCACAAATATGATGTTGCCCCGAATGGTAACATGAAATATTAACATTCACTTCTCTAACGTTTTTTATGGACACTAAAAAATTCTTCAAACACTCGGCACTCAACACGACCTTTGCTTTATTCATTGAATACGAAATATCTTGCATCACAAAAAGACGATCGAACTGGAAAATATTCGCTTGCTTCGATTTACGCAAAAATCCAACAACATTTGATGTGGAATAATCGTTCTCTTTTTCGATTGTATTAAATAGTGAAACCCATTTATCAACGAATATTTTATAATCATCCGATGACATCTCGTTAAACAGCTTACGCTCATCGGGATCTTTCAGAAAGTTGAAAGCTTTCGTTATTTCTAAAAATTTTTTCGATTTGCCGTCGGAGACGTCGGGATGATATTTGAGGCAAAGATTTTTGTAAGCAGCTTTAATGTCAGCTAATGAAGCCGCCGGTTGAACGCCGAGAATTTTATATAATAGATCGTTATCGTTATCTCTTCGGGCTGAAGCTGAGAAGAACCCTTTGAATGGTTTAAAGAGAATTGGTCGGGCCGCTAGCCTGCAACTCGCGAATGGTTTACGAGCCGCCGCTGGTGAACCGCTAAACGATCTCTGCAAACATCGGCGACTCAAATTGATAGCAGCACGCATTGCGCGATTTAGAATACAAAAAAAGATAGAGCCCTCCAAATAGATATAATTTCAATATTTTGAACCAGAAATATTGAAATCGAATCATGTAGAACCAAATAATAACTAAGAATTGGGAGTAAATGATAAGAGTTGGACGTCGAGTTTATAATAAAGATGGAAGTTATGTCGATCCGTATTATGAAAATTTTACGAAAATATTGTGTTTGACGAAGAGTACTGAATATGGTGATATAGGGCCGTATCTCTTGAAGGATGAGAAGGGTCGGATAATGGAGAATATTTTCCAATTTTCGAAAGTATATGAATCGGTTCCGTATTCGAAGGAGTATTATTCGAGATATGATAAGAAGGTGATTTGGGAGTATCCGAAAGAGTTGCATTATAGTGATAATAAATTGACTGATGGGTATTGGAGATGGCGGAAGGAGGGCATGGAAAATAAATATCATGTGAGGTATCCGGTGGGATTTGGTAATAGGCATAAATGTTTGTTTGCGATTAAGGAGAATGATGATGGTACATTTAGTGGCCCCCTGAATTATGTGGAAGGGCGGAAGCAAATATATATTCCAGTTTATTGTAAACTAGTTAAGGGGCATCCAAAGTTTATGGATTTGAAGAAACGATTAGAGAAGGGGGAGAATTTGTTAATAATTGAAGTCGATGGGCCACATGGGGAATGTTTGGGTTATTATAGGGAGAATTATAATGTGGGGGAAGATTTTATTGTTGGGAATACGATGTTAGCGACGCCGGAGAATGTGAGAATAATGTTGAATGATACGCGATTTCCTTTTGGGCATGGGTATACGTTGGCGATGGCTTTGTTGGGGGGAGATGTGGAGTGGTTATAAAAGTTGAAATTAGGGAATGGTTGAGGGAGTTATTGATTGTTGGATGGAGTATTGGAGCTGAGTGATGGCTACTGTGGAGGCATTGGATGTTGCAATAGGTGGGATGGATGCGGCGGCAGATGTCGCATCAGCGGCAGTCGAGGCAGTAATTGCAACAACGGCAGCAACGACGGCAACAACGGCAGCGATGGCGGCACTAACAACGGTCTTAGCGACAATAACAGGTTCCGGGGATGTAAAAGTAACTGATGATATTATAGCTGTGGGTATCGCACTAGAAAAAGCAGCAGAAGCGTCAACATTAGCAGGGAAAGCAACGTCATCCGCTGCAGCAATAGCAGTAGCAACAGCAAGAGCAGCAGCAGCGAAAGCAACCGCCCTAATCGCATCAGCAAAAATAACGTCACCGACACCAGAAAATTATACTCTACGCGAACACCTCTATGACAAAATCGACGATTTCTTCATCCATTGCGAAACAGATCCATCTAAAACATCAAAAGTGATACAAATAGCATTATCAAGCTTCGACAAATCTACCGACCCCGAATTATTTACCTTCTTCGATGACTGTTTATCTGACCTGCGAACGATCGGATATTGCAACCTATGGGACGACGATGACGAGGAAACAACCTTTTGGCCCGAACTATCTGACGGCCCCCCATACATCGAAGATGACCACATGATAAAAGCGAACAAATTTTTCCAAACTCTAGACGATTATTCTATTTTATTCGGCTAATACAGAACTAAAAAAATTGAAATAATGAATTGGTTGAAAGATTCTTATTTAATTGAGTTCATTTAGATCGTTTCCAATGGCGAGTGCGGAAGGTAAATTTGTTTTTGAGGATAAGGATGAGAATCCTGTACCGAAATTGACAGGGATAACTGTTGGGCGGGTTCTTGGTCTGATTGATCGGCTGTCGAAAGCAACGTTTGTGGTCAGTGCATTGACGGATGCTGAGTTACGTTGCTTGATGCACGAGGTTGCTTCGTTGCTGCCGTATCATCGTGGGATCATTGAACAACTTTTGATTCAGCGTATTAACGCGGAACCTAAATGTTATGCAATTTGGTGTCGTCTGAAAGGAAGCGAAGATGGAACTACTGTAGCATTTTTTGCTAAACACTTTTGCGCTCGTGAATGTGTGGAACTAAAAGATAATCCGGCTCTTATGGAGAGTGAGAGGAACAAAGCTTCAAGTTATGCTCGAGCGTATGCATTAGGGGAACGATTATATTCGGCGTTTGAAATCGCCAAAAGTTCGTATAAGACGGATTCAAAAGGTGCCCCTCCAGAAATGATAAAATTATTGAATGAATCATGCCTGGCAGGGAATCCAATTGCTCATAAGGAATTGATTGTTCATGTTGCTGGCTGCTTCGATGATACTGAATTAGGAATGGGATTGGATTTGTTTGGGAAACGACTTCTGTTGGGCCCCGGGTTTAGCGGTATGGATATGAACAATCTCATTACAAACATGTATTTCGGTAATTTCGTCAGTCAAATTAACACGCTTCGGATGGATTACACGCTAAACATTCTGAAATGCGCTGGAAATTGTTACATTGGGGTTGAACATTTAATACAATCTAAACAACTGGATGGTTCGTATTATGAAAGAACAACGTGGCATGGGAGTGACTATAATCAATCGGTATGGTGGAGGTTGACTGAGGCCAACGATCACAAAACATTTCTTAGTTTGACTCTTGAGAAAATCCTCGAAGATTTTGGGAAGGCGGGGCAGAAAATAATCAGTGACTATTTTATGGGAGTGAACAACAATGTTCTGACTGCACAAATTCTCTTCTTTCTCGCCACGACTTCGGTAAAATCTAGCTATACCTATTTCATTGAGGATGAAAAAGAGGCCCTGACTATGTTGCAGAAATCAATTGAACTTCGAAACGAGTCAGCGCTCAAATACCTAACAGAATCCTCCCCATTTTTGGTTCGTCAGATACGCCTTATCGAAGCATATCACGCATTGGGAAAATCGGGATTATGAATCCGATCATCTATGGCCCGAGTAGCATGAAAGCGAAAGAGAGTAAATTATCGTTTGAATTAGCGGCAGACGTGACAATTTATTAAACGACTTGAGAATCTATTTGTTCCGTCGGTCAAATCTTTTTCGTTGATAATCTCAATTCGCCGGATATCGTCAACCTTATTAGTGATCCGAAACGCACTTCACTGATCCAACACATGGATGTTGATGTATAAACCTTTCATTATGGAAGCTGTATTTGATTTATTCTCAAAGGGATCATAAAAATAGCGCGCGCTCAAAATTAAATTTTTAATATAAGAATATAGAATATATGCAAAGAAATGAGGAGTGTGTGTCGTTGCGACGGTTGAGGAAATACTTGGGGGCGTTGAGTAGGGAACGTGCGGATCCGTATGATATGTGGATTAAGGTATTAACGTGCGTGTATATTTGTAATGCGGATGGATTTGATTTGGCGGATGAGTGGAGTCAGGTTAGTGGGAAGTATGTTTCGAGGGATGATGTGTTTAAGCATTGGAAGACGTCGAAGGGAGATTTGAACATGGGGTTGGGGATGTTGATTGAATTTATTAAGGAGGATAATCCGGGGGATAAATATATTATTTCGAAGCTTGATTACGTTGAGTATGAAGCGATAACGCCTCGGTATTATAATATTAATGAGAAGATCATTGATGTGGAGTATTTGACGTCGGAAATTTATAAGGGGAATGATATTGTGGTTTGTAAATCGGGGACGGGGACGCGAAAGAGTGCTAGTGCGGCGGTGTGTTGTAATGAAGAAGGGGGTAAAGTTCTTGTTGTTGGTAGTTTTGCTACATTCGTATTTCAGGAGGTGCGGTCTTTTCATTCTGAGCATATTGTGAAGCAGTTTGGGGAGAATCATATATCGCTGGTGAAGTATCACGAGAAACATTTGGATATTAAGAATGATCGGGGAATTGCGATGACGCTTTCTTCGTTGAGTAAATTTGAGCAGTCAACGATTGAGGAGTTGAAGGAATTTACGGTTGTGATTGATGAGGCTAATTCGCTGATGACACTTCTTTTGGGTAGTGAGACGGTTGCTCCGAAGTGCATATATCTGTATTGGCTTCTGAAGCGCATTTTGGTGAATTGTAAGAAGATTATTATGATAGATGCCGATATTTCGGATATTGTGTTTGAGTTTCTTAATTTTATTATTCCGTTGAGGGAGAATAAAAAGGCGATATTTGTGAGGAATGTGAGAAGGGATTATTCGGGGATTAAGGCGATTAAGGTAAATGAGAAGGAGTTGATTGAGAGGATGAAGAAGGATATTGCGATGGGAATATATTTTGTCGTGTGCTTTGATAGTAGGAAGGAGGCGAAAAAACTGTTTGATATGATGAGTGATAAACAGAATGAGGAGAATTTTGTTCTTATTTATGGGGAATCATGCGATGAAGTTGATCCGGAGAGATTGAAAAATAAGTGGGTGTTTTATAGCCCGAGGGTGGAGAAAAATGGACTTGATTATATACCGAAGGATTCATTGGCGGAGACTGTTTATATATTAATGTCGGGGGAAAATATTACGCCGTTGCAAGTGAATCGGCATACAACCAGAAATCGTATAATGAAAAGGCTAATATATTGTATTACTGCGGAACCAAAAAATCTAAAATACGAATCGGTTGATGCTTTGGAGAAGGATGTGGACGGTTGGACTCCTGCAATGAAAAATTTGATGAAAAACCAAGGGGTTCGTTTCTATGATTTCTGGATAAATCCGAATATTAAGAAGGATGTTGAGGAGTTCGTGAAACTATTTTATATAGCGGAATATCATAAGAATATTTTTGCCGTTGATTTCTGTCGGCATTTTGAGACGATCTTGTTGGAGAACGGATTTGAGATTGAGGTCTAACGTTATCATTGAGAGGTATTCATCGAGGATGAAAAAGATGCCCTGACTATGCTGTTGAAATCGATAGAACTTGGTAACCAGTCAGCACTCGACTACGTGACTGCATCATCGCCAATTTCATTACGGCATAGACGTGTATTGCGAAACATATCGCGCATTCTCAAAGGGATCCTAAAAATAGCTCCGCGTTCAAAATTATTTTTTATTATAAGAATATAGATTATATGCAAACAAATCAAAAATTCACGGTTTTCAAAATCAAGCGGTATCTCGTTGCGACGGGGAAATTTATTAGAACAAAAGGGGAAGATTATGGACTCGCAGAAGTTATTGAGTTACTTGAACGCGAGAACAAAGGGTATCACATGCGAATTCACAATAAGACCAATTACAAATTTTTCGGTGATTGTGACAAGTACCCAAAGGGTATCGATCGCCTCATTGGGCTTTTAATAAAGTTTTTGGATGAGAGGTACAATATTAAGGTTACCGCGGAAGATATCTTTTATACTGAGAACAAAAGTGTTAATGGATCGTACCATTATGTGATTCCTTCCTATCATGCCTCCTGTGAGAAAATAAAGGAAATTCACACAAATTTTCTGAATGAGTATTGGGATGAATTTACGTACAAACAAATGGTCAAGGGTGTGGAGACGACGAAGAAGAACGTTGATACGGGTATCTATGCGGAAAAATGGTTTAGATGTCCAAATCAATCGAAGGAGGGGGTAGCAGGAACAGAACACCGGATTGTAAAAGGGTCGATGAAAGATTTTATTGTTGATTTTATTGAGCCGGACAAGAGTGTCTGTATTGAAGATCGAAAATTTATAGCTGGTCCGGTAGTGGAAATATCGAAGTCGTTCGGGAGTATACCGGAAGAGGCGTTTATTCCCATTTTCAAAGATCGGAAGGAACCAGCGATGGAGTGTCATTGGAGGAATATAATGAGTGAGGTTGAACGGTTAGCAGGGGGAGAATTGTGGGTGGATAAGACGCGAGAGGACAGAAATAGAATTCGGGCTTCATATTCTAATGTTGGCATGGTGACCGGCAAAAAATATGATATTTGGGTTCTGAAAGTGAATCCATTGACGGAGAAAGATCAAAGGAAGGGGGTGAAAGATGGGCTTGAGTTTTATCAGAATTTGTTGAAGGTTCATAACGGGGGGACGGCGCTTAAGACGGTAACAGTTTTGGATCCGAATGGGGGGAAGCAGATTTTTTTCAGATGGAATAAAAAAATAAAGAACGGAGCAAAATTCATCAATAATTATTCGATTGAGATGAAGGGAAATGGGGCTTACATTATTTGCCCGTTGAGTAGTTTCGAAGGGGAATTTTATAACTACGAAGCTGGGTTGTGTCCCGATGACGTTGAGATCATTGAATGTCCAGAATGGCTTTTAAATCTATTAGTTGAGTACAACACTCAAAAAAATATGATTGATAGAGAAACTAAAAAGAAAGCGGTTATTCTACATCTTAATAAGGAATGTGTGTCGTTGGAACGGTTGAAGAAATACTTGAGGGCTTTGAATAAGGAACGTGCGGATTCGTATGATATGTGGATTAAGGTATTGACGTGTGTGCGTATTTGTAATCCGGATGGATTTGATTTGGCGGATGAGTGGAGTCAGGTTAGTGGGAAATATGTTTCTAGGGATGATGTGTTTAAGCATTGGAAGACATTGAAGACAGATTTGAACATGGGGTTTGGGACGTTGATTGAATTTATTAAGCAGGATAATGCGGGGGATAAATATATTATTTCGAAGCTTGATTATGTTGAGTATGAAGCGATAACGCCCCGGTATTGTAAGATCAATGAGAAGATGATTGATGCGAAGTATTTAACGTCGAAAATTTATAAGGAGAGTGATATTGTGGTTTGTAAATCGGGGACGGGGACGCGAAAGAGTGCGAGTGCGGCGGTGTGTTGTAATGAAGAAGGGGGTAAAGTTTTCGTTCTTGGTAGTTTGGTTACATTGATTGATCAGGAGATGCGGTGTTTTAGTTCTGAGTATATAGTGGAGCAGTTTGGTAAGAATCATATATCGCTGGTGAAGTATAACGACGAAGATTTGGATATTAAGAATGATCGGGGGTTTGCAACGACGCTTAATTCGTTGTATAAGTTTGAGAAGTTGACGAATAAGGAGTTGGAGGAATTTACGGTGGTAATTGATGAGGCTAATTCGGTGATGACGTATCTTTTGGGGGGAGGGACAGTTGCTCGGCAGTGTATATATGTGTATTCGCTTTTGAAGCGCATTTTGGTGAATTGCAAGAAGATTATTATGATTGATGCGGATATTTCAGATATTGTGTTTGAGTTTCTCAATTTTATTATGAAGTTGAGGACGAAGAATAATAAGGCGATATTTGTGAGGAATGTGAGGAAGAATTATTCCGGGATTAAGGCGATTAAGGTGAATAAGAAGGAGTTGATTAAGAGAATGAAGCAGGATATTGCGATGGGGGTGTATTTCGTTGCGTGCTTTGATAGTAAGACCCAGGCGAAAAAATTGTTTGATATGATGAGTGATAAACAGAATAAGAATAAGTTTATACTTATTTGTGGTGATTCGGGAGATGAAGTTGATCCGGAGAAATGGCACGAGAAATGGATTTTTTATAGCCCCAAAGTAATTTATGGTGTTGATTATATACCGAAGAATTTATTGGCCGAGACCGTTTATGTGTTGGCTACGGGCGTAAGTATTACTCCGTTGCAAGCGAATCAGCAGACAACCAGAAATCGTATAATTAAAAAGGTAATATATTGTATTACCGCGAAACCCAAAAAATTAAAATACGAAACGGTTGATGCTTTGGAGAAGGATGAGGAAGGTGTGAATGCTATAATGAAAAAATTGATGAAGGGACCGTCAGTTGATATAGTAGATTTCAACCGGAATCGGAATATTGCTGAGGATGTTCAAGAGTTCAGGAAACTACTTTGTATTGCGGAGTATCATAAGAATATTTTTGCTGTGGATTTCTGTCGGCATTTTGAGACGATATTGTTGGGGAAGGGATTTGAGATCGAGAGGGAGGGTGATTGTGATGAGGATATGACAGTGAAAGAGGAGAATGAGTTGGTTGAGGAGAATATACCAAAAGCGATGGAAAGGGGGACGTTTATGGATTGGGTAGAAGGGAAATCGGATGATAAAGTATTTAATGAGTTGATGACTTTTTTTACGAGAGATGTATTGAAGCTGCCTCGTGATCGAGAGATTTTGTTGAAATTTGAGAAACCAATATGCAAGATTGGATCGCATTATAATCTGATTAGCTTGTTGAGGGGGGAGAGCTATGTTAAACAGATTACCGAAGAACATGTTTTTGATCGAGTCAAGATGAAAATTTTGTTGACTAGGAGGCTGGAAGAATTGTTGGAGATTGAATCGTTTGATCTTGATACGACCAAGCATGAGGGGAAGTTTGACAATGAGATAAGTATGTCGGATGCTGTGTATAAGACATATATTAAGTTGTATAGGGGTAAAAGGGCTAAGCCAACGACCTGGAAAGGTGGGTATAGTATGTTGATGAAAAGTTATTTATCTTTGACGAAGGGGTTAGATATATTTGATTCTTTTCCTAAAACGAAATGGATTAAGAAAAAAGCTACCAAGATCACATACTATGTAGTGAATTCTGAGAATATCAAATTGAATCTTCAATTATTAAAATTTCGGGGAGGGAAAGAAATGGTTGGGATATCTGATAGATTTTTAGATGAGGAAATGAAAGCTTGTCGTTCGGAGAAAATTGATAATAATGTGTATATGTTTGGAGAGGAGAAAGGTATTCAGCGAACGTTAGCCGAGATGAATTATTTTTTGAAAATGATTAAGGAGTATAGTGATGATCGGAAGCAGATTGGGAAGGAAAAGTTTGATGTAGAGTGTGAAATAACTTGTGTAAGGTTTGTAACGAGGGATGAGGTGGAGTGGTTACGGAATTATCAGATTTTGGGTGATAGGGCGTTAGGTATGTGAAGAATTTCATAGGTAAGGGGTAAGATGCAGATACGTCTGGAAAAATATTGGAATGGAAAAATAATCGATTCAAAGCCTTCTAACTTCACTGCATAGAACAGTTCTTTTTAGCGCTCATTGTTTTCGATTAATTCATTGTCATGAATAGTTAGACATGTTTGAAACAATATATGTAGGATTTATAGTGTCCAAAGATAATCAGCATTTAGATTTCGTATTATGATAACGCACTTGCTAGAGAATCATGGATTGAGACTGTGGATTGAGAATATGGATTGAGAACTATGGATACGTATATGTATATGACATTTTCGTATTCGCTTCGGTGCCACTTTGTTGGTGTAACGTTTTGAAATTCACCTGAACTCTCGCCTTGTAGGAACATCTCTGAATTCACTTGAACTCTCGCCTTGTAGGAACATTTCTGAATTCACTTGAACTCTCGCGTGATGTTGACATTTTCTGAAAGTAATGGAATTGACCGATGATGTTAACAATATATGAATGCAATGGAAGAAACACTTGATGTTAAAAATGTGTAGACCCACAAAATAAAAGCAGATTATGACATAAAATAGATAACCCCATATGATAATCAAGCTAAATGGATGGATCCGACTGACTCATAAAAGGATCACATATGTCGCGAGTCGGGCTAAATGAAATAGTATGTCGATTCATAAAATGATGACATTTCGGAATATCATTCAAGAATTATAAAAGATAGTCGGAAGCTGCTTTCAAATGATTATTGAACGCTAGAGATAACGTCCAATAAACAAACCCTTTTACAACATATGTGTCTCGCATATATTTCTATCACCGCCGTATGCGAGTCGCCTAAGTAATTCAAATTATTGTTCGGTTAATTGTTTTTATGCGTATACGATGGAGGAATAGGTCTTATGGTTCATTAATGGCTATATTGAGGGCGGTTCATTCTGTGCGGTTCATTGAGGGGGATGATTGATGGGGGTTCATTGAGGCCATTTCATTGAGGGGGTTAATTGAGAGAGGTTAATTGATAGAGGTTAATTGAGAGTGTTAATTGAGGGGGGTTAATTGAGATGGGTAAATTGAGGGCGGTTCATTCAGGGCGGTTCATTGAGGGCGGTTCATTGAGGGCGGTTAATTGATGAGGATTAATTGAGAGGGGTTAATTGAGAGGGTTAATTGAGAGAGGTAAATTGAGGGGTATAATGATGATCGGAAAGAGATTGGGAGGGAAAAGTTTGATGTATAGTGGTCACGGAATTATCAGATTTTGAGTGATAGAGCGTTAGGTATGTGAATTTCATAGGGAGGTTTAGATGAAGATACGTCTGGAAAAAAATTGGAATGGGAAAATAATCGATTCAACGCCTCCTAACTTCACTGCATAGAACAGTTCTTTTTAGGGCCCATTGTTTTCGATTAATTCATTGTCATGAATAGTTAGATATGTTTGAAACAATATATGTTGAATTTAAGATCGCCGCAAAAGATAAGTAACATCAAGGATTCAATATTATGATAACGCATTTACTAGAGAATCATGGACTGAGACAATGGACTGAGACTATGGATAGAGAATTATGGATATAGCTATATGTATATGACATTTTCGAATTCGCTCGTGGTGCCACCTTGTTGTAATATTTTTGTATTCGTTTGTGGTGCCACTTTGTTGTAATATAATATTTTTGTATTCGCTTGTGGTCCCACTTCGTCGTAACATTTTCGTATTCCCTTGTGGTGCCACTTTGTTGTAACATTTTCGTATTCCCTTGTGGTGCCACTTTGTTGTAACATTTTCGAATTTGCTTGTGGTGCCACTTTGTTGTAACTTTTTTGTATTCGCTTGTGGTCCCACCTTGTTGTAACATTTTCGAATTCGCTTGTGGTGCCAGCTTGTTGTGGCACTTTCAAATTCGCTTGTGGTGGTACCTTGTTGTAACATTTCGAATTCGGTTGTGGGGCCACCTTGTTGTAACAGAACATAACATTTTTGAATTCACTTGAACTCTCGTGTGATGTTGACATTTTCTGAAAGTAATGGAATTGACCCATGCTGTTAACATTGTCTGAATGCAATTGAAGAAACACTTGATGTTAAAATTATATCGTTTCCATTAACTCTTTTTGGGGGCGTTGTAGTCGATTCATTTTATCACCATTTGCCATATTCATTCAAATCATAAGGTTGTAAAAGATGGATAATACCAAATGGATCTAACTTGAATTGACAACAACGCCCTCATCAGTTATCTTTCCATATATTGTTCCCAACAGATCCTACTCCCGGCCCATATATCAATCAATCAAAGGGGCGACTACCTCCAACGTCGATACATTGTTGCATTAACTCTTTTTTGGCGTTATAGTCGATTCATTTTATCATCATTTGCCGCAACGCATTCAAATCATAAGGTTGTAAACGAAGGAGAATATCAAATGAATCTTCCTCGAATTGACTACAACGCCCTTATCAGTTAATCTTTCCATATATTGTTGCATTAACTTTTTTTGGGGTGTATTCGATTCATTCTATCACCATTTCCCGCAACGCATTCAAATCATGAGATTGTAAGCATCGCATAAAACCAAATAGATCTAACTTGAATTGACTCAATGCCTTTCATCAGTTAGTTTTTCCATATATTCCTTCCAACAGATCCTACTCCCGTTCCCAATCAATGGGGGGTGACTGCCTCCAACTTCGAAATATAACGAACTATTAACTCTTTTTTTGAGCTGTAGTCGATTCGTATTATCACTATTTGGCACATCAAATCAAATCATAAGGTTGTAAACAAGGTAGAATACCAAATGGATCCAGTATTGACCTCAATGAAAACTACATTGCCAAAATTTTTGACCCCTTGGAACTTTTTCGATTAATGGTTTGAATTGATTGAAGCACCTTTATTTCCACCGCCGATCTCCGGAACATATGATCCGATGCAGATGAGCAATTTGATATAATTACCGTTTATCGGTTCATGTATTTTTTCATTTGAATTAGGATTTATACGATGCATGATATCCTTAATTATCCCCACACCATCTGATTTAGTTATCTATGATAATTATAATAATAAAAATGCCATGTCCAAAGAATTCTAATTCATTAAATAGTAATTGTGATAATAATAATGTGTATTCTTGTGGGATTATGAATCGGTTTAGCCGTAATGGATTCAATTTATCCGATCCTTCAGTGACTTATGTTGGGTTTGACGAGATAAATCCAATTACTAGCGACGTTGAATTTATTGAACTTATCGCCAGATCGTTACCATTTGATGAAGTCTATGGGGCCATTTATTCGTCTGTGATTGTCAATATTCCCGCGACACCAACGGACCCATTTATGTTGCAAATCTATCCAGTGGGGCCAGTCGGTGGATCTGTACAACCCTTATTGAAACCAATGATCCCTCCATATTCATTTAAAATAGTTGCCCATCCTATGTTCGAAATTGAAGAGGACTTTTACGTAGGAGAAACAATAATTACTGAGAATATTCCAGTTACCGCAGAGATAACTCTTTATCGAAGATTTGGAATACCTGAAGTTGTGGAAATAAAAATTACATATCACTCTGTTCCGGTTTCGGTATAGGGTAGCAGCTATATTATCTTGGCTTAGAATCACTTAAAATTTAGTTTATCGATTGATATGGGCCCGCTGCCGTGTTCTCAAAACGACCCTTTGATTCTTCATACATATGCCCACCGACCAACGGTGGCCTCAATTCCAATTCCGTCATTTCCTCACCCATCCTCTCAATCGTTGCATGCTGCTGATCAATTAAGAAATCCGAGTGATTCTTCGATTTCCGATATATTACCACGCCAACACAAATCAAAATCACGCACATACACACCCCACTAATAAAAAGTGCATTACAATACTCCAAATTCCTACTATCCACCAACTCATACACAATCACTCTCGGATCACCCCTATCGTAAAATACCACTACCTCCTCTGTCTTATTCATCTCCTTCTCCATACACCTAATATCATCCAACCCACAATTAATTTGATCCAACCTTCCAGTAAAATATACGCTCCCATTAACCGCATACCCAAACCGCCTCTCAATGAAATAATAATAATTCCTCTCAAAATGACAAACGTGCTGAGAATATTCCAAACATCTATTACAATTGCACTTATAATCATATCCAAAACACGTCATATTAACCAAATTCGTCGCTGATCGACCGTTATTGCAAAATGAATTGCATATTTTAATTCCATAAACAGGATACTTAGGACATCTAAACGTTGGCGATTTCTGGAACGCATCAGCTTCCTTCGTTGTATCCATACATTCCTCTTGCGACCTAATCATTGTATTCTTACATGCCCTAAAATCATCTTGTCCCGGCTCCCACCAATTCCCGCAATTTTCATACATAGAATTGATTTTGATCATATCTTTGCAAAGCGAACTTTTCCACGCAACAGGACAAAGACCACACTTATAATAACACGGTTCACATTCCACATTCTCGCAATTATCCCTCACTGAACACCTATCACCCGATATAATGCTATCTCCACACAAAGTATAACTCAAATTCTCCGATCGAATAATTTCACATCTATCAGTCACCTCAGCATAATACAGAATTTTCTTCTCATTAACCGCCCGCGCAATCCCCATCACGAAATTATTCCCTTGCCTTTGAAGCCCCCCATACATCATCCCAAACGAAACAACAATACCCGCACAAATGACCAAACATGAATATTTATAAAGCAGATAACTACAATACTTCCCCATAGCCGCTGATCATCAAATAATAAATCCTAAAGAACTCACAAAGAACTCGCTAATTCAACTTTTTCATCCATCTGCAAAAATTGATATTAAATATGAATCAAACGATAACTCCATCAATACACACTCTTCGAGTGTTTCGCTGCGCTCAGCAGACACAGTCTGCTTCTATCGATGTAGTCCACTAAAATCAAGATAGCGAGATATTCATCAATTTACACAAATTAATAAACATTTTTCCTTGCTCCCGCGCATCATCATTTGGATTGTGCGTATGTTTTAATCCTTCGCACAATCGTTCACGGAGCGCATCTTGCTCTTTCTTCTCTATCTTATTTTGTTTGCAATACGCCCAAAACAAAGTAGATCCACATCTTGCCGTATATCCCAACTCCGGCATATCTTCTGCTCTGAAGAATTCATAATAGTTCTTCAACCATTGCCAATCGAACGCTGCCGGATGAGCAACCCATACCATATCATAAGTTCTCCCCAATAGTTTTAAAATCTTTGAAAGTTCCATTACAAAAACAGCTGGTTCAACCTGATTGCTAGTAATAAACTGCCACACATCGGGAAACTTCGACCAAAAATCAGTCATAACCTTCGGATCTTGAATCTTATTCGCAACCGGTTTTATATTTCTCTGATAACTCTGAATCTCATCCCCATTTGAATCAAAAAATACGATCCCTATGGATATCATTGAATGTTTAAGAGGTATTGGTCCATCGACCTCGACGTCAAACGAAGCATATAATTTCTCCCTCGCCATATACCCCTCTGAATCCGCCAATAATTAAAACCCAGCTCCATTTATTTTCAACTTTTAATTATAATGGACCCCGTTAAATTTAATAATTTTCTCAAAGAATTGGGCTTATTGATCCCCACTTTGACCCCATCTAATGATGAATATGCATTAGAGCGCAACAAATATATCCACTCGACTCATATTGTGCATCCCTTCAGATCTATTTCTTTGCTCTACCCAGATGTTCAAAAATTAATTGAAAAATATTCGTACCAAGAACAACCATTCTTATCAGATATCACCAAAATGCTCGATGACGAATTCATCAAACGAAATCACGAAAAATTAACAACTGTCGCCAAAAAATATTTCCCAATCGATCGCCTCTACACTCTTGACGACTATCTCAAAACTCCGGCGGCCACCAAAGAACTTTTACTAACAGCCTTCCATGATTATTATTTCGACACCCCCACAAAAGTAATCAACCCAAATAATATATATTACCAAGGCGCCGAATTATATCGCACCCACTTCAACGAACTATACCAAAAAGCCATCGATCTTTTAAAATTAACGCCGCCTCATTCCACCATAATATCCCTTGGCAACACCCCCTTTAAACTAATATTCATCCAAGAAATATACTCCCGCCTAAAAGCAATCCCCCTAGAATTCCATTATATCCCCTTCAGCGGAAGCAAATGGGATACTATCGAAAACGTACAAACCCTATGCCACAAACTTGCCACCCAATCGATCGATCCCGACGCCCTAATAAAAAAATTTAAAACTAACGGATCAAAAACCTACATCTACGATTTTGTCTACACCGGCACCGGTTTACGCTCTTTCATCAACATTCTCCGAAAATGTACATCCCAATCACCTGACGATCTCAAACAATCCCTCTCCCTAATCTTAATAAACAGCCACCTAACCCGCGAAGCTGACACCCAACTCTCCTCGTACGTCTCAAAAACATACCGCGTATCACTCCCAGCTGAAAATATCTTATCCGAAATCGACGACTATATCAACTCCCGCTGCATAAATAAACTTACCCCCGATCAACTCCCCACCATCCTCAACAACACTTTCACCGACTACGATCCCTCAGGTATCCTCCTATGCAACTTCGAAAGATTCTTCATAATAAACACAATACAAACCATCAACAAAACAATCGCCGGCGGCTATCAATACTTATTACTATAAGCTCTAGTAACCTCCCTAAATCTCTCAAAACGACTCAACCTATCTCTAATCACAACCCCCTTATCAATAAATAATTTTTCATCTTCCAAATAGCTATCTCCATAAATTTCTCTCAAAGATGGCAACCCCAGCAAAGCATCCTTCGTTATTTTTGACCCATTCCCATTAAAAATTTTCAAACCAACCAACGCCCTAATCCCATCATCGCTTATTTCCCTATTCCCCCTCAAATTTAAACACGTAAGCCCCGTCAATTTCCCCAAACAATGATCTGTCACCAAACTTCTATTACATAACCCTAACGATCTCAAATTCATCTTCGACAAATCATTATCCGTAAAAGACTCATTATAATTTAGTTCCAACTTCGTTAAATTCGTCAAATATTTCACAGAATCATAACTCACAGCATCCCCATCAAATCCTAACTCCTCTAATGCCAACAACCCCATCTCTCCAAAATCACTAATCCCATCCACATAATGCAAACTTAACGAAACCAAATTCGTCAAATCTCTAACCCCAGCAGCCGTCACAACATCATCCCAAAAAAGACTCAATGACGTCAAATTAGTCAACCTACACAACTCATGATCTTTCAACAAATGATTACCATCTAACGACAGCACTTCCAATTTCACCAACTTCGACAACGATTCATACGATAACTCTGAATAATTCACAACCAATTTCGTCAAATTCGTCAACATTCCCACCCCTGAATCATGTATACATCTACCATCTACCTCCAATTCTTTTAATTCTTTCCAGTCTCCAAGCTGCAAGTCTTCAAATACTTCATAAATATTTCCATAATAGCATTGACACAACGACGTCAACCTACTTAATTTCGTAATCCCAGAACCATTTAAACAACTCTCCGATTTAATTGTTAATTTTCTCAGATTGACTAACAACTCCACTCCACTATCTTCTAAAAATCTGCTCCTATCCCATATCAATTCAACAATATTCTCAGCATATTGTGAAAACGTCATATATTTTGATCCAGACAATTTCACCGTTGATTTTTTAAAAGTATCAACAATCGCTCCATACTCAAAAAATTTCTCTGCCGCCAAATGCACCGACACACTAATATTTTCATAAATTCTTTTTTTAAAATAAACATCGCATTGACTCAAACTAACCAAATCCTCAATCGTTAAAAATCCAGTTAAAATTTGAAACGGAATCGCATCCATATATTTTCTGACTAATATTAATGTAGCATCACTTTGAAATTTAAAAATCAAATTTATCGATAATATTGATTTTCGGATGGATAAATAATGAATTCTACTTATAATAAGACCAAAATGGAAGATCAAAGTAACCACGGAAAACCATGGAGTAAAGAAGAGAAAGGGAAAATATTGCCTGCTATCAAAGAGGGAAAATCGATATCTGAAATTGCAAAGGATCACAAAAGAAAGATCGGCGGAATTCGGGCCCAATTGGGGCGTATCGCGAATGAATTAAATTCTCAAAACAAATCGATCGAGGAAATCGGTATACTGACAGGATTGAATAAAGGAGAAATAGAAGAGAGTATAGAGACCTATCAGAATAGATCAAATAAAAGTAGCGGTAGCGGGTGGAA
>Ga0206990_1031_pt1 | contig 37032 bp, 34 predicted proteins | sample Alteio_BWMinCont_8_FD_153283 | JGI IMG/M metagenome (GOLD analysis project Ga0206990, IMG submission 153283) | Enriched cells from forest soil in Barre Woods Harvard Forest LTER site, Petersham, Massachusetts, United States -... | ecosystem: Environmental > Terrestrial > Soil > Temperate forest >... | reverse complement strand
TGGCGGTTGTAGGCGATGAGGTCGTTGGTGGGGTCGAAGCCGACCCAGTTGAAGTGAGGCAGGAGGACTTCGACCCAGGCGTGGGAGGAGTCGGGGGTGGAGCGGTCGTGATCTTCGCGGCCGCGGTAGAGGTATCCGCTGACGTAGCGGGCGGGGATGCCGATGTGGCGCAGGAGGGCGATCATGGTGTGGGCGAAGTCCTGACAGACGCCCTGGCGGCTGGCGATGGCTTCGTCGATGGGCGAGTCGACGCGGGTAGATTTTGGGGCGTAATCGAAGTAATCGTACAAGCGTTTGTTCAGCTCGTGGACGACCATGAGCGGGTCGTCGCGGCGGGTGACTTCCAGCCTGGCGGCGAGTTCGAGGAGAGCTGGGGTGGGGACGGCGAAGGTGCTGGGGAGGAGCATTTCGCCATAGTCGCCTTCGGCGATGAGGGCGTCCAGTTCGGACCAGGCTTCAGGGGCGAGGAAGGCCGGGACGTCCATCTGGATCTGCTGTTCGACGAGTGATTCTGCAACGATGACCAGTTGGTCGTGATCGCCGGGAATGTCGAAGTGGTGGACGTTGTTGCCGTATTGGTCGCGGTAGGTGAAAACGCGGCAGCGGGGGCTGACGGAGAGGGAGAAGGAGAGGCAGTGCTGGTTGACGTCCGAGCGGGGGTGCATGCGGACTTCCATGATGCTTTCGCTGACTGGACGGCGGTAGCGGAAGCGGGTGAGATGACGGATGGAGTAGAAGTTCATGGTCGCCTCTCGGATTCGTCCTGCGGACGCGTGTAGTGTGCAGTGTGAGTGTGGCGAAGGCACCAGCAGATCCTTCGCTTTTGCTCAGGATGACAAACCCTTTTCAACTTCTGATCTTCAACTCATCGGCCGGTTATACGGCAAGGGCGGATTGGATGGAGTATTGCACGTAGTAGCGGTAGAGGAGCTCGTGAATCTGCTGGCATTGCTCGCGGATGGAGTGGAGGAATGCTCCGGGGTTGCCTTCGAGGATTTCGTTGATGGTGGTGTAGCGGAGCATGGCGTGCAGCTTGCCTGCGGCGGCGTGGAGATCGTCGGGCGGGCGGCGGCCGCCGCTGCGTTGGATGGCTTCGAGGGCTTGGCGTACGCCGTCGATGGAGTAGCGCAGGGCGTGGGGGAAGTCGCGGTTGAGGAGGAGGAACTCCAGGATGCGGTCGGGCGAGAGGTCGGCGGTGTAGACCTGGCAGTAGGCTTCGAAGGAAGTACAGCAGCGCAGCAGGCCAACCAGCTCAAGATATTGATAGCCGGAGTGTTCGCGCTCGGGTAGGTCGAGGAGGCTCTCCTGGTAGACCTCGAGGAGGGTGGCGGTGGCGTAGGCGCGTTCAAGGTAGCGGCCGAGACGGATGAACTGCCAGCCTTCGCCGTGGATCATGGTGGTGTCGCTGACACCTTTGAAGAGATGGATGCCGTCGACGATGGAGGCGAGGAAGTCGTTCATGTTGGCGCGGAACTGGGCCTGCGCCTGGGGCGAGTGCATCTGGTGGTAGAGGCGGTTGAGGCGCTGCCACTGCTCGGTGGAGAGCTCTTCGCGGACCTGGCGGGCGTTTTCGCGCGCGGCGCCTATGCAGGTGGTGAGTGAGACTGCGTTGCTGCTGTCGAAGATCAGCGAGCGGGTCATGGCGTCGAAATCGCCCTGCCACTTTACGCCGCGAGGATTGCCGAGGGAGGTTAACAGGCGATTCCAGCGGGTGTCGGCGGTGGTTTCTGAGGAGTCGAGCAGGAGGCTCATGGTTACGTCGAGCTGGCGCACGGTGTTTTCGGCGCGCTCCAGGTAGCGGCTCATCCAGTAGAGGCTGTCGGCGACTCTCGAAAGCATTTGAAATCCTCTAGTGTGAAGTGTGAAGTGTGGAGTGTGAAATGCCTGCTTGATCCTCGCTACTCCTGATGATCCTTCAGCGAACGAATCATCGCGAAAATCATGCGCCCTACTTCCTCCGACAAGCTTTCGGCAGCTGAAACTCGCTCTACATCTGCGAAGCCTAGCTTGCGGGCGATGGTCAACTGCGTTTGCAACTCAAAATGCGAACCTCTCGCAATTCCGAGGAACTGCTGATACTCAGGCGTATTGAGCCTTCCGGCGCCTTCGGCGATGTTGCTAGGAATCGAAACTGCGCAGCGTCGCATTTGACTCGTCAATCCGTATATCTCTTCCCGTGGAAAGGTTTTCGATATTTGGTAAATCAGTACGGTCAGCTCAATTGCCTTCTGCAAAACTAAGAGCTCGCGATACGATTTGGCCATTCCGAGTTCACCGTTGTGCCTTTCACACTTCACACTGCTTTTCTACTCCAAAATCCAGGTGTCTTTGCTGCCTCCGCCTTGGGAGGAGTTAACTACGAGCGAGCCTTTTTCGAGGGCTACGCGGGTTAGGCCGCCGGGGACTATGTTTACTTTGTCGCCGAAGAGGATGTAGGGGCGCAGGTCGACGTGGCGCGGTTCCATCTGGCTGCCGAAGAGGCAGGGGGCGCGGGAGAAATCGAGCGTGGGCTGGGCGATGTAGTTGCGGGGGTTGGCCTGGATGGCGGTGGCGAACTCTTCGCGCTGTTTGGCGGTGGATTGCGGGCCGATGAGCATTCCGTAGCCGCCGCTTTCGCCGACGGCTTTGACTACCAGTTTGTCGAGATTGGCGAGGACGTGCTGTCTCGATACGTCTTCGGTGAGCAGGTAGGTTTCTACGTTGTTGAGGATGGGATCTTCGTCCAGGTAATACTTGATGATTCTTGGGACGTAGGCGTACATGGCCTTGTCGTCGGCGAGGCCGGTGCCGAAGGCGTTGGTGACGGTGACGTTTCCGGCACGGTAGGCGTTGAAGAGGCCGGCACAGCCGAGACCGGAGTCGGCGCGGAAGATGAGTGGGTCGCTGAAGTCGTCGTCGACGCGGCGGTAGATTACATCCACGCGCTTCAGGCCGTCGGTGGTGAGCATGTAGACGATGTTGTCGTGGGTAACGAGATCGCGGCCCTCTACGAGGTCGATGCCCATCTGGCGGGCGAGGTAGGTGTGTTCGAAGTAGGCGGAGTTGTAGACGCCGGGGGTGAGCAGGACGATGTTGGGCTCGGGGCGGCCTTCGGGGGCGAGCGAGCGCAGGGTGCTCAACAAGAGCTGCGGGTAATGCTCGATGGGGCGGACGCCGTAGCTATGGAAGAGCTGGGGGAAGGTGCGCTTCATGACGCGGCGGTTGGTGAGCATGTAGCTGACGCCGGAGGGAACGCGGAGGTTGTCTTCGAGGACGACGAACTCGCCGTTGTTGAGGCGCAGCAGATCGGTGCCGACAACGGCGATGTAGACGTTGCGGGGAACTTCGAGGCCGCACATCTGGCGGCGGTAATGCTTGCAGCTGTAGACCATCTCGGCTGGAACGACGCGGTCGGTAAGGATTTTGCCTTCGCCGTAGACGTCGCGCAGGAAGTGGTTGAGTGCAGTGATGCGCTGGGTGAGGCCGCGCTCGATGCGGTCCCACTCAGTGCCGGAGATGAGGCGGGGCAGCAGATCGTAGGGGAAGATGCGTTCGGTGCCTTCGTCGCGTCCGTAGACGGTGAAGGTGATGCCTTGGGTCAAGAAGGAGAGATCGGCGGATTGCTTGCGCCGCATGAGCTCTTCGTGAGGCAGGCGGGCGAGGGTTTCGATGAGGGCCTGGTACTCGGGGCGGATGCCTCCATCGGGAGTGCGCATCTCGTCAAAGGCGCCGTCGAGCTGGTAGTCGCGGAAAAGGCGGGCGTAGTCGATGGGCTCTTCCGTGCTGACGGGGATGACGGGCTCGTTGGCACTCATGGGAGCGATGGCGGGTCCTTTAGGGTGCGAGGTGCCGCGGAAATCGCGGGGAAAGCCGCTTCGGTCTCAATAGAGTACACCGAGTGGGAGAAATGGCGACGCGGGAATTGCCTTGCTAAGAATCTCGCATCGTCACAGTTGCCGCGCCTGTGGCGTTTTCAGACGGTGTCTTAGATAACCGCCCAAGAGTCCCAAGAGTGGGCTGGCGACGAGCAGCAAGATGTGGGTGAGATGCAGATGCGGATCTCTATCGGCTGCGGTAACGAAAAGCCCGAGGAGAACGGATGCGAAGGAAGACAGAGCGCCGTTGAGCAGCTCGTCATGCTGGGCGACCCAGGCGGCTACGAATCCGGCGAGGATGGAACAGACCGCGCCGACGATCACCTGAATGCCATAGAGCAGGCTGTTTTGATTTTCCGGCTTTAGGAGCGCCCAATCGAGGGGATCGTTGGGGGTTCGTGTCAGGTGCAGGATGACGACAAAGGCGATCGCAATCAGTGCGCCGGAGATGGTGGATGAGACCATGTCGGTGACGGCTCCGATCCATACGGCTTTGAAGGATATCCGGCTCACGATTAGTTCCTCAAAAACACGATGGCGGCAGGCCGATGCTGGCCTGCCGCCATGATTCTACTGGTTAAACGCCCGCCTGTTTCAGCATTCCCTCGGCGGCTAAAGCCGCGTTGGTTTGAATCCCTTTGTGGCGCGGCTGAAGCCGCGCCCTTTCAAAGCAATGGCCTATCCCAAAACAGCGATTCGTTTCAAGACAGCGACTTAGATTCCCTAGAAGTTGCTCCAGAGGGCCTGGTTGTAGACTTCGTGGTGGTATTGGACTTCGGAGGATTTGACGAAGGTGCCGAGCTGGCGCGGGGAGCGGTCTGCTGCTGCGCGCTTGAGGTCGGAGAAGCGGCCTTGCACGTCGGCTCCGAGGATGTCGGCGACCCATGAGGAAGCGCTGAAGTCGTCGATGGCGGAGTAGATGTTGTCGGGCAGGTAACGGTGGGCCTGGCGGAGGTTGTCGATATCTCCGATGGAGCCGTCGATGCCGGTCTTGAAGAGCGAGTAGAGGACCAGATACGGATTGGCGTCCGGGCCTACCGAGCGCACTTCGACGCGCATGGACTTGGAGTTGCCGATGGGAACGCGGATCATGGAGCCGCGGTCGGTTGCGGAGGCCTTGATCTGGTTGGGGGCTTCGAAGTGCGGATCGAGGCGGCGATAGGCGTTCACGCTGGGGTTGAGGATGAGGCAGATGTCGAGCGCGTGGGTGAGGATGCGGTCGATATATTCCCAGCCGAAGGATGAGAGCTTTTCCTGGCCTTCTGGATCCCAGAAGAGGTTGGTTTTGCCCTTGGTGATGGACATGTTGGTGTGCATGCCGCTGCCATTGACTCCGACGACGGGCTTAGGCAGGAAGCTGGCGGTGAAGCCCATGTTGTTGGCGACCTGGCGGGCGAGCAGCTTGTAGAGCTGGATCTGGTCGGCTGCGGCGACGACTTCGCCGTAGCTGTAGTTGATTTCGAATTGGCTGGGCGCTACTTCGGGGTGATCCTTTTCGTTCTGGAAGCCCATGGCGCGCTGCACTTCAGCAGCGGTGTCGATGAAGCGGCGGAGGGGATCGAGCGGCAGAGAGTGGTAGTAGCCGCCGGTGTTGACGAAGTCGAAGCGGCCGGTGGTGTTGAACTTACGCTCGGCGTCTGTGCCCTGGAAGAGGAAGCCTTCGATCTCATTGGCGGCGTTGAGGGTGAAGCCTTTTTCGGCGAAGAGCTTGTCGGAGTAGTTCTTGAGGACGCCGCGCAGGTCGCCCGCGTAGGGTTCGCCGGACTTATCGATGACGGTGCCGAAGACCAGAACTTTGCCGTTGCCGAAGACGTCGGCTGGCACCCAGTAGAAGGCGGCCCAGTCGATGCCGAGGCGAAGGTCGCTCTCTTTTTGGGCGGTGAAACCGCGGATGGAGGAGCCATCGAAGGTGAGGTTGTCGTAGCTGGAGATGAGGAACTTCTTGTCGTAGTCCAGCAGGTGGAGGCGGCCTTCGAGGTCGCTGAAGAGGACGGTGACGGCCTTGATGCGCTTTTCGTCGGTCAGGTACTTCAGGCGCTCTTCGCGGATCTGGTCGGGTGAAACGCGGTTGAGGCGGTCGCTCTTGGCCTTGAGATTCAGCTCTTCAAGTTCCTCATAGCTGAGGGCAAGAAAATTGCGGTAGTTGTCAGACACTAAACTCTCCCTTCGGACGGATCAATATAGACAGCGTAACAGCGACTGGCGGGGGTGCCGCAGATGAACTGACTGTGAATTCAGGGTAACGCGAGGTAGGGCGTGGCGCATAAGGAAAACATAAGAGGTGCCACGATGCGATTCGCAGGCCGGGTTTCCGGGGCTGATAGCATCCTTGCAAGGAGTTTCCAACTGCCCATGTCTGCTTTGTATTGTCGTTTCCCCGCTCTTCGTTCAGGAGTGTACTTATGTTCCGGTCTGGCCCTGGTTGTTTTGGTTGTTGTCCCGGTTTTAGCGCGAGCAGAGAAAGCGCCGATTCAGATTACGGCTGATCTGACCGATGCGCCGCGGAAGCTGTATCACGCTGAGGTGGATTTGCCGGTGACGGCGGGTCCTCTGGTGCTGACTACGCCGAAGTGGATTCCGGGGAATCATCGGCCTACCGGGCCGGTGGACGACATTACCGGCGTGGTGTTTTCGATCGATGGCAAGCCGATCGAGTGGCGGCGGGACGATGCGGATCTGTATGAGTTCCATGTGACGATCCCCAAGGGCGCGACGACGCTTCATGCGCATCTGGACTGCATTGTGACGGCGCGGATTTCGCAGAAGATGGCGGTGCTGGAGTGGGAGAAGCTGCTGCTGTATCCGGCGAATGTGCCGGGGCGAGAGATTCCGGTGCAGGCTTCGCTGAAGGTGCCGGTGGGGTGGGGTATTGGGACGGCGCTGCAGCCTGAAGGCGCGAGTGCGTATCCGGTGCCGGCGGCGGGAAGCACGACGAAGTTTGCGGTGACCAATGTGGAGCAGTTGGAGGATTCGCCGGTGATTACGGGCGAGTATTTCCACGAATTCCCATTGGCTCCGGAGGTTTCGCCGAAGCACTATATCGATGTGGTTTCGGATGCCCCGGAAGATTCGAAGTTACGGCCGAGCGTGCTGGCGGAGCTAAACAACCTAGTGCGCGAGGCGGGCGCGGAGTACGCTTCGCATCATTATCACGTCTACCACTTTCTGCTGACGCTCTCGGATGTGGCGGGTGGCGAGGGGCTGGAGCATGGGCAGTCTTCGGACAATGGCGTGGGCGAGAAGGGGTTTGCGGACGATGCGCACCAGTTGGCGGAGTCGGATCTGCTTTCGCATGAGTTTACGCATAGCTGGAATGGCAAGTACCGGCGGCCGGGGAATCTCTTCCAGACGGACTTTGAAAAGATGCAGCAGGGTTCGCTGTTGTGGGTCTACGAGGGCATGACCCAGTACCTAGGGAATGTGCTGGCGGCGCGTTCGGGGCTGAAATCGCAGGCGCAGTACCGGGATATGCTGGCGGCTTCGGCTGCCAATCTGGACTACAAGCCGGGGCGCGAGTGGCGTTCGACAGAGGATACGGCGATTGCGGCTAGCATTCTGCGCGGGGGAAATCCGGCATGGTCGAACTGGAAGCGCGGGCAGGACTATTACCAGGAAGGCGAGCTGCTGTGGCTGGATGCGGACACGCTGATCCGGAAGATGACCGGGAACAGGAAGTCGCTGGACGATTTTCTGAAGGTCTTTCTGGGTAAAGGCGGCGATACGGGGCCGGAGATTGTTATCTACAACCGCGAAGAGCTGATCAAGGATCTGAACGATGTGGCGCCGTATGACTGGGCGAAGTTTTTGCATGAGCGGGTCGACTTGCAGAATCCTCGGGCGGATGTAGCGGGGATTGAGCAGGGCGGGTATCGGCTGGTGTATCACGACACGCCGAGCAAGTCTGAACGGACGATGGCTGCGGCGGGCGGCCCTCGGCGGGCTGGGCTGGATGTCTGGTATTCGCTGGGACTGAGGATTTCGAGCGAGGGTGCGATCGGCGACGTGCGTTGGAATGGGCCGACGGATAAGGCGCGGCTGGCTCCGGGATACAAGGTGCTGGCGGTGAATGGACATATCTTCTCGAACGATGCGCTAAAGAATGCGATCAAGTCGGCGAAAGGTGCAACGGAGCCGATTCATCTGATTGTGCAGGCAGATAGCTTTGTTTCGCTCTTCAATGTGGATTATCACGATGGGGAGCGGTATCCGGTGCTAGAGAGGGTTGAGGGTACGCCGGCTTATCTGGATGACATTACAAAGCCGAGAACTACGCCTGAAAAGGCGCCGGCGGAGAAGGAACGGAAATCCGAAGACGAATAGCGGACACGGAGAGAGAGTTGTGCGAAATTTGTACGACTTTGCCGGGTGTGCGTGATACAGCATAGGTATGACCGTTGAGCGCGAGGGCGACCCAGGCGATGGCTTACAAAAGAGGCAGCGTCCTTAAGACAGCATTCGATGCGTACACCTTGCTGGCGTTGAAGGGGGCCGGCAGCTGCGGCGAGGTACACGAGGCGGTCGATTCCGATGGTGAGCGGCGCGCGATTAAAGTGCTTCATGCGGCGAAGTCCAGCTCGACTGGGTTGAAGCGATCGGCGAGCGATTTCAATTTCTGCTTTAAGAGTGAGCATAGGCATATTATGCCGGTGCTGGATTGCGGACTGACGGGAGCGAAGGTACCGTTTTACGTAATGCCTCTCTATCCCAGCAGCCTGCGGGTCATGATGCAGAAGGGCATGCGTTCGGAGAGCATATTGCCGCTGTTTGGAAAGATTCTGGATGGCATGGAGGCCGCACATCTGCACCGCGTGTGGCATGGGCATCTGAAGCCGGAAAATATCCTGCTGGACGAGACGGAAGCGGCGATCGGCGATTTTGGTTGCGCGCCGTTTCTGGCGATGTCCGATGAAGGACGCCGGTATGGAGCGCCGGAGCAGCGCAAGACGGGCTACAAGCTGGATGGAAAGGCCGATGTCTATGCGCTTGGCCTGATGCTCAACGAGATGTTTACCGGGAAAGAGCCAGGTAGCAACACGCAGCCAAAGATCGAAGACACCGCGCCGGAGTATGGATATCTGGACTGGCTGGTGGAGCGCATGACCAAGCACGATCCCGCACAGCGCTTGACGATTACCGAGGTGAAGCGGGAGTTGATTGCGCGCGGCATTGAATATTTGAGCATCCAGCGGCTGAATGCGCTGCGAACGGAGATCATTCTGGAGACGGATGCCGACGACCCCTTGTTGCGCAATCCGATCGCGATTCACTCGGTCGACTTCAAGAATGAGACGCTGTTTCTTACACTGAGCGTTGTGCCGCCGAGCAACTGGGTTGCAGCGTTTCACGGCATGAGCCCGGGCGCTTCGTTTATCGGTTTTGGGCCGGAGCGGTTTACCTTTCAGGGGAAGATTGCGCAGACTGCGGTGAAGCGAGGGAGCGATCCGCAGGCGATGCTGAACTCAGCCAAGGCGTATGTGGACGTGGCGAACCGAATCTATGCGGAGGAGACGGTAGCGGCGCATCGCAGAAGCCTGGAATTCGAGCGGCAACGGAAGCGCGCGCTGATTGCTGCGGAGGAGCGCCGGCAGCAGGTTTTGGCGCGGTTGCGGCTTTGAGCGCGGAGAAGGCGCCGGTCGAGAAGAAGAAGCGGAAGAAATGAGCAGGCAAACTCCATTGGCGATGGAGTTTGCCTTTTGTCTGGAGGACGAACGGCGTTCAGATCGATCGTCACACCGCAACTGCCGTTGCAGGACTACTCGACGTTCAGGGTCCAGATGGTGAGCGTGTTTGTGACGTCGTCGACTGCGGCGAATATCGCCTTATCCTCTGTGGTGCGTACGGCAAGTCCAAAAGACCCTCCCTGCGACGGATCGACGGAGATTTCCTTTACGAAGTTCCCTTCCTTGGTAAACTCGACGATCTCGCTGGGCTGGTTGGGGTCGGGGTTGATGCCGTCGTTGTTGGTGACGAGCAGGTGGCCATTTGGAGCTTCGGCCAACCCCAGTGCGCCGTGCAGGTGAGTATCGTCCTGGTAGATGATGGACCCTGCTCCGGCATCAGATTTGCGATCCGCAGCGTTCCTTACCTCGAAAACTGCGTTGTCTCCGGTGGAGGCGACGTAGAGCACGTTGCGGCGCGCGTCGAAGACGAGTCCTGTGGGCGCAACAAAGAACGTTGCCGGATCACCGCGATGGACATAGCCCGAGGCAATGGTGGTCGCACTCAGCAGCTTCAGGCCGCTTGAACTCACAGAAAAATCGAGACGGCTGACGGTCCCGGTGAGGGCATTGGTGACAAATGCGATGGCCCGGTCGCCGCGATCGACCAGCGCCATATCCCAGGGCCCTTGAATCCATGGGCTGGTGAAGGTCTGTATCAGTTTGCCGTGGTTATCGATGACCAGCAGGGAGCCGGGCCCGGCGGTCGCCGAGGTGCCGTCGGTCGATGGAGAGTTACCGACGACGACGAAACCATATTGCAGTGTTCCCAAGGCGGTTGAGAGGCCCAGCCCGGTCTTGCCCTGAAAGAAGACTGTCGGCGATCCGTTGGCGGGAATGCGGACGATGGTCGTTCCCGTACCTTGCAGATTCGCGCTGTTGTTGAAGTTCGAGACCAGAATGTCGCCATGCTTCAAGGGGCCGGAGCCGGTCTGGAAGTTGCGTGGAACAAAGGCGACGCCGTATGGATTCACATCGCCGTTCGCTGGAACGGTTGAGGCACTTCTCACTGGGCTGGGCAGAAACGCATCATCGCTGTCATGGCCCTGCGCAACGCCAGTTACGGTAGCGCCGGTCAGCAGCGCGAAGGCAGTAAGAGTTATACACCAGCGGGTTAAACTTCCGCGGCGAGGGGTGGACACACTCGATTCACATTGGACAGAAGACTTGTGTTCACGCATAGGGTGTTCTCCTCAGTGGTGATGCTGGCAGGCTCGTAGTGGGGGATAAGGAGGCCCGATTCTAAACAGGAGACGAGAGCACAGCTCACCGGCACTAACACTACCGCCGGGAACCTACGGAAAATGTCTCTAACTTGTCATTTGATTGTCAGTTTGGTTGCATGTATGCGAGTTTGCCGCCGGGCCAACCGCATAGCGTAAGCTGTTGGCTCGGGAGATTTTGTATTTCTATGACAATTGCATCCAAGAAAGCCTTGCCTCTTTGGAGCCGCTTTGCGCTGGCTCTGGTTGCTCTCTTCGTGTTTACTGCCGGTGGCGCTGGTGCGCAGACTACGGACGCGCCGCAGGAGAACTTCGTCAAGTCGCACTATACGAAGTATGAGTTCCGCATTCCGATGCGGGATGGCAAGAAGCTGTTTACTGCGGTGTATGTGCCCAAGGCTTCGGCGTTTCCAGGGGATGCGGGGCCGTATCCGTTCATGATGGATCGGACGCCTTATAGTGTGGGGCCTTATGGGGAGGATCAGTATCCGCACAACCTCGGGCCTTCGGATGAGTTTGAGAAGGGTGGTTACATCTTTGTCTACCAGGATGTGCGCGGGCGGTGGATGAGCGAGGGTGAGTTCAAAGAGATGACTCCGCACATTGACGACAAGGGGCCGAAGGATACCGACAATGCTTCGGACACGCATGACACGATCGACTTTCTGCTGAAGAACATTCCGAACAACAATGGCAAAGTGGGTATCTGGGGGATTTCGTATCCAGGGTTCTATACGTCGGCGAGCATGATCGATTCGCATCCGGCGCTGGTGGCGGCGAGCCCGCAGGCTCCGATGACGGACTTGTTCAAGGGAGACGATGCGTATCATGGCGGCGCGTTTATGCTATCGGCGAACTTTGGCTTTTATGCCTTCTTTTCACCGGGGCACAATCCGGAGATGCCGCATCCGACGGTGGGTTTTGATTTTGGGACGCCGGATATGTACCGGTTCTATCTGAATGCGGGGAGTCTGGAGAATCTGGAGAAGCAGTATCTGAAGGGTTCGAACTGGCTCTTTGTCGACCAGATGAAACATGATACCTACGACAGTTACTGGGAGGCGCGCAACCTGGCTCCGCATATGAAGAATGTGAAGTGCGCGGTGCTGGTGGTGGGTGGATGGTATGACGCTGAGGATCTCTCGGGGCCATATAAGACGTTCTATTCGACGAGCAAGCTCAATCCGGAGACGCCGACGACGCTGGTGGAGGGCCCGTGGGTGCATGGCGGGTGGGCGCGCGGGGATGGCAGCCATCTGGGCGATGTGCAGTTCAATGCGAAGACGAGCGAGTATTTTCGCGCGAACATTCAGTTCCCTTTCTTTGAGCATTATCTGAAGGGCAAGGGCGCGGCGCAGCCCAAGGCAGTGGTCTTCGAAACGGGGACGAATGTGTGGCGGAGTTTCGATAGCTGGCCGCCGAAGGTTGCTGCGAAGAAGACGCTGTATTTTCATGCCGGGGGTAAGTTGAGCTTTGAGCCGCCGACAGAGGCGAGCGGTGTGGATTCATATGTAAGCGATCCAGCGCGTCCAGTGCCGTTTGTGGGTTACACGACAGATACGGTGCCGCAGCGGTACATGGTCGACGACCAGCGCTTTGCGAGTTACCGGCCGGATGTGCTGGTGTATGAGTCGGAGATTCTGACCGAGGATGTGACGATTGCTGGGCCGATTGCGCCGAAGCTGAAGGTGGCGAGCTCGGGGACGGATTCGGATTTCGATGTGAAGCTGATCGATGTGTATCCGGAGAATTACCCCAATCCGGAAGAAACTGGACGGCCGAACAAGAGAATCCTGGATACGCCGCCGCTGCAGATGGGCGGGTATCAGCAGTTACTGCGAGGGGAGCCGATGCGGGCGAAGTTTCGCTCGAGTTGGGAGAAGCCGGAGGCGCTGACGCCGGGCAAGATGACGGATGTGGACTTTGATATGCCGGACTTGTTTCATACGTTCCGTGCCGGGCATCGGATCATGGTGCAGGTGCAGTCGAGCTGGTTCCCGCTGACGGATAGGAATCCGCAGACGTTTACGGATATTCCCAGCGCCAAGCCGGAGCAGTTTGTGAAGGCGACGGAGCAGGTGTTCCACCAGAAGGATGCTGCCTCGGGGGTTGAAGTGCTGGTCATGCCGGCCCCGTAAGCTGACCTAAGCACAAAACTCGCTCTTGCCGGAGACCTGGCAAGGGCGAGTTAGTTTTTAAGGGTGATTGTAACTGGCGAGCTAAACTAATACCGCTTTGTAACAGGTGTTGGAGCTGTGCCGGACTTGCCGTTCAGGACCCATTCTAGCGGCACCTTGATGTCTTCTTCGTGCGCCTGGCCCATCACCCTGGCGATTACCTCGCCCTGTTCATCCAGGATCACGGTGGCTGGGAGCACGTTGCCGAGCGCAAGGCGATCGAGCATGTCGAGGTCGGCTCCGAGCCAGACCTCCATGTCAGGATGTTGCTGACTTAGGAACTGGTCGATTTTGGCGCGGTTTTTGGGCTTATCTGGGGCTTCGTCGGCCGAGATGGCGATGAAGCGGACCTTCTTTTCTGCGTATTCCTGATGCAGCTTTGAGAGCAAGGGCAGCTCTTCGCGGCAAGGGCCGCACCATGTGGCCCAGAAATTGACGACTGTAATGGAGCCGCGCAGGTCGGCTATTTTTTGGGTCTGTCCTGCGAGGTTCTTGAACTCTAGATTGGGCGCGCGCTTTGCTTCGGCTATTGGGACCAGGCAGCAGGCCAGAAGAAGGGTTATGGTGCGAAGAGAGAATTTCATATCGTTTCCTTATGTATGACGAGAAGGCCCTCCCGGCGTAGTTATACCGGGAGGGCAGTTATCTTTCTCCGACTCGGTTCTAGAAGCGATGCGTCAGGCTTGCGAGCCACACGTATTGCGCGAAGGCAGCATCTCCATGCGACCCGTACACTTCATCTGGATGGCTTACGGTGCGATCGCGGTGAACGGCTTTGTACACGCCTGCGGTGAGGATGTTGCGGCCGCGTGAGTACTGTCCGCCTGGGCCGGCGGTTACTGCGAAACCGGGCCGGCGGAAACCATCGTTGCTGTTGGGAAAGAGGTTCTTGGCTGGTACGCCTTCGTCGCGCGGACCAACGGTGGCGCTCAGTCCCTTGACCCCGGGGATGGGAAAGGAGACTCCCGCTTCGAGAAGATACTGGTCGGAGATAGCGACGTAGTTATTCAGCGGAGTGGTGGTGCTTGAACTGCGTTGTACGCCGTTGGTGCCGCCCTGTGTAGCGATGTAGTCGCCGTCGGTATAGAAGATGAGAGACTTGTTCAATCGCTGGTACCCCGACCATTGCGCTACCATGCCCCAGCCGCCGTTTCCAGGCTGGATGGAGTAGTCGACGGGTGCGGTCACTTCGACGGGAGCGCCGGTGCCGGTGGTGTTGGTGTTTGTCGTGTTCTGCACATCGTCGTTGCCGGTTGGCATCAGAACGCCCAATCCGACGGAGACGTTGTTGCGCGGGGCATGGAGCGGATTGCGGATCCAGGCGTTGGCGCCAAGGATGGTATCGCCCAGTCCGGTGGCGGAGTACTTGATCGGCGAGCTCTGACCTCTGCGGGTTGCGAACAGCCAGGGCATGTCGATCTCGACGCTGACTCTCGGCGTGACCTGATAGGTGAGGTTGGTGGTGACGAGATTGATCCGGTTTAGTACCTGGCTTCTTGCTTGGGCGCGATATTCCTGGTACACATCGCCGACATAGTGCTGGTAAGAGAATTGATGCCGCTCACCGATGGTGATCTGAAAGTGACGGGGCTCCAGTACACCGCCCTCGCCGGTGGGCAGGCCGCCCTGCTCGGGTGAGCGCGCCAGGATGCATCCCTGCGCCCATAACTGACTTCCAGACAATGTTATTGCGATGATTGCTGCACACAAGACCATCAGCTTTTTGGTTATGCTCCCGCTTCTAACTGCGATTAGCTTCTCTCGATAATTTTTGAATGAATGATTTTGCACTCGGTATAGCCTCTCTTCAATTGATCAATTTGCTTGCAAACCGGCAGAGTGGCTGGCGGTGTTGGCAGGATCAGGGGCGAAAGCGCACCACGCCTGTCGCATTTGCCGTCCGTCTCGCTCTGCTGTGTTCGCTGATAACTCTAGCGAGAGAAGCAGTAAATGCGCATCGAACCAATCACCTAGGATTGCTTGGTACCTTGGGTGGAGATAAATCTAAGTATGCAGTTCGGTAGATTTGCGTCCGCGCAAGTTATGACAATGTCAGGCTGAAGCCATTGGGTTTGCAGGTGATTTTGTGATTTGATGCTTATTCCAGGACTTAGCGCAGAAAACCTTTGATCAGGTTTTGACGGCCGCTGATGCGGATGTCTTTTTTGGGCAGGTGGCGGCCGCGTTCGAAGGCTACGATGCTGTCGTAGAAGTGCATGGAGAGGGTGGAGCGGGTGAAGTCGGTGGGCGGGAGTTTTTCGCGGCTCCAGTCTGCGTTGAGCTCATCGATGAGGGTCTTGCAGAGTTCGATGAAGGTGCCTTCGCGGCCTACACCGCCGCCGTATTCATCCCAATAGGCAGTGTGCAGATCTTCGACCATGTAGACGCCGTCGTGAGCAGTGCGCTGGTAGAGATAGCGGAAGGTTTCTACGACGTGAGCCATCTGGTGGCTGCCGTCATCGAGGACGATCTGAGGCGTGCCAAACTCATCGAGAACGCTTTGCAAAAATCCGGTATCGGACTGGCTGCCGATGCGGATTTCGATCTGATCTTCTTCGAACTTCTTGCATTCAGGATTGATATCCAGGCCGACGATCTGGGCGTGGGGCCCTAAGTAGCGCTTCCACATCTGCGCGGAGCCGCCGCGACCACAGCCTATCTCGAGGAAGAGCATGGGCCGGTTGATGTAGCGGCTGAAATGCGCTTCATAGGCGGGGAAGTAATGCTTCCACTTATGGATGGTGCGGTGCTTGTTGTTGAGGAATTCGGACCAGAGGCTCACGGTTTGTCGCTCCGGAATTGAATGCTACAGAAACCGCGCGTTCCATGCACCTGCATGGTTTCGATCCGAATGCTGCAGACGAAGTTTAGTTGGTGACGGTCAGCGCCAAGGTCTGAACATGCTCGGAGGCTGTGACTCCGTTGCTGGTCTGCGCGATGACCTGAATCGTATATGTGCCTGGCGCTGTGCCGCCGAAGGTTGGGCCGTGGTTCAAGTAGCGATACCGAGCCGCACAGGCGGTGGTGCCGATGAGGCTGATGGCGCCGACCATGATGAGCAGAACCGTGCCGCCGAAGAGCTTGCGTTTGCGTCCGAGCAGGCCCAGGCCTAAGACCCCGGGCAGCAGCACGGCGAGCACCAGAGGACTGCTGGAATGGGTCTCAGGTACGTGGTTTTGAGCTTGCGGTCCCGCGGTTTGCAGGGACATGTTTGCCGTGGCCACTGCAGTCGGATTGGCTGTGGTGGGAGCCGTAACTTGCAGGTTGGCGGGTGCAAAGTTGCAGGTGACGCCGACTGGCAGCGTTGTAGCTCCTGGAGGTCCGGCGCAGGAAAGGCTGATAAATCCGGTAAAGCTGTTGACGGGCGCGATCGTAGTCACGATGGTGCCGGAAGAGCCTACTTTGACCGATAGCGAAGTGGGCGCGATATCCAGGGTGAAGTCCGGTGTTGCGGTGACTTCGGGATGGACCGCGAGGCTTTCAGACTTAGAGGCAGCGTGGGTGTTGTCACCGCTGTAGACGGCGGACAGCGTGTGATTACCTTCTGTCAATCCGTCGAGCTTGATCTGGGCTTTGCCTTCGGCATCCAGGACGGCTGCGGAGATGTTGCGGCCGCGTTCGGTCAGGGTTACGATACCGCTTGCTGGAGCGCCGTCGGCGTCTCGCACGGAGGTGGTGAAGGTGGCGACGGTCTTGCCGCTTACCTCGCGTGTTTCCGCCGTCATGGTGGTGTGTGTTGCCGTCTGCGCGACTGCTGCCAGCCCGGTGGCGAGCGCCAGACCCATTCCCAATTGCGCCATGCGGCGCATGCCCATCTTTATCGTCACCCGCTACCAACCTCGAACCAGAATCTTGTTTTGCCACTTGTGAATACTGCCGGAATCTCTATTGTATCCGCCCGCGCCGGGTTTCCGGTTCTGCGTGGGGAGTCTCTCCAAGAGACGGCGGTGCGAGGCGAAGGTAAGCCGGATGCGCCTGTATGCTGGAGGCTCACAGAAGTTGACCGGAAGCTGACAAGGAAAACTCGATGATTGCTCATCTGCGCGGCACGCTGATTCACAAACAACCTGGCCAAGCCATCGTGGAGGCTGGGGGCGTGGGCTACGACGTGACCATCTCCGTGCCTACGTTTACGGCGCTGCCTTCTGTTGGAGCTGAGGCCTCGCTGCATATTCATACCCAGGTGCGTGAGGACCAGCTTGCGCTCTTCGGCTTTCTGGAGCGGGATGAGAAGCGGCTCTTTGAGCGGTTGATCACGGTGACCGGAGTCGGCCCGAAGCTGGCGATTACGCTGCTGAGCGGGCTTTCGGCGGAGCGTGCCGTGACGGCGATTCGCGGGCAGGATCATGCTTCGCTGGTACGGATACCAGGTGTGGGGAAAAAGTTGGCAGAACGTCTTGTGCTTGAACTGAAAGACAAGCTGGATGATTTTGCTGCTGCGCCTGTACCGAGCGTGGTGCGTGGGGCTGCGGTTGAGGATGTGCTTTCGGCTTTGACGAATCTTGGCTATCAGCGGGTGGCGGCGGAGAAGGCTGTGCAGCACGCGGTGGAGAAAGAGGCTGGTTTGGCGGGGGATTTCGATGGGCTGTTCCGGGCGGCGCTGAAGATCATTCGTTGATGTCTTTGCCGTAGCATTGGACAGCAAATCCGCGCATAATCCAACTATGCTTGGGAATGTAATTCGCCGCCTATTTACAAAGCACCGCGCCTTCAGCGGCGAATCGATTGCACCGAACCTGAGTCTGAATCAAAGCGATAAAAACCTGAACCATACCCAAAAAGAAGCATTTCCTGAAGTCCCATCTCCCGATCCACCCCTCACTCCACTTTTGCTGGCCGCCAGATGGATAAGTTACGACCTACATGGCGAAGAGATGCCGGGTATAGCGGCAGACCTTCTGGAGGCTGGTTTCGATACGCCGGCACTCAGACGTCTAGCAGGTGAAATAGAAATTCATTCACGAGAAGACGCCGAACCTCTCACGAAACAAGTCTTTCGCGAACTTGGTGTTCCGGGCTCATTTTCGGAAACTCATGCCAAATTGATCGCCACCCGCCAAATTGCGCGGGAGGTGATAGTTGGAAAGCGGGATCCGTATAGCGCAGCGAGTCATCTCCAAATTGTGCTATGGAACTGGAAGCCAGCAACGGAAGATTTGGCCCACCTCTTTCTCGTCAGCGACGAATTTGAGTGGGATGCAGATGAACAGCGGTATCTACCGGCACTGCTGACCGATCAACTTCAAACCTTCGCTCGATTGGCCTGCTTGACTGACGAACAGATTACTGTCGAATCGCACAGTCACGTCCCGCTTCCACGGTAGGAGACATACGCGCAAACGCTTCCTTCGTGCACAGTCGTCTTCCTCTTTTGGCCGGGGCTGCTAAACTCTCCCCGTATGGCTAAGGCGCTCAAAATTAATTCATCTGTTCCAACGCATTTTCACAAAGAGGGGCTAGCGTTTCTCCGCGCGCTGGTTCGTGCCAATAAGAAAGACCCAGTCGAAGCGCGGGCCTGGTTCAACGCCAACAAGGCTGTCTACGAGGCTGAGTTGAAGGAGCCGATGCTGGCGATTATCCGGCATGTGACGGACGCCATGTTGGAGTTTGCTCCGGAGCATGTGCGGCTGGCGGAGAAGTCGCTGTTCCGCATCTACCGCGATACGCGCTTTTCGAACGACAAGCGGCCTTACAAGGATCACATTGCCGCGTGGTGGACGCATACGGGTCTGGATAAGACTTCGGGGGCCGGGTTTTATTTTCATGTTTCGGGCAAGGAAGTCACGATTGCGGCTGGGGCTTATATGCCGGAGAAGGAACAACTGGCGGCTATCCGGCACTGGTTTCTGGAGCATCATGCGGAGTTTCGCAAGCTGCTGGAGAGGCCTGCGGTGCGGAAGACGTTTCGCGAGTTTGAAGGCACTCCGCTGAGCCGAACGCCCAAGGGATTTCCTGCGGACCATCCGGCAGACGATCTGATTCGGTGCCGGCAGTGGGGATTGTCGGCGACGCTGCCTGCCGAGGCGGCGATTGAGACTGACTTTGGCGCGGTGGTGGTGCGGCATTTCAAGCTGCTGGCTCCGATTGTGGCGGCGCTGAATACGCCGATTGCGGCGAGTCTTGAGGATCGGGATAAGGCACGCAGGCCGGTGCTGTTTGGGTTGCCGGGCGGGCCGAAATCGGTAGCCAAATCACGGCAAAATTAGGCAAAAACCGATAAAAACAGGCGATTTCGGCACATTTCGGGCGATTTCGTGCAATTTATTGTGGAAAAACGGCTTTTCGAGTTGACTTTCCTGCCTCAAAAGACGCATGGTATCCATCGACAGGTTTCACCGGACCCGCATCAACACTAGGGATTTGTGCATATGTTGCATTGCTCATTTTCCCAGCGGGCGACTCTCAAACCGGCGCGACCCCGGCAACAGGCAAAACCAATCGAAGCACCCATAAATGAGCGCGTCGGCGCAAACATTGGAGGAAACACAGAATGGCAACTGGATTGACAAAGACAGCCCTTATCCGCCAGATGGCGGAAAAGCTGGAACTTACCAACAAGCAGGTTGGCGGCTTCTTCGATCTGCTGGCTGAAACCGCGGTGAAGGAAACCAAGAAGAACGGGGTATTCATCATCCCGGGCATTGGCCGCCTCGTGAAAGCAGAGCGCAAGGCCCGCGTTGGCCGCAACCCGCAGACTGGCGCGGCGATCAAGATCAAGGCCAAGACGGTCGTGAAGTTCCGCGTAGCCAAGGCTGCCAAGGACGTCATCGCTCCGGTCAAGAAGTAACCCGGCTGTAGTTCAACCAAAGGGCGGGCCTTGCGGCTCGCCCTTTGTCTTTGCGCGGGTCTGTTTGACGGAAGCGATGCTGTATATCATGATATGTAGCAGGGGTTCGCTCATGGCACAGAACGAAAAGGCGCGTGTCTTCATGAATGGCAGGAGCCAGGCGGTGCGGATACCGGCTGAGTATCGCTTCACTTCCGAACAGGTGTATATTCGCCGCAATCCTCAGAGTGGAGAGATCATACTTTCCGAGCGTCCACTGCAGCAGTCGCTCGCTGAGATATTTGCGCTGATCGATGCGGCTGGAGGAGCAGAGGATCTGCTGAAGGACCGTGACACTACGCCTCCGCAAGACAGGGACTGGATGTGAAGGGGACGACGCTTTATCTGCTCGACACGAATACGGTGGCGTATATCGTGAGTGGGCGTTCGCAGGCTGCGCGCCGTGCAATGTCGAAACAGATCGGGCACTCGGTTCTTGCGATTTCGGCGATTACAGAGGCGGAGATGTTGTATGGACTGGCGAAGAAACCGGCCGCAACTCGACTGCGCGCTGCAGTTGAAGCACTCTTCTCCACGATCAGGATATTGCCCTGGGACTCGGATGCGGCGCGGGCTTATGGAACCCTTCGAGCCAGGATGTCCGCAGCGGGAAAAAGTCTTTCCAACATGGATATGCTGATCGCCGCCCATGCTGTGGCTACCGACGCAATTTTAGTGACCAACGACAAAGCTTTTCTGCAGGTCGAGGCTTTGCGTCCAACCTTGAACTGGGCAACGGATATTTAGATCGCTGAGAAAGGCGCGCAGCATGACTTCAATCGAGCCGGCTGTTCAATCCAGGACCGCAGTCTCGTCTCCCGTCGTGTGGTGGCTGCGGAGCGAGGGGTTGGCTGTGGCTGTGCTTAGTGCGATTCTGTATGCGCGCACAGGGGCGAGCTGGTGGCTGTTTGCTGCACTTTGGCTGGTTCCGGATCTGGCTATGTTTGGTTATCTGGCGGGGCCGCGCTGGGGCTCGTATTGCTACAACGCGGCACATTGGTATCTGTTGCCCTCAGCCCTGGCAGCTGTCGCGCTGCTCGTGCCTTATCCGGCGCTGATGCCATTTGCGCTGCTGTGGTTCAACCATATTGGAGTGGACCGGCTACTGGGGTATGGGCTGAAGTATCCGTCGGGCTTTGGCTTTACCCATCTCAGCCGTTTGCCGGAGCGGTTGCCTGGGCGTTCTGAGAATTAGCCTGATTCCAACGGGCGAGTTCTTCTGGAGTGAGGGGAATGGGCAGGACCTGGCCGCGTGCTGCGGACTCGAAGCATGTCTCCAGGATGGCCATGACGGCAACGCCGTGTTCGCCGGAGATGGGAGCTGGGCGGCCTTGCAGGATGGCGTCGCGGAGTTCGGCATAGTAGGGGCGCTGGTCGCCGATTGGTGCAGGGATTTCGCGCTTTTCACCGGTGGCTCCATCGAAGAGAATGCCTGGGTTGGAATCGGCGCCGAAGCCTGGGTCAGTGGGCATCATGCCGGCGATGAGCTGGGCTTCCTGCACATCTTCACCGAACTTGGCCCAGGTGGCGCGGGTGCCGTGCAGGATGGAGCGCGGGCCGCCGGCGGCCTGTCCCCAGGAGACAAGTAAGGACGAGTGCAGGACGACGCGCAGACGGTCGTAGCTGAGCAGTACGTGGCCCCAGTCGTCGGTCTGTGCGCCGGGCCGCAGGTTGGCGAAGCTGGCGCTGACGGAGTTGGGCATGCCGAAGAAGTGGAGGGCCTGGTCGATGAGATGCGGTCCCAGGTCGAACCACAATCCTGCGCCGGGACCTGGGTTTTCGCGCCAGCGTTGGCGGACGTTGGGGCGGAAGCGGTCCATGTGGCACTCGTAGTGGGAGACTTCGCCGAGCAGGCCGGATTGGAGAATTTCGCGCGTGGCGAGCACTTCGCTGTACCAGCGGCGGTTCTGGAAGACGGAGAGAAGCCGGTTGCTTGCGGAGGCGATCTTTACCAGTTCACGAGCCTCTGCCAGGGTGACCGTGAAGGGCTTGTCGACGACGACGTGCTTGCCGGCGCGGAGGGCGGCGGCGGCGAGTGGAAAGTGGCTTTCATTGGGTGTGGCGACGACGACTAGATCGACTTCAGGATGGGTGGTCACGGCTTCCGGGGAGCAAACCTCTACTTCGGGAAAAGCGGCCAGCACGGCCTCCGCTTTACTGGAGCCGATGACTGTCAGGGCTAGGCCGGGTATGGAGCGGAGCAGGGGTGCGTGAAAGGTCTTGCCGGCGAAGCCATATCCGATCAGTCCTACGCGTATCGGTTTTACTGAAGTTTGTTCAGGCTGGGTTGTCTCTTCGTTCATTTCGTCCTCAGGTTCATGGTATCCGGTGGCGGGTGGGCTGTTCCGTTCAGCGGGAGGCGAGAGTTTTTTCGAAAACGGAATGTTCCAAGCTTGCGCGGATAAACGACATTTGTCGTATACTGCCGATGCAAGGCTTTGCGGGGCAGAATTTTGTGGAGATAAAACCGCTTCGCCTGCTATCACTTCATGAGGAGAATTCTGGTATGAAGATTCTGTCCTTGATTGCACGAATCCTGTTGGGCCTGCTGTTTCTCATCTTCGGAGCCAACGGGTTTCTCAATTTCATTCCTCAGCCGCCCATGCCGGACTCGCCCGCGGCACGATTTGGCACGCTGCTCATGACGACGCATTACATGCAGTTCGTGTGCGCGATCATGGTGGTTTCTGGCATCCTGTTTCTGATTGGCCGGTATGTGCCGCTGGCGCTGGTGCTGATCGGGCCGGTGATCGTGAATATTCTGCTCTTCCACACGCTGATGCAGCCTGCGACCATTGGACCGGGCGCGTTGGCGGCGGTGTTGTGGTTTATCGTCTTCTTCCATGTGCGCTCGGCTTTCGCGGGTATCTTTCAGGCGAAGGTAGCTAGCTAAGCAGGCGGCTAGCCGAAGCGGAGAGTGGATGAATCGTTTGCGGCAGGAGATGGCGTATGGCTTCCGGCGTCTGATGAAGACGCCGGGCTTTGCAGTGACGGTGGTGTTGACGCTGGCGTTGAGCGTTGGGGCGAACCTGGCCGTGTTTCAGCTGCTGTACGCGGTATTGTTTGCAGAGCTGCCGGTGGCGCAGCCGGGGCAGCTTTTCTCGATTCATGCGGTGCCTTCGCCGTTCGATGGAGAGTGGTTTTACTCCTATGGGGCTTACCAGCGTTTGAGGCAGGCGACGGGCGAGTCTGTGCCGGTGATCGCGCGTTCGGGATTTGGCTCCGGCGTGTTGCAGGAGGGCGGGTTCTCCGGCCAGGCTCAGTATCAACTGGTCTCGGCGAATTTCTTTCAGGTGCTGGGGATTTCCCCGGCGGCGGGAAGGTTGTTCGAGACAGCCGACGACAGCGAGGGGCAGCTTGAAATACCTGTTGTGCTGCGTGCAAGCTTTGCCCAGCAGAGGTTTGGGGCTGGGCAGAATGTTGTGGGGCGGAAGGCGGTGCTGAACCGTGTACCGGTGGTCGTGGTGGGCGTAGCGCTGGAGAGGTTTGCGGGAGTAGTGCCGGGACAAGCTCCCGATGTGTGGCTGCCCTTGTCGGCGCAGTCTACGGGCAAGTTTGGAAGCTGGTTCGATTCGCTGGGACCTGGGGACGATCACGACCTCGAGAGGCCGTGGCGCAATCAGGACGGCATCTTCTGGCTGTGGGCAATGGCGCGGATTCCGGACGGCCAGGCTGGACCGGCCACGGGGCAGGTGACGGGACGGTGGACGCAGGCGCTGCAGCCGGATTTGCGGAAGATTGCCGGTGCGCCGGTGAACTCGACCAAAACTGAAGAAGAGCGGGAACATATTCTTCATGCCGGAGTGACGCTGGTTTCAGCGGCCAGTGGTGAAGGTTCGATGGGGCGCCGGTATGGGCGTCCGCTTACGGTGTTGATGGCAATGGCGGCGATGGTCTTTCTGGTGGGCTGCCTGAACCTGGCCAATCTGCAACTGGCGCGGCTGGCGAGCCGGCGGCGGGAGATTGCTGTGAGGATTGCGTTGGGGGCTAGCCGCTGGCGGGTGCTGCGGCAGTTGCTGGTGGAGGACTTACTACTGGTCGCGGTTGGCGGTGTGCTGGCGCTGGTGACGTGCAAAGTGGGGAGCACATTGCTGCTGCGCTGGGCCTCGGGGCGGGAGCGGCTGATCTCCGTCGATCTGCATTTTGGCGCGTGGATGTTCCTGGTGGGGGCTGGGCTGCTGGCCCTGGCTCTACTGGGCTTTAGCCTGCTGCCGGCGTGGCAGGTGACGCGGGGTGAGCTGCGCGCGGCCATGCAGGGCGGCAGAACCGGAATGCTGGGTGCGCAGGGTGGGCGGGGCAGCCGGTGGTCGAGTTTACTGCTGGCGGGGCAGGTGAGTTTTTCGCTGCTGCTGTTGAGCATGGCGGCGCTCTTTACCCAGACGCTGATGAACCTGGCGCGAGTGGATGCTGGGCTGGATCGCGAACATCTGCTTGCGGTGAATCTGGATATCGATAGCGGAGGACTGCGGAAGACGAACATGATGGGCCTTGATGCGCGCATTCTGGAGAAGCTGCGGTCGCTGCCCTTTGTGCGCCGCGCGGCGATCGGGATGTGCGATATGCCTTACTGCGGCTGGAATACGGCGATCCATGTGGCGGGGCATCCGGAACTGGCCGAAGAACGGCTGCATGGTCAGGAGGATCACGTCAGCGTGGGCTACTTTTCCGCGATGGGTATTCCGCTGATCAGCGGCCGTGTTTTTACGGAGAGCGACCGGCCGGCGACGCAGCGGGTGGTGATTTTGAATCGCACCTATGCGCAGAAGCTGTTTGGCGATCAGGACCCGCTGGGGCGGTTTGTAGGCTACGCGGCTCCGCCGGAGGATCACAAGTTTCAGGTGGTCGGAGTGGTCGAGGATGCGCGACTGAATGGGTTGCGGCAGGCTGCGCCGCCGGAGGTGTATTTTTCGCTGGAGCAGGGTGAGGATGCGGCGCGGAATATCTACGTGCGGGCAAAAGGCTCGCCGGCATCGATAGTTGCCGATATTCGGCGGGCTCTGGTTTCGGTGGATGCCGATTTGCCCATTGCGGAGATTGTGCCGCTGGATGTGCAGTTTGCCGATGGGCTGTCGACGGAGAAGCTGCTGGCACGGTTGACGGGGATCTTTGGGACGATCACTCTGGCTCTGGCGGCGATTGGATTCTATGGGTTGCTCTCGTTTCATGTGCAGCGGCGGACTTCCGAGATTGGCGTGCGGATGGCGCTGGGGGCTACGCGGGAGCAGGTGCGGGGGATGTTCCTGCGCCAGACTTTGCGGATTCTCTTGGTGGGCATTGTGCCGGGGGTGGTGCTGACTGAGTTCGTCGGGCGGGCGGCACGGACCTTGCTGTATGGCGTGCAGGAGACGAGCCCCTGGGCACTGTTGGTAGCGATTTCGGTGCTGCTGGGATGTGGTCTGCTGGCTACGCTGATTCCGGCTGCGCGGGCTGCTTCTGTGGATCCGATAGAGGCGCTGCGGGCGGAGTGATGAGAATTCTGGAGACGGGAATGATGAAGAGATTGGCTGCAGTATGTTTGTTTCTCGCCCTGCCGCTAGTGGCACAGAACGCTCCTGCACCTGCCTCCGATGCGTTCAAATCGCTGGCCTTTCTGCAAGGGACGTGGGAGGCGAAGGCTTCGGGGAGTGGTGGAGTTGCTGCCAGCGGGACCTATACCTTCGGGCCTGAGTTGGGCGGACACATCTTCGCGCGGCACAGCACGAGCAACGCGGGTTGCAAAGGACCTGCGACCTTCGATTGTGAGCATGGCGATCTTTTGTATGTGTACGAGGATGCGCCAGGCCAATCGCTCAAGGCGATTTATTTCGACAACGAAGGACATGTCATTCACTACGATGTCTCGACGCCGGATGCGGCTACCGCATTGTTTGTGTCCAGCGGGCCGGGACCGAAGTTTCAGCTGGTGTATTCGCTGAAGGCAGGGGTTATGGCCGGGAAGTTCCAGATGCAGATGCCGGGGCAGGTGGAGTGGAAGTCTTATCTGGAGTGGAGTGGCGGGAAAGAGTAGTTAGAGAGCGGGCTGCCGGGTTTCCGGGTTAGGCGGTACAAACGCCCGTACTACCAGAGACAATCCGAAGCACATCAGCACGGCGCGCGAGAGCAGAAATGCGTTGTATTGCCAGCTTAGGGCGGCGAAGCTGACCAGTACGCCCATAGGTGTAATTTCATAGAGGAACGCGCGGGTCCAGTTGGGCGATTGGCCTCCTGCGGCTACGCGTGGCCATGGGCTGGGGATGAGGCGTGGCACGGCTTTTTTGTAGGCGATGTAAGACTCTCCGAGCCTTGGTGCGAGGAAGGCTTCTTCGCCGAGAATTAGCCGCAGCAGGAAGACGGAAAGCAGAGTCATGGTGAAAGCTGCGCCGCTTGCGGGCATGAGAACAGAGATGGCGGCGACCATGAACCAACTGCCGATATAGAGCGGGTTGCGCACGTGGCGGTACGGGCCGTCGGCCATGACACGGCCGGCTTTCATCTCTGCATTATTGACGACAGAAGTGCCGAGGTAGGCCGTTCCCCAGATACGGATGGCTGCGGCCAGAGCGGCAACGATGATGGTCAGAATGGTCACGGCCAGAATGCCGGCTGTGGAGGAGATTCCCAGAGCGCCTAGTTCAAAGCCTAGCCAGAGCCAGGCGGTGGTGCGTGTGCCGATGTGAAGCAGTTCGATCCAGGGTGCGGAGAATCCCAGGAAAATTACGACGACAATGATCCAGACTCGGAAACGGAACTCGAAGGCACTGGCTTTCATTCATATCCTCTTCAATCAAGTATCTCGCTTTGGCCTGCGTTGCGGGGAATTGCGATGTTCCGCGGCCGCCTGCCCCCGGTTCCATAGAATGATCGTGTGACGAATGACACGATGTCCGATCAAGTTGCACATAGCGAAACCATAGCTGCGATTTCTACTCCACCTGGGCGTGGAGGCATTGGCATTGTGCGGCTGAGTGGCGCTGAGGCGGTGGCGATAGCGGAGCAATTAGTGCATCTGCGAGGGCCGTTGGAACATGCGCGGGCGCGGCTGGCGGATGTGCTGGATTCATCAGAACCTGACGGCCGGATCGATGAAGCGTTGGTTACATGGTTTGCTGCGCCTAATTCGTACACGGGTGAAGACCTTGTCGAAATAGCGGCGCATGGTTCGCCGATGGTGCTGGATCTGCTGCTGCGGCAGGCGTTGGAACTGGGCGCGCGGCTGGCGGAGCCGGGGGAGTTTACGCAGCGGGCGTTTCTTTCCGGGCGCATGGATCTGACGCAGGCTGAGGCGGTGCGGGACCTGATCGAGGCGCAGACGCTGACCCAGGCGCGGCTGGCGGCGAGCCAGATGGGCGGCGCTCTGAGCCGGAGGGTGATGCCGGCCAAGCAGTCTCTGCTGGAGTTGATCGCGCTGCTGGAGGCGGGGATCGACTTTGCGGAGGACGATCTGGCGGTGGCTCCGGAGGCGGAGATTGCGCGGCGGATTGCGGACGTGCGTCCGCCACTGGCTGCGCTGGAGGCTACCTTTGCGCATGGACGGATTTTGCATGATGGGCTGACACTGGCGATTGTGGGGCGGCCGAATGCGGGCAAGAGCTCGGTTTTCAATGCGCTGGTGGAAAAGGACCGGGCGATTGTGACGGCTGTTCCTGGAACGACGCGGGATACGGTTTCGGAGCGGATTGCGCTGGGTGGGATTCCGCTGGAGCTGGTGGATACGGCGGGTTTGCGCGAGGGCGTGGACGAGGCGGAGCGGCTGGGCATCGTGCGCAGCCGGGAGGCGCTGGCGGATGCGGCGCTGGTGCTGATCGTGATCGATGCTTCGCAGCTGGGCGCGCTGAGTGAGTTGCACGAGGAGGATCGCGCGCTGATGCAGGCGGTTGAGGGCCGGCCGGCGCTGATTGCGCTGAACAAGTGCGATTTGCTGGATGAATCGGCGGAGGGTATGGACGAGAGTTTGTTCAGTGAGTTTGGGGTGCCGATGCTTTCTACTTCTACCGTGACTGGAGCGGGGATTGCGGAGCTGCGGGAGGCGATTTTGAAGCTGGCTACGGGCGGCGCGGCGGCGGAGCCGGGGATGCTGACCAGCTTGCGGCATCACCGGTCGATTACGCAGGCGATTCAGGGACTGGACGATGCTGCGGCGGCGGTGGCTGCGCAGACTCCGCATGAGATGGTGCTGCTGGATTTGTACCGGACGCTGTGGGCGCTGGATTCGCTGACTGGGCAGACTACTTCGGATGATGTGTTGAATTTGATTTTCAGTACGTTTTGTATTGGGAAGTAACCATGAGATTTACTGAGTTTCAGCCGGATCTAGTCTTCCTGTTAAATCCCCTAGAAAGCGTTAATTTCCGGCCAGAGACTTCCGACCTACGAAGATCGTTACAACAGGATCTCCGGTAGGCTGAACGATTCTGTCGTAGTGCATCGGGCCATGGGGAATGGTTGCTACAGGAAGCTCCACGATGTCTCGAAGATGAGTGGCATCGGCGAGACTAGTTCCAACCAATTGTTTTAAGACTGGGTCGCTGCCGACGACCCAAACTCCAATCATGATGTCTCCAGATGGCACTTCCGCGCCTATGTCGTTCAGAACAGTTGCTCCGGCGAGTTCGAGCGAACCCTTAAGCTGCGTAGCGACAATTTCAGATTCGATGTCCAACGAATAAGAGGCGACCCGCACCAGTTTTCCTTTGAGCGGGGCCAAGACTTTTCCTAAATTAGTTATTTCATCGCCCTCTAGGCGGCGCGGTGCGAGCTGGGCCTCGAGTTTCAGGCGCTCGAGATGGTCTTTTTCAGCAGATTCATTCGCCTTGGCTGCTTTGCTTGTGGCCGTCGCTGCATCCCGTTTTGCGCTGGAGATTTCGCTTTCGTATCCTTGCGATTTTGCTTTTAGGCCGTCGATCTCCACATCCTTTGCCTTGAGATCGACTTGCAGTTGCCTATCTTTCGCCGCAGTCAACGAAGACTGCGCTTCGCTGAGCTGCCCTGAACGCGTGACTATTATCCGGGTAGAGATAACTATGAAAACTGCCGCGGCTGCTGCTACGCCTAATCCCCACAGCATCAAAACGTTCCATAGGTCCACGTTCTCGCTCAGTTCACGGACCTTCAAAGTGAGGGCTTGTATCTCGGACATAGGAACCTCCTGCAAGCCTGCGATGGCTGAGCCGTGTATGACCACTACCACATTTACACAAAGGCGGCGTTGAGCCCAGAATACGTGGTCGTACGTGTCTCGGTACAGTCCCGCATTTACACTGTGCTGCGGTAAACTGGAGCCGAAATAGGCATCCACTAGTTGCATGAAAGCTCGTTGCGCTAGCTCGCGACGCCTTTACAGGCGATTTGTCGGCCTCTTGACTCCGGGTTAGCGGCGTTTGAGGGCCTCTAGTTCGTCGAGGGTGCGGGGCCAGTCGGATTTGAGCAATCTGGAGAGGCTGCGGTCGGCTAGGACTTTGCCGTTGGTCTGGCAGGTGGGGCAGTAGTTGGTTTCGTTGTCGGCGTAGCGGATGCGCTGGACTGGTGTGCCGCAGACGGGACAGGGTTGTTCGAAGCGGCCGTGGACGGCCATTTCGGGGCGGAAGGCGGTTACTTTCTCGGGGAAGCTGGATTTGGCTTCGGTGTTGAGGCGGTCGATCCAGAGCTGCATGATTTGACGCGTTGCTTTGAAGAGGCGATCCCATTCTTCTGTGGTGAGTTTCTGGGTCAGGGTGATGGGCGAGAGCCTGGCTGCGTGCAGGATTTCGTCGGAGTAGGAGTTGCCGATGCCGCTGACGATGCGGGGATCGGTGAGGGCGCGCTTGAGGGTGCGGTTCTCCTGGGTGAGGGCGTGACGGAAGGCTGCCAGGTCAGATTGAAAAATGTCGATGCCACCGGGGTCCATGGCTTGCAGGGCTTCGAGGCCTTGGACGACGTGGAGCGAGGCTCGGCGTTTGGAGCCAGCTTCGGTTAAGGTGAGCGAGCCGTGAGGGAAGTCGAAGGCGGCGAGGTTGTTGCGGCCTCCCAACTTGGCGCCTAGCGGACGCCAGTGGAGGCGGCCGGCGATCATCAGATGCAGGACCAGCCAGATGTCGTTTTCTAGGCCGATGGCGATGCGCTTGCCGACGCGGCGCAGTTCGCGGACGGTCTGGCCTTCTGCGGAAGAGACGGGCGGTTGCGCGGTGCGCAGGAGGAACGGCGTGGCGATGCGGATGTGTTCGAGGCGCTGGTTGAGGATGCGGCTCTCGATGGCGGTGATGTAGGCGGTGATGTCGGGCAGCTCCGGCATGGGTATCAGCTTGCAGGGAATCGATGGGATTGGCAAGGGTGTTGTGCGTTTGGGAAGATGCGCGTGGTGAAGTTGTAGAGTGGTATGCGAGGATTTGCGACGGATGAAGGCACTCTTACTTTCTGAATACAGCAAGCTGGAAGTGGCGGATTTACCCAGGCCCGAGGCGGGGCCGGGCGAGGTGCTGGTGCAGGTGGCTGCGTGCGGCATTTGCGGCAGCGATGTGCATGGGTACGATGGGTCGTCGGGACGGCGGATTCCGCCGCTGGTGATGGGGCATGAGGCCGCTGGCGTGATTGCCGCAGTGGGCGAAGGCGTGAGCCGGTTTGTAGTGGGGGATCGAGTTACGTTCGACTCGACGGTGTATTGCGGAGAGTGCGATTTCTGCAAGAGTGGAGACATCAATCTTTGCGATAACCGGCAGGTGGTGGGGGTTTCTACGCCGGAGTTTCGGCGGGCGGGGGCTTTTGCTGAGTTTGTGACGGTGCCGGAGCGGATCATTTACAAGCTGCCTGAAGAGATGTCGTTTGCCGATGCGGCGATGCTGGAGGCGGTGGCGGTGGCGGTCCATGCTGTGGCCGTTACGGACCTCAAAGGCGGAGAGACGGCGCTGGTGATTGGCGCGGGGATGATTGGACTGCTGACGCTGCAGGCGGCAAAGGCTGCGGGATGTTCGCGGGTGCTGGTGGCGGATGTAGATCGTACGCGTTTGAAGCTGGCGACTGAGGCTGGCGCTGATGAGGTGATTCTGGCTTCAGGCGCGGATATGGTGCGGGATGTTCACGCGCTGACCGGTGGCCGTGGCGTGGATGTGGTGCTGGAGGCTGTGGGTCGCGATGAGACTGTGACTGCTGCTGTAGATGCGGTGCGCAAGGGTGGGACGGTGACGCTGATTGGCAACATTACGCCGACGGTGGTGCTGCCGCTGCAGAAGGTGGTTTCGCGGCAGATACGGATGCAGGGATCGTGTGCTTCGAGTGGGGAATATCCGGAGGCAATCAAGCTCGTTTCGAGCGGGAGGATTCGAGTTACTCCGCTTATAACTGCGGTAGCTTCTTTGAACGAGGGAGCTTCGTGGTTTGAACGGCTGCATTCGCGGGAGCCGAATCTTATGAAGATTGTGATCGACCCGCGAATCGGAAATGAGGCAATCCAGTGAGCGGCGGCCTTTTTGATCTAACGGGACAGACCGCGCTGGTGACTGGGGCGAGCCGCGGGCTGGGGCAGTATTTTGGGAGGGCGTTGGCTAAGGCGGGCGCGGACCTGATTGTGACCAGCCGCAAGGTCGACGATCTCGCCGAGTTTGTGGCGGAGGTTGAGGCGCTGGGACGCAAGGCTGTGCCGCTGGCGCTGGATGTGCGCGACAAGGACAGCATTTTGCGATTGGGTGAGGCTGTTGAGGCTTATGGGCAGGTGCATATCCTGGTGAACAATGCCGGGTGCAATGTGCGCAAGCCGGCGCTGGATGTGAGCTGGGATGACTGGAACCTGGTGCTGGATACGAACCTGCGTGGGAGCTTTTTTGTGGCCCAGCAGGTGGCGCGCGGGATGGTGGCGCATGGGTATGGGCGCATCATCAATATCGGTTCGGTGACTTCGGTTGCTGGTTTTGCTGGGCTGGGGCCGTATTGCGCGAGCCGGGGCGGGATCAAGCAGTTGACGATGAGCCTGGCGGATGACTGGGGCAGGTTTGGGATTACGGTAAATTGCCTGGCGCCGGGGTGGTTCAAGACGGAGCAGAACAAGATTTTGTATGAGGACAAGGAGTGGGTCGATTATCTGATCGATCGCATTCCGTTGAAGCGACATGGCGAGCCGCACGATCTTGATGGCGCTGTGGTGTTTCTGGCTTCGGAGTCGAGTAGGTATGTTACCGGGCAGACGTTGCTGGTGGACGGCGGAGTATCTACAGGAGCTACGCGGGCTACTGCGCGGCCAAAGTAAATGAGTTATACGAGTTAGTCAGCTGAAATTCAGGAGGATTGCGGTGAAGGCTTGGTTGCGTAGTTCAGTCGTGATGGTTGCAGGCTTAGTTGCGTGTGTGACTGTGTTTGCTCAGAGCAAGCCAGTCAAACTCGACAAGCTGCGGATTTTCTTCATCGATGTCGAGGGTGGGCAGTCGACGCTGTTTGTTACTCCGGCGGGTGAGTCACTGCTGGTGGATACCGGATGGCCGGAGAACAATGGCCGAGATGCTGATCGCATTGTTGCGGCGGCGAAGAAGGCGGGGCTGAGCAAGATCGACTATGTGCTGATTACTCACTACCACGCGGATCATGCGGGTGGGATTCCGCAGCTGGTGGCGCGCATTCCGGTGGGGACATTTCTCGATCATGGCCCGAACACTGAGTTCGACAAAGGTATTACCGAGAAGGACTACGCGCTCTATCAGGCGGAGTTAGCCAAGGGTAAGTCGAAGGTCATTCATGAAACGCCGGGGAATGTGCTGCCTATCAAGGGAATGACGGCGACGGTGATTAGCTCCGATGGCAAGTTGATTGACAAGCCGCTGCCGGGAGCGGGTGAAGCGAATTCTTATTGCGACGGCGCGGCTGTTCCGGCGGCGGACCAGACGGAAAACTCACGTTCTTTGGGTATTGAGATCAACTTTGGGAAGTTGAAGCTGCTGGACCTGGGCGATCTGACACGGGACAAGGAGCGCGAGCTGGTGTGCCCGGTGAACAAGCTGGGGCATATCGATGTCTACATTGTTTCGCATCACGGATGGGAGCAGAGTTCGAGCAAGGTGTTTGTCGATGCGCTTCATGCGCGGGCGGCGATTATGGATAACGGCGCGAAGAAGGGTGGATCGACGCCGGTGCTGCAGACGATCAAATCTGCGCCGGGGCTGGAGACGCTTTGGCAGATTCATTTTTCGGATGAGGGTGGTCCGGCGAATAACACGGCGGCGGAGTTTATCGCCAACCCGCAAGGGACGGATGCGGGGCTAGGTCTTGAGTTGGTCGCCAGCAAGGACGGCAGCTTCGATGTGACCAATGCTCGGACGCATGTTACTAAGCATTATGCTGCGAAGTAAGTTGCTTAGTGAAGATTGATCCCACCTTAGTCGCAAAATGCGCGGCGAAGGTGGGGTACCCAGATTCGCGAAATTTTCAAATAGATTTGAGCTTATATAGATTCGGGGAACATGGGTTCGATACGGCCTAGCAGGAAGATATAGGCGAAGATGCCGACGACCAGATAGCCGGCTGCTACTCCGAAGGCCCAGTTGAAAGAGTGTAGCGACTGCACTAGATAGCCGGTGAGTATGGGTGCTGTGATGCCGGAGATCTGATTGGAGAAGTTCATAATGCCGCCTACAGTGCCGACTGAACTGCGCGGCGTAATAAGAGACGGGACGGACCAGCCGATGGGGGCTGCTGCCGACAGGCCTCCAATAGACAGACTGATCCAGAGTAGGGCGGATGTTGGGCTGTGAGGATTGGCTGCACCGAGGATGCCCAGGCCGCAGAGCATCCCTCCGATGAGGATGGTCTTGCGGACGCGGTTGGCGTCGTATCCGCGCCGCATGAGGGCGTCTGCGAGCCAGCCACCGATGAATAGATCGCCGCAGGTGGCGACGAGCCAGGGGAAGCCTGTGTAGAGAAACGAGCTTTTCAGATCCATGTGGAGTTGGATGGACAGGTATCCGGGCAGCCAGGTCAGCAGCAGATAGAAGACGTAGTTATAGGAGCCGTAGCCGAGTACCATGCCGAGGACTTTGCGTTGGCGCAGCAGAGTCCAGAAGGAAACGAGTGTCTCGTCGTTCGCTTGCGATTTTGCCGATACGCGTGCCGCCACATTCTCATTGATGTGGTCGCTTTCAGCTTGGGTTAATTCGGGATCGTCCTGCGGGTCGCGGTAAACGCGGCTGAAGAGCAGGAAGTAGAGGAAGCTGACCAGGCCCGTGACGGCGAAGCTCCAGCGCCAGCCGATGCGGAGCAACATCAGGCCGATGAGGGGAACGCCGATGGCGGAGGCGAATTTGGCGGCTCCGTCGAAGATGCCGGTGGCCATGCTGCGTTCGCCGGGTGGGAACCAGCGGCCTACGGCTTTGGCGTTGGCGGGAAAGGTTGGCGCTTCACCGACGCCGAGCAGCAGACGGGTTCCGAAGAGAGCGGCGATGTTGGGCGAGATGCCTCCCGCGAATGAGGCGATGCTCCATATCAGAGTGCTGATGCGGCCTACGAGGCGGACGCCGAATTTGTCGAGGATGACGCCAATGGGAAGCTGGCAGAGGGCGTAAGTCCAGTTGTATGCGCCGGAGAGATAACCGAAGGTGACGGCGGAGATGCCGAAGTCGGTGAAGAGCGCGTCGCGGGAAACGGTGAGGTTGACGCGGTCAAAGTAGTTGACGAGCACGCCGAGGCTGAGCAGCCAGGCGATGCGCCATCTGCGCCTCGGGATGTGTTGCGGAAGGTTTGAAGACATTCGGGAGCAGGTGGTTGCTGGAATTGAGCAACCACCTCATCGTACACAAGAGGGCGATGGGCCGGCTCCCGATGCCGATTTGGGACTGGATCAGTCTTGGTTGTTTCTAGGCTGCGCCGAGAGCAGTGCGCATGGGGCTCAGCAGAGTCGCAAGCTGGGCGCGGCCGCGATTGGTGCGGGATTTCACAGTGCCTTCGGGGATGCGGAGGCGGTGGGCGATCTCCTGATTGTCGAAGCCGTGGACGAAGCGCATGGTGACGACTTCGCGCATTTCAGGTGAGATTTGTTTGACGGCGCGGGAGACGATGGCTGTGACTTCACTGGTGACGGCGACATCGTGCGGCGTGGGGCGAGGGTCGGCGATGCGCTGGGCCATGACCAGGGCTCCGGATTGATCGCGGCCTTCTACGAGCGAGTCGATTGAGTCAGTGCGGCGCTCCTGGCCACTGCGGCGGAAGCGATCAACACGCTGATTGCGGGTGACGGTGGCGATCCAGCCTTTGAGTTCACCGCGCGCTGGGTCGTAGCTGGCGAGGTTCATCCAGATCTTGAGGAAGGTGTCCTGAACGAGATCTTCGGCGTCCTGCGTGGAACCGCAGAAGAGATAGCAGATGCTGTAGACGAGGCCGCGGTATTCGTCTACGAGATTGGCCCAGGCCTGATCGTCGCCGTTCAGGCAGAGTTGCACCAGTTCTGTGCTCCCCTTGTTCATTGCATTGCTCCTTGCCGATTTCGGCGTTGGTGCTTGCGAGTTGTCGATTTGGGCTTCCGGGAGCGTTGCCGGCGCATGAGACTCGCGATCCGCAGCTTCTGGACAAATGCTCCATCCAGCCGGCAATGCTCCCCCGCACAGGACTCACCGTTAAATGATTGGGAGTGAGCCTCTGCCTTTCCTATGACACCATCCGGCTCAGTTGAGTGCGGTCATATTGCGTCACGAATCGTAACGAAGCGTCACGTTGGAATCGGATGAGGGTTACAAATCGTTACGGCAGGCGGGCAGCGGTTGGAGTACAACGGATGTTGTGCATGATGCGGCAGTTGCCGAACTGCGCGCTGAGGATTGCTGTGGAACCTGTCCTACTGGTAGATGACGATATCGAGTTGTGCTCTATGCTGGAGGACTATCTCACGCGGCATGGGTTCGCGGTGACGATGGAGCACAATGGTGAGCTGGGATTGCACCGTGCCTTGACGGGTGAATTTGCGATTGTGCTGTTGGATGTGATGTTGCCGGGATTGGATGGCTTTGAGGTGCTGCGGCGGTTGAGAACCAGTTCGCAGGTGAGCGTGCTGCTGCTTACGGCGCGCGGCGAGGATATTGACCGCATCGTCGGGCTGGAGATCGGGGCAGACGATTATCTGCCCAAGCCATTCAATCCGAGAGAGCTGTTGGCGCGGATTCGGGCTATTTTGCGCAGAAGCTCGGCGAGTAAGCCGGCGCGGACGGGGATCAAGCATCTTTCGGTGGCGGGCATCGAGCTGGATACCGGCGCACGGACGGCGAGCTGCAACGGGGTCGAACTGGAATTGACCAATGTGGAGTTTGAGTTGCTGGGCGCGCTGATGCAGGCGCCGGGGCAGATACTGACGCGGGAGCATCTTACGGAATCGGTGCTGGACCGGCGCTTCAATCCCTTCGATCGCAGCCTGGATATGCATGTGAGCCGGCTGCGCCGCAAGCTGGACGACGCGGCCAAGCTGGGGGACCAGATCAAGACCATCCGGTCGGTGGGCTATCAACTGGCGCTACCGGTAGCACCGCAGACGAGCCGGGAGATTTAGCGACATGCGCAGCACGTTTATCAAAATATTTCTCTCCTTCTGGCTGACTGAGTTTTTGATCTTGATTGCCACTATTTTTATCCTGGCGCACCAATTTGAATCGCAGGAGGGTGGTATACACCTCGATGTTCGCGATGCTGGAAGCCAACGCAAAGCAATCTCTGCAGGCTTTCGAGACCGGGGGGTGCAAGGCCCTCGATGCGGTGCCGAATACCTTTCCTCTAATCAAGCCGAGCGTATCGGATCAACCTGCAATTTTGTTCGACTGGAGCGGGAAGCCACTTTGCCAGCAGGTGGATGTGAGCGTCTATGCCGAGGCGTTGGATAAGGTGCGCAAGGACGGCTTTTTGATCGGCGAGCGGCATGGTCCCGGATATTTGGAGGGGATCAGTATCAAGAATGCGCGCGGCGATCGATTTGCCTATCTGATGCGTGGGACATATCCGACGGAAATTTATATTCCGTACCGGGAGATACTGCCCCGTCTGCTGATTAGCTTGATCATTTCGGTGCTAGTCACTTTCGGGATCACGATGGTGATTACGCGGCCCATTGGATCGTTGCGGGAGGCGGCAAAACAACTGGCCGGGGGGAATCTCAACGCCCGCGCGAAGTGGCCAAAGGGGAGCCGAAGTTCCAAGAGCGGAGATGAACTATGGGGGCTGGTTTACGACTTCAACGATATGGCGGACAGGCTGGAATCCCTGGTAGATGCGCAGAAACTGTTGTTGCGGGATGTCTCGCATGAGCTGAGATCTCCGCTGGCGCGGTTG
>Ga0206990_1030_pt1 | contig 37314 bp, 40 predicted proteins | sample Alteio_BWMinCont_8_FD_153283 | JGI IMG/M metagenome (GOLD analysis project Ga0206990, IMG submission 153283) | Enriched cells from forest soil in Barre Woods Harvard Forest LTER site, Petersham, Massachusetts, United States -... | ecosystem: Environmental > Terrestrial > Soil > Temperate forest >... | reverse complement strand
GTCTTCAGTGAGGTCTTCATTGAGGTCTCCATTGAGGTCTCCATTGAGGTCTTCATTGAGGTCTCCATTGAGGTCTCCATTGAGGTCTTCATTGAGGTTTTCATTGAGGTCTTCATTGAGGTCTTCATTGAGGTCTTCATGGAGGTCTTGCGCTGTCATTGAGGGTTTTATTAGGGGGGGCTTCATCAAGGTTTTTATTTAGGTTTTCATTGAGGTCTTCATTGAGGTCTTCATTGAGGGTTTCCATAAGGTTTTAATTGAGGTCTACATTGAGGTCTCCATTGAGGTCTTCATTGAGGTCTTGCGGTGTCATTGAGGGTTTCATTGAGGTCTTCATTGAGGTCTCCATTGAGGTCTTCATTGAGGTCTTCATTGAGGTCTTGCGCTGTCATTGAGGGTTTTATTGAGGTCTCCATTGAGGTCTCCATTGAGGTCTTCATTGAGGGTTTTATTGAGGTCTCCATTGAGAGTCTTCATTGAGGTCTTGCGCTGTCATTGGGGGTTTTAATGGCGGTTCATTAAGGTCTTTATTTAGCTCTCCATTGAGCTCTCCAATGAGGTCTTCTTTGAGGTCTTCATTGAGGTCTTGCGCTGTCATTGGGGGTTTTATTGGCGGTTCATTAAGGTCTTTATTTAGGTCTCCATTGAGGTCTCCATTTAGGTCTTCATTGAGGTCTTCATTGAGGTCTTGCGCTGTCATTGGGGGTTTTATTGGCGGTTCATTAAGGTCTTTATTTAGGTTTTTATTGATGTCTTCATTAAGGTCTTCATTGAGGTCTCCATTGAGGTCTCCATTGAGGTCTTCATTGAGGTCTTCATTGAGGTCTTGCGCTGTCATTGAGGGTTTTATTGGCGATTCGTTAAGGTTTTTATTAAGGTTTTTATTAAGGTTTTTATTAAGGTTTTTATTGAGGTCTTCATTGAGGGCTTCATTGAGGGTCTTCATTGAGGTCTTCATTGAGGACTTCATGAGGACTTCATTGAGGACTTCATCTAGGGCTTCATTGAGGGTCTTCATAGAGGGCTTCATTGAGGTCTTCATTGAGGTCTTCATTGAGGTCTTCATTGAGGACTAGTATATTATGCAACATAATTTGTCTGCAGATGTACATAGATTTTGATCAATGGCAAAACCATATAGTATAAGGAGTTTGAAGCCCCAAAATGAAGACATTCTATTGATTACGAAATCCAGCTACTTCTTTTATGTCGCCAAAAAATTTCAAAAATCGTAATTTCCGAATAAATCTAATAAATTCTAGTTATCCAAACACAACAATTGAGTGTTTTTATGAAAAATTTCATGGATTTCTTAAATTTTACCAAAAATGTTAACATTTGTTTAATCAGATGAGAAATAGTATAGACCCTTATGTCGTCTGGAGGTATTTTATAATAATTATGTTGCGTCTGTATGCTCATGATTATGGATCCATTGATTTGGTCGTGCTAACGTCATCATTTAGTTCATCCCAATCGTTCCCAATCGATAAATATGCGATTTCCGAGAATATTATCGAAAAGACTGAGTGCAAACGAATTTATATCATTCAATTCAAATTATATTTATAGACCCGGACTGAAGGTAAAATGTAGAGAGCTTTGAGAGCGAAATAATTCTCACATTATTTTTTAAAGACGCTAAAGAGCCTAATGCTATTTAATAAAAAAACATCGACAGCATAGAGATGCAGAATAAATCTGATAATAATTATTTCCAGACGCTGAATGTATTTATAACTGCCCAAAAAAAACCAATAGCCCATAGAGATGCATCTTATATAGATTATAGAAATCTTAAGATGCTTGAAGATGCTAATTATCTAAAATTAAAAGCGGTTAGACTATCCGAGATGATATATAGTTATAATATGACATGTATTAAGATCATTATGTATCTAGGTATGGTTAAAATCTACGGCATAATGTGGAATTTATAAAATGATAAAGCAGTCTTATATATTTTTGTTTGGAGCATTATATGTTAATGGGCTCGAGGCGCGGTGAAACATAAGTAAGGGTTTTATCAATAATTACGTTATTATGAAATATGATTGAGGGTTTCATTGAGATCTTCATTGAGGGCTTCATTGAGGTCTTCCTTGAGGTCTTCACTGAGGTCTTCATTAAGGGCTTCATTGAGGACTTCACTGCGGTCTTCATTGAGGTTTTCATTGAGGTCTCCCTTGAGGTCTTCACCGAGGTCTTCGTTGAGGGCTTCATTGAGGGCTTCAATGAGATCTTGATTGAGGTCTTCATTGAGGTCTTCATTGAGGTCTTCCTTGAGGTCTTCGTTGAGGGCTTCATTGAGGGCTTCAATGAGATCTTGATTGAGGTCTTCATTGAGGTCTTCATTGAGGTCTTCCTTGAGGTATTCACTGAGGTCTTCACTGAGGTCTTCATTGAGGTTTGTATTTAGGTTTTCATTGAGGTGTTCATTTAGGGCTTCATTGAGGGCTTCATTGAGGGCTTCATTGAGGTCTTGATTGAGGTCTTCATTGTGGTCTTCATTGAGGTCTTTACTGAGGTCTTCACTGAGGTCTTCACTGAGGTCTTCATTGAGGTTTGTATTTAGGTCTTCATTGAGGTTTTCATTTAGGGCTTCATTGAGGTCTTCATTGAGGTTTTCATTTAGGGCTTCATTGAAGGCTTCATTGAGGGCTTCAATGAGATCTTGATTGAGGTCTTCATTGAGGTCTTCATTGAGGTTTGTATTTAGGTCTTCATTGAGGTTTTCATTTAGGGCTTCATTGAGGTCTACAGTGAGGGCTTCATTGAGGGCTTCAATGAGATCTTGATTGAGGTCTTCATTGAGGTTTTCATTTAGGGCTTCATTGAGGTCTTCATTGAGGGCTTCATTGAGGGCTTCAATGAGATCTTAATTGAGGTCTTCATTGAGGTCTTCAGTGAGGTCTTCATTGAGGTCTTCCTTGAGGTATTCACTGTGGTCTTCACTGAGGTCTTCATTGAGGTTTGTATTTAGGTTTTCATAGAGGTTTTCATTTAGAGCTACATTGAGGGCTTCATTGAGGGATTCATTGAGGTCTTGATTGAGGTCTTCATTGTCGTCTTCATTGAGGTCTACATTGAGGTCTTCATTGTGGTCTTTACTGAGGTCTTCATTGAGGTCTTCACTGAGATCTTCATTGAGGTTTGTATTTAGGTCTTCATTGAGGTCTTCCTTGAGGTATTCACTGAGGTCTTCACTGAGGTCTTCATTGAGGTTTGTATTTAGGTTTTCATAGAGGTTTTCATTTAGGGCTTCATTGAGGGCTTCATTGAGGGATTCATTGAGGTCTTGATTGAGGTCTTCATTGAGGTCTTCATTGAGGTCTACATTGAGGTCTTCATTGTGGTCTTTACTGAGGTCTTCATTGAGGTTTGTATTTAGGTCTTCATTGAGGTCTTCCTTGAGGTATTCACTGAGGTCTTCACTGAGGTCTTCATTGAGGTTTGTATTTAGGTTTTCATAGAGGTTTTCATTTAGGGCTTCATTGAGGGCTTCATTGAGGGATTCATTGAGGTCTTGATTGAGGTCTTCATTGAGGTCTTCATTGAGGTCTTCATTGTGGTCTTTACTGAGGTCTTCATTGAGGTCTTCACTGAGGTCTTCATTGAAGTTTGTATTTAGGTCTTCATTGAGGTTTTCATTTCGGGCTTCATTGAGGTCTTCATTGAGGGCTTCATTGAGGTCTTCATTGAGGGCTTCATTGAGGTCTTCATTGAGGTCTTGCATTGTCATTGAGGGTTTTATTGGGCGTTCATTAAGTTCTTTATTTACGTTTTCAATTTATATCGTTGCATTAACTCTTTTCCGGCGTTGTATTCGATTCATCTAATCTCCATTTCGCGCATGCATCCAAATCATAAGGTTGTAAGCAATGCATAAAACCAAATGGTTCTTTCTTGAATCGATCCAACGCCTTTATCAGTTAATGTTCCCATATATTCCTCCCAAAAGATCCTATCACGCGCTCTATCAATGGGGTGACTGCCTCCTAATTCAATTTATATCGTTGCATTAACTCTTTTTCGGCGTTGTATTCGATTCATATTATCTCCATTTCGCGCATGCATCCAAATCATAAGGTTGTAAGCAATTCATAAAACCAATGGTTCTTTCTTGAATCGACCCAACGCCCTTCATCAGTTAATCTTTCCATATATTCCTTCCAACAGATCCTACCCCCGCGTCCGATCAATAGGGTGACTGTCTCCTAATTCGATTTATATCGTTGCATTAACTCTTTTTCTGGCTTTGTATTCGATTCATTTTATCTCCATTTCACGCATGCATCCATATCATAAGGTTGTATGCAATGCATAAAACCAAATGGTTCTTTCTTGAATCGATCCAACGCCTTTATCAGTTAATGTTCCCATATATTCCTCCCAATAGATCCTATAACGCGCTCTATCAATGGGGTGACTGCCTCCTAATTCAATTTATATCGTTGCATTAACTCTTTTCCGGCGTTGTATTCGATTCATTTTATCTCCATTTAACGCATGCATCCAAATCTTATGGTTGTAAGCAATGCATAAAACCAAATGGTTCTTTCTTGAATCGACACAAGGCCCTTCATCAGTTAATCTTTCCATATATTCCTTCCAACAGATCCTACCCCCGCAAACTATCAATGGGGTGACTGCCTTCTAATTCATTGAGGTCTTCATTGAGGTCTTCATTGAGGTCTTCATTGAGGTCTTCATTGAGGTCTTCATTGAGGTCTTCATTGCGGTCTGTATTTAGGTCTTCATCGAGGTCTTCACGGAGGTCTTAATTGAGGTTTGTATTTAGGTTTTCATTGAGGTCTTCATTGAGGGCTTCATTGAGGGCTTCGTTGAGGGCTTCATTGAGGTCTTCATTGAGGTCTTCATTGAGGTCTTCATTGAGCCCTTTCAGTGAGGACTAGTATATTTTGCAAGATAATTTGTCTGCAGATGTACATAGATTTGATCAATGGCAAAACCATATAGTATATGCCGTTTGAAGCCCCCAAAACGAAGACATTCTATTGATTACAAAATCCATCTACTTCTTTTATGTCGCCAAAAAATTTCAAAAATAGTAATTTCCGAATAAATCTAATAAATTCTAGTTATCCAAACACAAAAATTGAGTGTTTTTATGAAAAATTTCATGGATTTCTTAAATTTGACCAAAAATGTTAACATTTGTTTTACCAGATGAGAAATAGTATAGACCCTTATGTCGTCTGGAAGTATTTTATAATAATTATGTTGCCTCTGTATGCTCATGATTATGGATCCATTGATTTGGTCGCGCTAACGTCATCATTTAGTTCATCCCAACCGTTCTGAATCAATAAATATATGAGTTCTGAGAATATTAACGAAAAGACTGATGGTAAACTAAATTAAATCATTTAATTCAAAATATATTGACGGACGCATAGAGCGGTCAAAATGACCGAGAGCCATGAGAGCAAAATAATTCTCACATTATCTTTTTTAAGACGCTCAAAGAGCCAAATGCTTTTAATAAAAAAACTTTGACAGCATAGAGACGCAGAATAATTCAGATAATAATTATTTCCAGACGCTGAATGTATTTATAATTTCCAAAAAAAAATCTGTTAGACCCTAGAGATGCATCTTATATAGATTATAGAAATCTTAAGATGCTAGAAGAGCCAATTATCCAAAATAAAAAGCTGTTAGATCATCTAAGATGAGATATAATTATGATATGGCATGTATTAAGATCATTATGTATCTAGGTATGGTTAAATCTAAAGGGACAATGTGGAATTTATAAATGATGAAGCAGTCTTACATTTTTTGTTGAGAGCATTATATTTTGATCGGCTCGAGGCGCGGTGAAACATACGTAACGTTTTATCAATAATTGCGTTGTTAAGAAATATCAGTAAATTCAATGTCGTATTTAAAAATGTTCCCGGGGAATAGTATATGCTTATCGGCTTAATGCCCGGCGAAACATTATTCATTATCGGAGATGTTATTAAGGACATAATCAACAATCCCCGCTCCGTGTATCGGGTTGTATTAGATTCTATGTTTGAGCACCATATGTATTCATCTGCCTGAACCTCGGAGTCGGATAAATTATTTTCGAATGCAGAGTTTGTTCCGAAAATATTATATAAAACCATTTAAAAAATTGTGACACTTATATTTATAATGAAGTTTTCTTGTGAAGATTGTAGTTATGAAACGACTTCAAGAACTGATTTTCACAGACATGAAAATACTGATAAACATTTGAAGTTGTCATTAAATAAAATCCAAGATGGTACAGCTAAAAATCAGAAGGAGGCGAAGAAATTAGATAAACAATCCGGATTAAAAGAATTATCAGTTCAATTGATTAACGAGAATAAAGAATTGGTAATAGAAAAATATGCAGCGGTTGACTTGATACGTAAACAAAAAGATCAGGAAATTAAGAAACTTAAAACACAACACCAACAAGAAATTAAGAAAGTTAATACCCTTTCAGAGAACAAAATACAACAAGACCAACAAGAATTTAAAAAATATAAAACACAAACAGATAAACAAATTCTTCAACTGCAACAAGAAAATAAGCAACAAAGGGATGAGATTAATAAATTGCACGCAAAGTTGTATGAAGAGTATGAAGAGAAGGTGATAGAGAATAAGGAGCTCAAACAAGTTAAAGCGAATCAGCCAGCTGAAATTTTGGAGAATATGAGCGGAATTCAAGTGTCCCAATCGAAAGATCGTATTAAGATAAGCGCATTTAATTATGCTCGGAAACATTTTAAGACAACGGGCCCGGCGATAAAAAATTTTGAAGAATCGAATTTGTTAGGTGAAGATGATATAGCTATCGGGGAGAATGCAGTGTATTATCATAAGAAGAAACAATTTCATATGTATATTGGCGATATTCTAATAAAAGTATATAAGAAAGATGATCCGAAGACTCAATCTTTATGGTCGTCGGATATTAATCGTATCGTATATATATTTAGGATAAAGTTGGATGAATCTACCGATTGGATAAAAGATAATAAGGGCATGGAAATTAGTGCGCGTATTATCGTTCCTGCATTAAAATATGTTCAAGTTGCTTTGGAGAAATATCGAGAAGATCTTGCAACAAAAATGTCTCTTGATGATCCTTCGGAATCGCTTAATGGGCAACAAATGTGCGCGGAGTTGATAGGTGAGATTGTTAATAATAATACGTACAAGACACAAATTTTAAAATATATTGCTCCATCATTCAAACTAAATATCGAAAATTTTTATGGAAAAAGTATTGCTGCTCCTGAGAATACTGAAGTCGAAGAAATCGAGGAAGCAGACGAAGCAGACGAAGTTGAACAAATTGAAGGATAAAAAATTGATTTTATTTTCGTTTGTGGGATTGATTATATTTGGAAGGTTATTATTGCTTGTATTCATATGCGATAATGTTGCCCAATGTTATCAGATGGTTGGTTTGTATTCCGTTTTGGGTTGGTTGTACCGTGTATGGGATTATTTTGGTGAATGAGTATAGCCACGCGGCAAATAAGAACGTCTGCAGGGACATATGGTCTTACGCTATTGCCGGACTGATCTATTCTTTTTTGATGGTAATCAGCGCTTATTCTTATCATCTGGAACATATGCTGTACCGCAATGTTTATTTAGGAGCCGTATCTCTTATTTGGGGCATACTAATTAAAACCCAAATCGATCAATCATGCATTATCACAAATAATCTACACGAATTACAGCGATATTTCTTAATCATATTTTGGTCCGACGTAATTATAAACCTATTCGCTATCTTCTGCGGCATATATCGACTCTGGGGCTATCTACACGAACTGAAAATATATACAATGCCAAATTTCGTTACCACCACCTTAAATCTTATCCTAGGCATTCTCTATGCCACCTGTAGCATCTCCGGAATAATCCTTATGATTAAATATGAAAATGCCGCAAATGATCAACTAAATTTGTGGAACTATTGTATTCTCGGATTCATGTATTCCGGTCTCATAGCCTACTTGTTAATATTCTTCGCCTTCCAACGAGCCCCGGCATCACATACCCTAGAAGTGATCACACCAATTAACGGCCTATTTGGATTAGCACTAATTATTTGGGGATCTGTCGTCTATTCCAAACTAGATCACACCACGATACTCTTCTACCAAACAAATACCCCCGAACTTTTGACATATTTTAATGTCATATTCTGGTCAGTCCTAACCACTAACGGCCTAATCTTAATAGCTATCGCCACCGCAATTTGTCATAACGTTAATCGCCTTATGCAATTTAAGCAAGAGACGGAACGAATCCAAGCAGAAACAATAATTTAAAATAACGAAAACAAATCATACTTCAAATCTCGCTCCTCAATAATTCTCTTCCCGGATTTCCCTACCGGCTCCAAATAATTATTCTTCCGCGATTCCTCTGTATCTAACTCATCCCGATACCCAAAATATTTATTCAAGTATAACGCGCAAATGTTACAAACATCCTGAATCATACATGTCTCCTTACATAAAACTCTCCTAACAAACTCATATTCTTTCTCCTCCAACGGAAACGTATTATAAAAATTTTCTATATCACCCGAATTATACATCACACTAAACTTACCATATCTCCCATCCACATAATTAATTTCAAAATGATTCGATCCATACACCACTCTAAAAAATCCACACCCTGTTAAAAAGATAACCTTCGATAAATTTGTCGCTTCAATGATTTCAATAGGCCAATGATACCAAAATCCATTCTGCGAAATAAATACGTAACTATAATTCCCCTCAATCGTTTTCCCCACAAAGAATGTTAAGCTGTCTTCACACGATAATACCGACAACATTCTAAACGATTTACTAATCTTTTGCGATACCAAATGAATCCGATCTGTATTCAAATCGTTGCTCGCCGGACTCATATCAATATCCGTTGACATTTCGCTACCAAACAACCATTCAATACTATGATAGATCCACCGATATATCGTAGTACGCCTCCTATCAAATATGTCGCCCGACATTAAACTCCCTTCCATCTAAATTCCCCTATGACATAACTTGATCTATTTTCAATCTTTTCCAACTTAAAATTGAAATTACCATAGTTTGTAGATCTCTTTCATTCTATTCTGCAACTACTATTCTCAGATGAACGATTTTTCTGCCACGGTTGCTAAGGTTTTGCCTGATATGGCCTTGAAGTGTTCTGGCGATGAGCACGAGCACTTCGCTGTGTTCTTCAGTGGAAGGAACCATTGGTTGGAAAAACAACGCTCACGGTAACAGTTTCCCAACACAGCATTCATCAGTTCACGCTGAAATAAACGCATCAAACAAATTAGACCGCAAGCGCCCAAAGAAAACATATGATTTACTCGTTGTCCGATTCTCAAAGACCAAACTCCTTTGCGAATCCCGCCCCTGTTTCCACTGTCTTCACCAGCTTCACCGCAAGAACATCCGAATCCGCTACGTATATTATTCCACCAGCGATCGAACCATCCATCGCGAAAAATTCCACTCCATGCTTAATTCATCCCAAACATACATTTCTCGTGGCAACCGGCGATAAAATTGAAAATAAAACCCATTGACAAATATAAATTAATCCTTAAACTATACCCACAAAAATGAAACTATTAGCTTTTGCCGGCTCTACTCGAAAAGATTCATACAATTCTAAACTTATAAATGAAGTCGCCCGCTTAGCAAAAGAACATACCAAAATTGCTGTAACCGTAATCCATCTCGAAGATTACCCCACCCCCTTCTTCGACGAAGATTTAGAGAAAAAAATAGTGACCCCCGAGAATATCAAACTCCTACGAAAAGTCATCACCGAACATGACGCCATCCTAATTTCATCCCCCGAATATAACGGCTCAGTCCCCGCAGTCCTCAAAAACACAATCGATTGGCTATCCCGCGATCACGAATTCATGAAATCCCGCCGCGTCATCCTCTACAGCGCATCCCCCTCCCCTTACGGCGGAACACGTGGCCTCAAACACTTAACAGACATTCTCAACAATCTCGGCGTAAAACTCAATGACAAACAATTCTCCCTCCCGAACGCCTTCAGCGCTTTCAACGCCGAAAACCAACTCAACTCAACCCACCAAACCGAAATCTCCGAAAATCTCCAAAAGTTACAACCTCCCGAATCAGCAGTACAATCCGCCTAATCTTTCCATAAAGTTGAAATTCTTTCTCTTTGCATTTATCTCTAACAAAAAGGACTTATCTTTCAATGTGTTCCAACATATTGAAATTCGTTGTCTTCTCCTTTCTCCTAATTTATGCCGCCGTTAGTATTTACGCCTTTGCAACAGAAAATGGAAGCACAATTGACCCATCCGGAATCATCAACAATGCCAAAGCAATCGACATCTCCCTTGGAATTTCAACCGCAACAGCACTCCTATGCCTTGTCATCCTCTTATGCTGCTGCCGCTCCAACATAGAAACCGCACTCACCTGCTACATATTCTACCTAATCTTCGGCACATCACAAATCATCCCATTCTTTTTCGACTGCGTTGCCTTCTACAACAAATGTCACTCCTCCCAATGCTTCACATCCCCAACCCTCAAATACGGTCTCATCCTATTCCACATGGGCGCCTTCATCCTTATCGTACTCGCAGGCATAACATACCTACTCTATCGCAAGCTAAAAAATTGAAATTAAAACCCTTTTATCTCTCTTCCTATTATTTTCATAACCCCATCTCAACAATGGATTATCGAGCGGTCGTTTTCATCCTCACCATTATATTTTGTATTCTCGACGGATTCCATTTCCTCGTCGGCCTCGGTACAATCTCATCAACAAGCCCCGATCGCAATAATTATTATTCCACATGGGCCGTCAATTTAGAATCTACCACCTTCGCCCTTTTCGCAACTATCATAGGCACCATCACAATTTACAAAAACTACTACGACAACTGCAATATCGAAAAAAAACGCGCCTATGATGTCTACAACGTTATCGCAGGCCTCATCATTTTCTTCTCCCTCATAATCTCCGGCAATACTACCTCCAACACCCAAGCCCACATGTACTTCAATTTCACCGCAACCCTTTACACCCTAAAATTTGTATTCTCCTCAATCCTCCTCTCCCGAATCATATACATCAATCGCACCACCCCCCTCCTCCCAACCACCACAGCCGAATACTAAATCGTTTTAAATTTATACACCCTAAAATTAACCCCCCCACCACTATAGTTCCCAACCTCCAATATTCTCCCACCAATCTCATCCAAAAGCTCCTCAACCCTCCTTGTTTCCATCCCGGCCTCCTCTTTCAATCCATTCGTTTCCTGCCGTAATTTCTCTAACTCAAACTCCCTCCCAACATCCCTTTCATTGCGTTTTATCATATCCAAAAGCCCAACATTCCTTTCTATCCTTCCAATCAAACCCACAGATTTCTTTTCCTCCTCCATCAACACACGTTTCAACTTATCAATCTCCCCCAATTTTTTCCCCTTAATCCTATCCACCACCCTTTTCGCATGTTCGATTTCCGTTTCCCCCAACGAATGCGCTCTAATATAAACAATTCGCTCAGCCAAATCCTCACTGGCGATTCTCCCAATCTCACTTTCTTTTGTCTGAATAGCTTTCAATTGTTTCCTTAGCAACGTAAGTTCGAAATCTAATCTGTTTCGATACATTTCTAGAAAACCCATTTCATAGTCAATATCAAACGCTTCAGGCGGCCCCACTGCCGCTAACGCAGCATCGGGCACTCCGGGAATATGAACAATCGCCGAGGGTGCACCATCCTTACATTTATAAACATCCTCCCCAGTTTTAACAAGATATTTTCCTACGGACCCCTCAAAATTACTCCCCAAATCCACACATAACTCTGGATTATGCCGCGCCCGCGCATAATCGGATAATTCTTTCAACTCACCATCCGTCGGACATGGTTCAATAGCTGATTTATAATGAGCATGAATCCCCTCATGTTTAAAATCGAAAACCACACCCTTTTGCTTCTCCTTCGTTAGCAATTTCCCCAACAACAATCTCATAAATCGAACATGAGCAGCATTAAATATTTTCATAGTACACGGATCACTAATATTCCCCGAAATTGCCCCTCCCTGAACTACAAAACAAGCAGGTCCAATCTTATCTCTCGGATACGCTTCATTATATTTCTCCACCAACCTCACAGAAACTCTCAACCCAGACGTCCAAAAATTAAACGTATACCTCCCATCCCCATCCACCCTCAACTCACCCGCAAAATACAAATCATTCCCCGCTGCCAACATATCATGCTTAATCGCAATCTCCGATTTAATCCAACCCTCAGCAAAAATAATATGAAATTTACCACTCCCCCGATCTCTCACAATAACATAATTATACGTTTTACCAATTGGCAACGAATCTAAAAACGGATCAACTAAAATTTTGCCCTTCTTTCTAAAAAAATCCACAAAATCCGCATTATTCTTATAACTATACTTCTCTCTCCCTGTCGCCCCACATCCCAACTCAAACCAAGGGAACGTACGCGGTTTAACATTTTCCTCATATAAAAAATCATCAATAGTTATCCCCTCTGCCAATCGAATTGAACGAATCAAATTATCGAAATCATACATATTATTCTTATTATATAAAAAAATTAACAACCGATCAGATGATTATTCGCGCATGCGTCACTCCAGGGTTTGCCACACATCCAACACCATGGGATGCCACAGATGCAATCAACTTTGTTATTCAAGTTTCGTTTGGGTCCAAAGAGCGTTTTGTAGTGCTCATTTTTGCAGTTGAGACAATTTAGCATGTTTGTTGATCCTGGCTGTTTTTTAGTCAAAACAAGCCGCCCTTCCCTTGATTCAGCGGTCAATGGTCGACCAACCAAATGTTCCATTCCAAGAGTTTGATATTGTTCATACCTTGCTTTACCCAAAGCTTTGAACAGATTATGCGACTCAACAAAATGACGACACCCAGCTGGACAAGAAAGGGTCGCATCTGACCCAGGCGTAGGCGTGTCAAATAACAATTCCCTATTGTCCAACTTCGTCCTAGCGTAATTTCGCCAGCATTTCGGAACGCAAACGAAATGATTGCAACCAAATTTCAAAACAACGGGCTCAACTTTACCGCATCCACCACAAATCTCCCCCGCTTTATTCGAGACGACCCCAGGTAAAAGGGAACAATGCCGATCCGGCTTCTTATCTTGATGCTTCGGGCAAATTGCCACGAATTCCCAGCGCCTGTTTGTGCACTTGCTCTCTTTGGCATGAACACAACCATCGTACTGACCGTTCACATCAGGCCAATTGCCCCCCTTCGCATCTTCAATATCTTCTGAATGGCACTTATTGCAACGGCGACGAACGCGTACAAGCACAGCACCCTCACACGATGCACAATACCCATACATATCACCTTCTCGTGTTTCCCCCGCAACAAACGGAACGATCGTTCGAACCTTGCTTTCCAAACCCGCCGCAGCAACCGGAACCGCTACAGTTGCCACAGGCGCTGCCGCTGCCGCTGCCGCTGCCGCTGCCGCCGGCAAACTCTTCAATTCAGCAATTTGCGTACTCAAAAAAAGAATTTTTTTCACCGCAGCATCAACTTGGCTTTGCAACAAATGATTCTCAGCGATATACATCCCCCCATACAAGAGAACCACATCCCGAATCATTCCAGTCATCACCACACTATCCACAGCAGAAAGAACGACCTTCTCATCATACAACCTCATAATAGCCCTCGCCGCATCCATCGCCGCCGCATTGTCGGGACTTTTGTTCATCGCCACTTCGAATACTATCGAAAACATTTAAACTACCCTTCAATAACTTCACAATTTCAATTTTTTTAATAGCTTCAGCGCACCCTCATTTAAAAAATATCTTCCCTTATAGCACGAACGTAATACACAACCAATATCCCCAAGCATCCCAACTTCTTTCGCACGCATGATCAAATAACTCGCATTCCTCTCACAAATTGGTCTCTTCAATAATCTCTTCAACGGATCCTCTGAATAACCCTCCCCAAACCAAAAAATAATATTATCAACATAATCTTGAACACTGTAATTACCAATTGCATCAACATCAAATCTTACATTTACAGGTTCATCTCCTTTATCCGAAATCATGGACTTCGGAATTTTTATATTTATTGGCCCCGTATACGCATCACAACATTTTTTATATTTTTTCTTACTCCCACAGGAACATTTCTCGTTCCGCCCCAACCGAACATCTTTCATTCACACTCCAACCAAATAATAATAAAATCCTACCCTTCACGATTTCAAATTTTTAATGCTCCAAAAAATTGAAAAAATGAATTATCTGCTAATGAAAAATAAACATTAACACTAAAAGCCCCATCTTGACGAATACACGAATCCCCGCGATAACAACTCTTCTAACTGACGCAGTAAAATATCATCCCATCGCTGATAACTATCATATAAAACTAAAAGAATTATACGAAACAAATAACGGAGACGTCGTTATCAAAACTAACTCGCGCGAATTTAAAGTTCACGAATCGCTAATTTGCATCACATCCCCTTTGTTCAAAGCAATATTCGAAAATGATTTAGCGATAAAGAAATCTCGAACAATAGACTATTCGTATTATTCAGATGAAACGATAGATTTATTCTTGCGATATATTTATTATCGGAAGGCAATATTTAATGAAGAAAAAACCCCTTCGTTGAAAGAGATAGAAAGGAAGATCCCCCTAATGGAATTATTCGATATGCATATGTTGGTTGATGGGAAGAAAATAATAAGTCAGCATATTGTTAATCTGATTGATGAAACAAAAGAATTCGAGAGGGTGTGTGAGATCACAAATTTCTTTTCCAAACAAGTTAACATCGATGGGAAATATTATCGAAAATGTTTGGAAAAACTCGTTGTGGTTACGAATAACAGATTGAGTAAGGTTATTTCAATTCATAAAAAATATGTAAAAGGGAAAGCGGGTGTGAAAAATTGTTATGATAATATTCCCCCTGGCGTATACGGGCGGCCGGCTACTTATGTGAGTCATCTGTGTTGTGCGCACATTGATGAATGTCAGTTAGATTTGGATAAAGAAAAGGAAATTGATTTAACATGTGATACAACCAAATTAGTTTGTTGTATATCATTTACTATGAAGAATCTAAGCGTCCCGGATGCTGCCGTTGAGAAGAGCTATTGTTGTTTGCATCGAGAAGGGAGGGTAATAAGGGATGATATTATTAGATTTGAGAAAATAAATGGTAATATGGATTTATTGATGGATAAGAAGGTTCGAGAAGATTTAACGAAGGGACTGTTTCAATTTCTCAATGGAATACAATATGCTTCACCTGATGGAAAATAGAATTATTCCTCGTCACATCGCTCTTTGCATTTTAATTCCTTTTCAACTTTTCTTATGATGGCAACAAGAATCGAAATAACATTACCTACAGTACGAATTCCGCTTGAATCGATTAGTGCATCACCTTGTAGACGTATTGACAAACCTCTAAGTAGATTGGCTGCATTACGTTGTGCTTCCCTGCGAAGCTCTTCATCTCTACCAGCATTATCTACGACAAATCTGGCAGCAATAAGTAAAACGATTACTTTTTCAATTTCCGCGTTTTTAAGAAATGAATCGATAAAAGCTAATAACCTAATCGCTTCATCGATGGCATCTTTAATAGCTTTTTCACTCGATGCAAGCTCAATTTTAGCAGCAAGACAGTTCAATATTTCAGATCCAAGTGCGAAAACTGCATCAACCAAATCAGCTGCAATTGGTGCTGCAATTGCTGCTAGTTCCAAAAGATTACGAACTTTTTTGAGTATTCTACAGAGACACTTATGATTTCTTCTATCTGCATCCTTAACCACTCCATGTGCAATGTCAAATTTGGCTTTAAGATCTACCAAAGCTGCTTGCGGATTTGGATTGGCTGCGACCAATTTTTCTAAAGCAGCATGCGCTTCTTCAAATTTTGCTACCACGACATCATAATGGTCAACAGGAGCCGGTGGATTATTTGTTGCTTCAGTCATTTTGTATATTTATGTAATATATGTATAGATATATATTTGCATACGGGGGAGAAGATTTTCCCATATAAAATTGAATTTTATTCCCACTAATCGAATCACGCCCTCCCTATCCCAACCAAATGGACCTAACCACAAACCCCATTGAACTAACGATCCAATTCATTACCTTCTCCGACCTAATACGCTTATCGCTAACCAATAAACATTTCAAAAAACAAATACACGATAAAATTCTCTTCTCTTCCCCAATCGACATCCCCGACGCAATCGAAGGCTACGCCCTCCTCCGAACGTTTAAAAATATTCAACTCAACGCCATCACTTCCCTCGCATGGGTATACACCTCAGAAATACATCTCTACCCCGACCTAAAACTCCTTACATTCGAGATCATCACCTGTAATATCCCCGACGACATATTATCCAAAATGACAACCCTCACATCCCTAAATATGGGCTACTCTCCACAAAATACTAATAACGGCATCTCAACTCTAACCAACTTAATCTCTTTAAAAATCCCAGGAATATCAAAAATTGACGACACCGGCGTACTCCCCCTAACAAACCTACAACACCTCGACCTATATTCTTCCACCATCTCAAACAAAGCCCTCCCCCATTTCCCCAAACTCACATATTTAAAAATCAACTCCTGCCCCAACATCAACGGACACGGTATCCGTAACTTGACCAACCTAACTGAACTAAATATCTATCCCAACTCATATAAATTCCTATTCCTCGATGACGATCTATCCCCCCTAACCAACTTAACCTCGCTATCAATTCATTATTGCAATAAAGTGACTCATAAGGGAATACACCCCCTATCTAAACTACAACAATTAACCATATCCTTCGATACGTATCATATCAACGAATCATTGAATTATATCCCACCCTTATCTTCATTAAAAGAGTTAACACTCGATGGATTTTCAACCAGGGATTACATATGGAACAGCATAAGAAAATTATCAACTCTAACCTCTCTGATAATGACAGGTTGTTTAGACCCCAATATCATTCCAACGTTAACCCAACTAAAGAAGCTAGAACTTCATTTCTACAGCAGTAACGCCCATCTCGAAAAAATAAATTACCTAACGAATTTAATAGATTTCCAATGTCACGGCCCATTAAGGATAGAACATATTTCCAATTTGACCAATTTAGAATCATTTACGCTTAACTCCATGTCAGAGATATATATTAGAGAGTTGGGTCATTTCAGCAATTTAACATTCCTTGACATAGAAGCTTTTCCATCAAATCGTTATTGGCTGGGTGAACTATGTGTATTACCCAAGCTAAAATCCCTGAATGTAGATAAAATAATTATTAATAGCGGCCTAACTAAATTTCTCAATAAAAATTTTTCGCCAGCATTAATTTTGAATGGGATGCGAGTTAGTTATTATTTTGAAGATCTATACTATATTGAAGGCCGCCGGATTATGCAAAAACGATAACTATTCGTTAGGCAATTTCTTACAACAAGCACAACACAGGAACGTTAATAAGATTAACCCCCCTAAAATTTCGATACATCCCACACATATCATTGCTACGCTATCACTATTTGATGTTAACCCACCTACCGTTTGTGTCGGATCATTAATATTGTAATAAATTGTCAGCGGATCAATAGTAGATATACAACCTTGCCACCAACAGTTCTTCTCTACCGAATGACCCCGTAGATTCATTTGCGGGACCAATATTAATTGATTTACCCCACAAAATGGATCATTCGCATTGCTGCACGCAAAACTATACAATTGACTACTATTAAAAACTTCACCGTTCACCAAATAACGAAATTGACCTACTATGGTTGCCAAAGTATTTATCGCAAAATTAAACACACGCAAACCCATTTGTGTACAATTCGTACAATCACATGAACCATAACCCGCGCACAGCATATCTGAACACTCTTGCAAACAATCTGCAATAACCTTCGTTGGATAATTAGGGCATACATACACCGTTTTCGCAGTATACGTCACCGTACAACCAATTAACGCCATCTCTGACACGCACGTTTCCTGCTGCTCTTTAACCAAACACACGCTCGATTCACAAATATAATTACATGGATGACACCCCCCTTGCTCAACACAAACGCTTTTAAGACATTGTCTGTCCGTATAATTCCCATCTAACAATTCCGCAGTAATATTATCGCACATCATCAACGTATTATTCACCCCCGGAATACTATCCACAACAAATTCAGGCGCCGTAATCGCACCGATCTCCTCATACTTACCATACTGCCATGCTACAAAATATTCAACCGTCGGAACCAACCCAACATTACTCCCCATAAACTGCGGCACCCCCAAACTCAAAAAAACGATTCCACAAATTATCAACCCCATAGAAATCACCAATTGCCCCGACCCCAAAAATGTCCATAAATTCAACTCCCAACTGCATCTGATTTTCTCTTTAAAGCACCCCAAACACATCTTCACACAACTCAAAAAATAATAACTCTAAAGAACTTCGCAACATATATATACTTTCAATTTTTTCTAAAATATTGAAATCAAAACATTTTCAATCCAACTCTAACCACTAATAATATCACTCATGCCAAACGAATCACTCACCATCGCTGCTTTCAAAGAACTCATCCAAAGCGATGAGCAGCAAACGACATCCCTTTCAGCCTACAAATCCGCAACCGACTCCCACCTAGAAACTTCCCTAATCGAACTCCTATGCGAATCAGATAAAGTTACCAACCTAACAATCGATTTCGCTTCAAAGCACGGCATCTTAACGAAAAACGATCTCCGCTTCCTCCGAGCATTCATTTCCAAAATAAAGTTTATGGAAAAATGGCCAGTCCTCTACCATCTGATCACAAACATGTACGATATCGAACTATTAAAAACAATGCACACCGACGATAAACAAACCTCCCTACTATTACATCTCCTATTCTCCCCGATTTTTGATGAAAGATGGTTCAAAGTCATACTCCACTTCATGGACCAAAATAAATTCGACCTCAAATACAAAGGCACAAACGGATTAACACTCCTTGACGGCGCCATCCACCAAAATAACATATTCCTAATCCAATATTTTATCTGCAAGGGATTAAAATTTACCGATTCAACCGGAGCGACTGGAAGAGATTTCGTTCAATCGTGCATATATCTTTCTAAAGATTCCCTCCTGAAACGCTATCAAACCATAGAAGCATGTATCAAATACGGATACGATATCACTACCAAAGATAAAAACGGCCTCACATTGCGAGATTACATAGAAAAATATATCCCAAAAAAGCATAATGGAAAATACATTGAATTGCTTCGATAATTATTTTAAATTTGAATATCCCACCCTTTACGCCCCATGTGGATATAAATTTATATTACAAAAATGGCTGCAACTCTGACCGATGGACCATTGATAACCATTGTTTCATTCATAGATTTTGAAGATATGCTGAATCTTCGAACTGTCAATAAATCGTATCGAAAAAATATTTTTAAAAGTGTGAAAGGAAACGAATATAAGAACGAAAATGGATGGAAAATTTCTTCGTTTACGTTTCATTATAAAACAATTGATAATTCACTATATCCAACCCTTACTATTCCTCCTCTAGGCATCTTTGCTTATAAGAAAAATATATACATTTCTCATGATAACATATTGAGAATCGGATCATCATTGATGAAGATTAAAGTGAAACCACTAGCATATGAAGGCGGCCGTTGCGATTTTTGCAATGTTTCAATGTACACCGAACATAGAACCAATCCATGGCACCCTTGGCTAAGCTGCGATATACAATTCTATGCATGTACCCATGAATTCAGAGATTTGGGTGCCTGCAATATACACTACTGCGGAACATGTTTTTATTCCCTCCGCCCCGAATACAAAGCCGACCATCATTTCGTTCCCATGCAAAAATGTGATCAATGCCCCAAATATGCATCACATATATACGATAACGGCCAACCTGTCTGCATTGAATGTTCCCAAAACGCTTACCGAAATCCAGTCCCAAAAACATACTATGCCTCATACGAAAAAAAATTAGAAAGTGCTATTCTTAACTGGATACCATTCATGAACATCAACGGCAAATTCTGGCTCCTAAACTGTAACGAATCCGACCGTTTTTATTCCTACATCTACGAATACAACATTAAAACAGGCTACGGTCACCTCGTCAGCAAACTAAATAAATTCATCGAAGAATTCCCAAAAATGATGCACCGATTTTATTTTATCTAACCTGCTACCAAAAAAGATGATCTTTTAATATCTAAACGACTACAAATAGCTAATATTATACGAAATCTCTCCAATGGCTAAGCTAGACTACATCAAAGAGATACTTACCTCCAATATTTACGATATGGCTTGCATTACTCCCTTAGAAAAAGCAAAATATTTATCCGAAACTTACGGCAATACGATCTATTTAAAACGCGAGGATCTGCAAGTTTCTAATTCCTTTAAAATCAGAGGAGTTTACAACAAGATCAATAATTGTATATTAGCAGGCAAAAAGAAATTTATTTGTGCCTCCACCGGTAATCACGCCTATGCAGTCACCATAGTTTCCAAAAAATTCGGTTGCCCAGTTATCACCGTAATGCCCAAAACTACCTCCCCTGCCACCGTACTCACCATTGAAAAAATGGGTGCCGAAGTAATCCTACACGGAGACAACTACGATGACGCCCTCTCAATCGCCAAAGCCTACGGCAAAGATTACTACTTCGTCGAATCATACGACGATAAAGATATTATCATCGGCAGCGGAACCATAAGCGTTGAAATCACCAACCAATTAGGATCTAAAATGCGAGACCTAACCGCAATCTTCGTCCCAGTCGGTGGCGGCGCCCTAATAGCCGGCATATCCCTCTACATAAAAGAACTCTACCCCAAAGTAAAAATAATCGGCGTCGGCCTAAAAGACGCATGCGCCATGGACCTCTCCCTCAAAGCAAAAACCCCAATCGAACTAAAGAAATCCAACACCTTTGTCACTTCCGTCGCTGTCAAACACATCGGCACCGAAGCATTCAAGCTCTGCCAAAAATACGTAGACGAAATTATCTTAGTCAACGAAGACGAAATTTGTGGAATGATAAAACATCTCTACAACGACATCCATTCAATCGTCGAACCCGCTTGCGCCATGGCAATGATGGGCCTCGCAAAATATATCGACCGCGAACGATCCATCAACAATACCTTCGCAGTCGTCCTTTCCGGCAACAATCTCGAATTCGAAAAACTAAAATATATAACCGAAAGAGCAAACATCGGCGACAAATCAGAAATCCTCGTCCGCATCGACCTCGAAGAAACTCCAGGAAGCCTCATCCAACTACTCCGCCACATAGATAACGACAGCGTCCGCGAATCAAACATAAGCAAATTCCATTACCGCTACCAAGAAAGAAAAATCGCCAAGCTCTACGTCGGTTTCTCCACCGAATGCGAGTTAGGAACCCAATCAATGATGGAAATAATAAACCAAAAATACAAAGTCGAACCCCTCGATAGCAAAATAATAAATCAATACATCCCATATCTAATCGGCGGCTCCAATAAAAAAATCAAAGACGAATATATTTTTGTAATCACCCTCCCAGAAAAATCAGGCACCCTCCTAAATTTCTTAGCCCGCACCGAACACATGTTCAACATCACCATGTTCCACTATCGCAGCAACGGCGACACATACGGAAATATCATTCTCGGCATCCTTCTCACCACAACGTACACCGAATTTATAAAAACCCTCAACAAAATAACATTCATCTCATTCACGGATGAAACCCTTAATAATTTATTCAACTAAGCCTATTTTTTTCTGGATTTCTTCAATCACTTTCTGCTGCGCTTCCAGTTTCGCAGTAAGACCCTCAATTAATTGTCCTTGTTCGTTCACGGTTATCTGAAGTGATTCGTTTTTATCTTTGAGGTCAATGATCATTCCATCTAAGTTATCATCAGAATCACAAACTTGAGTAGGATCGGCTGCTCTTTCCTCGAGATATTTTTTGTCTACATTATTCTGACCACTGAGCATCCCCGTAATAATTTTCGTATGAATTTCTGTATATTCACATGCAATTTGAATATGCTCCGCAGACATTTTATGCACCCCCATATCTTTCAAACGATGATCCGTACGACACAAAACACAAGTATGCATACTATCCTGACACATCTCATCATCCGGCTTATGTATCGCAAGAGCCCCCTTCGACATAACACTCTCACAATCCGGACACTTAACCAAAGCAAATTTGCATTCCCTCAAATGATCCAACAACACCTTACCATTATCCCCAAACAACATTTTATCCGGACACCCGATATTCCTATGCAAGCACGTAACCTCAAGCGTCTTAAGTTTCCCACTAATCAAATACGCCGGCGCGGTAATAATTTTCTTATCATCATCTCGCACAATATCGCTTGCACAAGCGCTGCATTTATCCATACTGCGAATTTTATCAAAGCACGTTGAACAAAAAGGACATCCGCAGCGCAAGCATGCAGCATTCAATGGAACAAAATCGCATTTTCTACAAGTATAATCACACAATTTATCCATATGCGCTCCGAAAATTTCTGCCGGAACATTAGTCAATCCATCCGGATCATCTGATTCGACCAGGTCAATCGGCACCACAACTTTAGCAACCTTCACTTCAGCTTTTTCCATCGCTTCAGGAATGATAAGAGTAGTGTTAGCCAAAATCTATAACATAATCCAAAACCTTTAAAATTCAATTTTTCGTGTCAAAAAATTGAAAATCTAATAATATTGTTGGGTTCTTTATATTTTCGTTTATTAACTTCTGCTTCAAACCATGAAGGCCTGCAGGATTCTCGCCCGTCGTTTCGCTATGGCTACCGCGCGGATTCCCCCTCGCTGGTTACCCCGAGCCAGATCTGCGGCGGTGTTCATGGGTGCTGCTGCTGTCACCGCAACTACCCCCGCAGCCTCACCCCCCAAAAATCAACTATATACCGACGCACATCTCCGTTGCACCAAAGAAACGTCCCCCGACCTTTGCCGCACAACGGTCGACTACCTCCACGATATGAAAACGCAACTTCTAGCACTCCAATCAGATGGAACCAAAATCGATCCACTGACGCTCTCCGATAGTATCGAACAACACGTATTCTCCCATTATACAAATCTTCTAACTAAATGCCACGCAAAATACTCTCCAACTTTTACTTCCCCCGAAATAAATTCTATTTGCAACCGAGAAATCGCACGAGCCTTCTTCCTAGGAGCCTATGCCTTAGGCGGTATCACTATCCCAAACTTTATCGGAATCACCGCCACAATTGAAATCAACGATATCGATAAAGCCCTCCAAGACATCGATAATCGCCCAATAACAGAATTCCCCAAAATCGTCTTCTCCGAATAAACTAATGCCTCAACAAAAACGTCGTTACCACCATTGCGAAATATACAATGAGAATCACAACTTCATTATATTCAAACTTTGACCCATAAAAGCATATGGCTAAAATCAAGCATGTCAGCCTAAACGGATATTTAACAAGAAATGCGGTCTCCACCCAAAAAAACAGATGTAACATTTGTGCTACAACAAACACCCTACAAATCGCCACCACCAAATCCACACCCATCAAATACGTATACGCAAAAGCAAAAATAAACACCCATAACATATCCAAAATTGCTAAATCAAACACCCTCACCGCATGAAACCCCTCCCCTGGCTTCCCCAAAATCTCGCTCACGTTAACCCCCATGATAATTGATAATTCCCAATATTACAACAGCAAAACCAACCAATAAAAAAATCAAATTTTTCGCATCTTATTTTTCATATGCACCCCAATATTATCCACCCTCCTTGTAATATCACTCAAAAATAACATATCCTCGATCACATCCCCCATTATAAAAACCTCCACACTCCCAATCTGCAAACTCTCACAATAATCTTGCTCCCTAAACTCGTATTTCATCCTATACCCCCTTATCTTCTCCTGCAACTCCCCAAGCTTAAAAATCTCCCCCGATATCTTCGAATAAAATATCGGAAACGTTACCAATTTCAACATATTATCCAACGCCGTCTGCACACTCCCATTACCACTCTCCTTTTTCTTAAACGAAATTAAAATCTTCTTATCCTCCTCACCCCTTTTAACTTCCCCACTCAACTCCACCAAATCCGTATCACTAACCCCCACTAAATCAATTCCACATCGAGGCTCCCTAATCCTATTCTCAATTAACGATCCCAGAACACTCCCAAATTTTTCACTCTTACAATCAATCACACTACATCTCACCCCACACAACCCCAACAAATCCCCCCCAACACCAAACGACATCCTATCCAAACCATCCCCCCTCTTCAACACCTCCAGCATAATTTTATTCCCCTTCTTAACCAAATCAGCAACATTCTTCAACTCTAATTTTTTATCTAAAATATTTGTCCCATCATACATCAATTCTGTCACCTCAATAACCTTCTCCAGCATCTCCCTAAAAGTCGTCACCCCAACCCCAACTTTCACCCCGCAAAATGGACAAAATTTCGCCCCCACTTCTATCTCCCTCCCACATTTCCCACATTCCCTCAATCCCCGACCAGATTCATCCGCCCCACAATGACAACAAAACACCGACTTCGGACTAATTATCCCCTTACACTTCCCACAAGCTCTCACCACACAAAAATCAATCTTCACCCCACACCAAGGACAAAACTTATCATTCAAATCAACCCCCCTAGAACACTTCAAGCAATCCATCCCGCTAACCTAACGATTTTTCTTATAAAGACAAATTTCCAATTATATTTCAATTTTTCGTACCAGTATACCACTCTTTCTTCGTATAACACTTACACATCTTAACACAACACCAACGCGACCCCACCCTCAAAATCCGCCGCGTATTCCTTCCAATAAAATACACACTAGACAACAACATCTGAATATTACTCCATGCAAAAATAAAGATCGCTAACGCCAACACATACACCCTCCTCTCTTTCGATTCCAACAACAAAAAGGTAACCAACCCATTCACCGCAATCAACCCATAAGCAATCCTCCTTCCCGTCCGTTGAATCTTACTCGCATTCTTCTTCTGCTCCTCCGCACTCAAAGTCGCCTTCAAAGAACTCTTCTCCGACGGCCTATTCCCCCATGACAAATCCCACACCCTACTCAACGAATACACCCCTACATACGTCACCATCGTCGGCAGCAACAAATAAAACTGCCCAAAACTACGCAACATGTAATAAAAAGACGTCGGCGAATGCATCAACGCCAACAACAACGGACCAAAAATCGTAAACACCACCAACAACGTAACAACATAATCCAAATCCCAATTACTTGTCATCCACCAAATATCTCCCCCCGCTCCAAACATAATCTTCAACGAAGACCCCATCGACACCATTATCGAAGTCATAGCCACCATATTCACAAACGTAACAAACTTCACAAATGGCTCACTAACAGCCGGCTTATTCGCCGGATTAGCATGCCTCAAAGCAAATGCTACATACACCAACAAGTAAAACGAAAAAAATACTTCACACAAGCTAAACCTTTCCAAATGCCCCCCCAAAAAGGTATCATCAATCCACAAAGAACTCCAATACAACGACGTAATAAAAATCCCTGGCGACACCGCAACACCGATGTACATAAACAGTTGACAAACCAGCAACAACGAAAGTAACGGCTTATTCCACCACTTCAACCCCGAATCCCAAATCAAACTCGGCTTGGACAACAACCAAATATATCCAGCAATCGTACCATTAATCCACCTCCTCCTTTGCTGAAACAACTGTAACGGACTCGTCTCCGCAGCAAAAAAGAAAATCGATTCCGGCACATAAGCAGTATAAGCATCCTTTCCCGTCTTAAGCACCGCAGCATACGACAACACCCTATCTTCAGCCAAATTCAAATTCGCCATCAAAATCCCACACTCACTCGGATGCGCCGCCACCGCATTAATATAATACGACACACACTCCTTCTTAATCGCCGCATACCTATACAACCCACACGGCCCAGGAATCACCGGCAACATCCCAAACAAAGAAAACGCCCCCACAAAAGACGCCAAACTACTCTCATAATCAAACCTCTGCGCCCCCCTCAAAAGCGACCCATAACTCAACCACGGACATTCATCCGACCCCTGTTGCTCCGCACTCATAACCCTCTGCCGCCCACTCACCGCAGTACAATCAGGCCTCTTCAACAACTCCCTAGTCAACAACGTCAAACACTTCTTCTCAAACAACGTCCCACAATCAGTCAAAAACACAAAATCAGCCCCATAAAACTCCGCAAACGACGATAACATCCAATCATGCGCATTAATTTTCCTCCTATTATCCCTCTTAACCAACAACGATATTTTCATCGACTTGTCCCCAATATGCACCGGCGCAATTGACTCCCCCCCAGCCGCCAATCGCTGAACAACAAAAGTCCCCACACACTCCGCCAGATCATCATCAGCCCCAATCGGCTTAATAGCATTCCACCACCCAGGCGCATTACTATTCTCATTCTTAAAAATAGTACACATAAACTTCTTCATCGACTCCGAAGCCTTCCACCACCCATCCATCACCAACAAAATATGAACATCAAACCCCATCGCCTTAATACTCGCAAAATCGGGATACAGACTATCTAACGTCATCATTAATTCAGACGATTCCTCATTATAGAACGGAACCAATATAGTTAACATCTTTTCGCTCTTTTTCACATTAATAGCGACCCCATTAGCCACGGGTGGCGGAATCGCCTGCTTATCTTCACACCAATATTTCGTATTCGGATCGGGTCGAAAGTGTGATTGCCCCCTAAATTCTTTGCAGATTGTATGCTCGTAAGTTTTATTATAAGTAGGATCCTGATTGTGAGAAATAAATTTGGGTACATTTACTACATTTGCTAAATCTGGTATTCCTGGTGTTGCTGGTGGTGCAGCAGCTCCTAGTACCGCAGCTCTCACGAACGACGGAAATTCTCTGGGAGATTTCGCCGAATTTGGCCTCTGCGGTGATGCTCCCATAAAATCCAGCCGAAATTTATGCTCTGAATCCGAAGGGCTCGGTTCCAATATTTCACTTATTTTTGCTCCACATTCCTGACAGAAAGAATGTTGCGGTAATATTTCACTTTTACATTCAATGCACTGCATTGGAAAGAATGATGATTAAAATTCATATAAAGCCCCTTATGAGGTATTAATTTCAATTTTTTATATATAACAGATATATATAATGAGTGGTGTTGAACATTCTACGTGGTACATTGATTGGGAATCATGGACGTTTCCTTTACCGGCGACTTTGGTAGTGAATACGATTAATTTTTTTGTGGGAAGTATAAGTTTAAATAGTTCCGGGGGAGTTGTTATTGGTGGTTTCGGCGATGCCACCGCCGCCGCTATCCAAAGTATGGCGGCCGCCGCAAAAGCAGTCGGAATTTCTTTGAAGGTTTCATTCGGGGGTGGCGGCGGCAGCTACGACAATATTTGGAATATAATTACCCCCCAAAATGTACAAACAATAGCAACAGCGTTAGTCAATTACTGTCATACATACGGTTTATCCGGCGTTGATTTTGATATAGAGATGTTCACGTCTGGAACAGCGAATGTCCAATTGCAAACCCTATGCGGCAATCTAATCAAATATTTTAAGGAGGGGGACCCATCTCTCCAAACCTCTTATTGCAGCAATGCCGGCTTTACCACATGGGATGGAATAGCTGCCAATATTCTAAACGGATCCATCCGCGATGATACCAAAACTACCGCTCTCGATCGATTTTACGTAATGTCATACTATAACCCCATCACTGACGAAGAAGGTTGGATAGATCAATGGTATAATTGGTTAAATACAAATTATGGATTCACCCCAGCCAGAGTCGCTGTCGGAATAGATAACACCGATGCAAGCGCCTATAACATCGCCGACTTAGCCGCATGGGCCGGAAGTCGCGGCTATAGTACAGCTTACTGGAACTTTAATCCCCAAACAACAGCGACCATAGCATCGTCAAATAATTCGCTAACGACTATTTTAAATAGTTATAATAATGCAACGCCGACCCCAGCACCTACCCCATCACCTACCCCATCACCTACCCCATCACCTACCCCAGCACCTACCCCATCACCAACCCCAGCACCTACTCCAGCACCTACTCCAGCACCGACCCCATCACCGACTCCAGCACCAACACCAGCACCGACTCCAGCACCAACTCCAGCTCCAACACCAGCACCGACCCCAGCACCTACTCCAGCACCGACCCCAGCACCGACCCCAGCACCGACTCCAGCACCGACCCCAGCACCAACTCCAGCGCCAACTCCAGCGCCAACCCCTACATCTAATCAAGTTATCGTCTCTACATCTGTGAGTACACAATGGCCGGCAGGCTCTAAAACAATGTATCAAATTAACGGCATAATCACAAATAATTCCCCCAACAAAATCAGCGACGTCCACCTCTCTGTCCCTACCGGTATCAGTGATCTCTGGAATATCACAAACAACCATACATACCTCTCACTCCCATCATGGGTAACATTAGCAGGCGGCCTCCAACCAAACCAAACCACGACATTTGGCGGCATATTCGATAACATCCCCACAATCACCGTCCTAAAAATCATCCCATAAAAAATTTCCCATATAAAGATTATTTTATATACATACTATACCATGCCATGCATATATTGTAAAAAGGGCACATCTCTCAATCCCTGCAGAGATTGCGAATTCGACCCCGACGTAATGATTTCCAAATCAGAAGCAAAACGCAAATTCAAACTGACCGATACAGACCTCAACAAAGCAAAGTTATATTGCATCACATTTGAAACACGATTATACTCCGGAACAAAATACATCTTACTCGACATACTGAACTTAGCAGACTCCCTAACAAAAAATTTAGATCAATCAGATAAACGCCGCCTTGCCTACCTAAAACAAAAACAAATCGTCGACAACGCTCAAGCAATCCAACAAAACAAAATCACCAATTCACAAAACATAAAAAATTATCTAACCACCATAATAGAAAAATCTAATTTCGGCCCAACCGCTCATAAAATCATCACCTCCAACAAAGAAATTGACGAACACATACACACATACCTAACCGACGACCACATCGATATCGCGGCCGTTTCCCTCAAGCTGATCCCCGTTGTTGAAAACATCATAAAAAAACAACTTCAATTAGAAAGCAGAATAATACAAATGGATAATCTCATAAAAAATAAATTCGGCACAATCTCATATGTCGAAATATTATCAAATTTCCCAGATTACCAGCATTATCTCTTCCAGAACACAGATTTAAATCAATCTTTCGAAAGAATAGAGGAACATTTAAACATGAAGCTGTTTGTTGGTGATCGACAGAAAAAGTTAAACGCATTGATTGATGGTCATTTTGTGTTGAAGAAAGATATAGTCGAAGCGAAGAAGCATAAATTGTATCAAGGGTTTGTAGAGTTTAATCGTGGCGAGTTGAATGATGTGTTTCATGTGATTAGGACCCATGTTGAGAAGGTTAATGATTGTGCAAAGAAATCGCAGAAATTTAATAGGGAATTGAATAAAATAGTTCCAGTGAAGTATAGAGCGTTAATGGTGGCGGATCCGTTATGTGTTAATTTTCATAAGCACCCGGTTGAAAATTTCGATGATATTCTTGATGCTATAAAAGCGAAGATAGATTTGATTTCAAAGAAAGAAGCATTCGATAAGATTTTGATGTCAAAACAATTAGGCCCCACCGAACCATACTACACGGCCTATCTTCAAGGACTCGCATCTAAAGAAGAAACCATTACCAATATTAGCTCAATTCCCTCAAATTATTTAACTTTGCCAGAATTCACTAAATATAAAAATCAATTAAACAAGCCGGACATGCAAGATACACAATTGATTGACGACACCATATTTGAATTCTGTAACGGTTCCGACGACCAACTAATATTGGAAGGATTTGATGGAGTTGAACGAACATATATACATGGCTTATGTGATAAGCTTAAGCTAAACCACTCCAAAATCAAGGGTCGCCGCAATAAAGATATTACGATCAGCGGGAAACCGTTTAAAAAGGCTATGAAATTTATGGATACTGCAACGTATTATAAAAAAATTGATAATTAAACATATTTATTTTATTGGATATATATTCTTTTGCGCAAAATGAATGATTCAAAAGAACGATCCCGTTTGCAGAAAAAATTGAATTTTTAACATTTTAATTTGTCTTTTGGGGTTAGGGGGTTGATTATCTTTGGGCAACATGGGTTATCAAGCGAATATTTTCATTGCGACCATTGTGTTGGTTACTCTTGATGCTGTTCACTTGTTTGTTGGAATAGCGACTTCGGCTGAAACGCATCAGTATCGAGAATTTTATCATCCGACATGGATAATGAATGTATTGTCTACCGTTGTCGCCGCGATTGCAACGGGAGTGGGTATTTACACCGTTTACCGAAATTATAAGAATGACTGCGATTTGAAAAAGAAGCGCGCCTATGATATTTTTAATGTTTTCGCCGGTCTATGCATTTTTATCGGCCTCATCAGTGCCGGCAATACCCGCTGGAGCGAAATGGCACACATGTACTTCAATTATACCGCAGTATGGTACGTTATCAAAGTTCTCTTCTCCGCTACGATATTGGGAGCTCGTTACTATTATCTCAATTTTCATCTTACGACAGAAACGAAGACCTCAGCGCCTGCGGCAACTCCGGCAACTACAAGTGTCTAAATCCCCTACTTAACTTCATTGCAAGATTATGCCACACCAATTCATTCCATTCCTTCTTATCGGATTCCTTTATCTCAACCTGGAGCCCTTCATCACTATCCAAACACCCGCAACCCTGATGAACATCCTCAAAAGTCATATACCCCTCCCCCACCTGAAAAACAAACATCCTTCCCCTCCCCGACTCAATTATTTTACATCGCCCCGCCCCATCAATATACCGATACAAATTCTCAAATCGCACAGCCTGCCTCACCTCACCAAATCTCCTCCTCTCATCATAAAATTTCTTTTTAGCCTTCCTAATAAACGGCTCCATCGATACTCCAACTTTCCCTCTATCTTTCACAATCCATAAAAACGACCAGTCATGAATTATCCGAATTATCGGAATCAATTCATCCGCCCGATACACCGTAATTTCCGTATACTTCCCATCCAAAAATACAATAGCCTTCTCCCGTCCCATCGGAGGCAGCTTTCTCCTCAAATACAATTCCAGATCCATTATCTCCCGATACGTTATCTCTAAATTATTCATCTGGTCGAACAGATCCCACAATGTCACCGAACATTTCACCTCAATCCAAACCAAAATAATATCGGGCGTCTTAATACGTTTTTCCCAATTACTATTCCACGTCCTAATACAACTCTCCAATTCTTTCATCTTATCTTTGCGAACCAAAACGAAAAAATAACCATCCCTATCTCTCGAAACGGAATACCCACAACATTCCAGGTGTTTCAAAAGAACAGGCGACACCCGACTCCCATAACCCAGCGACCTGGAAATACCCGACAACTCAAACCACTGAGCCATCCAGCGGATAATCTACCGCTACCAATAAACATAAAATTTTCCAATCACTTAACATATTCAACTTTTAAGCTTCTCCCGTTTCCCATTCTTTCTTCGAATAACAGCAACACAATTTTATACAACACCATCTGCAAACAATACGCTGCAATCGCCTTAAATTCCTCCCAATGAAATACACACTCGAAAATACCATCTGTATCGCACTCCACGCAAAAACGAAAAAAGCCAAAGCAATTAACGATAACTCCCTCTGATAAGTCGAATAATACGGCCACGCCAATGCAGCACCAATCACCAAATTTACAAACATAATCCCATACGCAATAATCGTACCACTTCTAATAATCTTTTCATTATTCATCCTTTGAACCTCAGCCGTTTGTGTCGCTTTCAAAGAAGATTTTTCCGAAGGCCGATTCCCCCATGATAGATCCCATACTCGACTCAACGCATAGACACCAATAAAAGTCACCATAGTCGGCAGCAGCAAATAAAATTGCACCACACACAGCAACATGTACACAAACGATTTAGGCGAATGAAACAACGCTAAAATGAACGGCCCAATCAACGCGAACAATATCAAAAATATAACCCAATCTTCCAAACCCAACCCACTAAATGACAACCACGCCTCCTTCCTCGCCTCCCACGTAACATTCAATCCCGACGCAAGGGAAGCAATAATAATCATCATGGCCAACATATTAACAACCGTAATAAATCTCACAAATGGCCCACTCACCGCTGGTTTCTGATCCGGACTCGCATGCTTAACAACAAAAGCCACATATATCAAAATATACGCACAACTCAATACTTCTGGAATATAATATTTCTCAAAATCTGCCTTAAAAAATCTATCCCCTGCCCATGCCGAACTCCAATAAAACGACGACACAAATATCGCAGGTGAAATCGCAACCGCCAAATACATGAATAACTGACACACCAACAACAACGTCAAAAACGGCTTATTCACCAACTGTAACCCCGATGTCCAAATAATACTCGGCTTAGACAACAACCACAAATACCCAGCAATAGTCCCATTTATCCACCTACGCCGTTGCTGAAATAACATCAATGGTGTCGTCTCTGCAGCAAAATAAAATACCGCTTCAGGCACATAACAAGTATAAGAATCCTCATCAGTTTTCAAAACGGCCGCATACGATAAAACCCTATCCTCCGCAAGATTCAAATTCGCCAACAATATCCCACACTCCGAAGGATGCGCCGCCACCGCATCAATATAAAATTGCACAGCATGTTTCTTTATCGCATCATACCTATACAACCCACACGGCCCCGGAATGACCGGCAACATCCCAAACAACGAAAAAGCCCCCACAAACGATGCCAAACTACACTCATAATCATAACTTTGCGCCGCCCTAAAAAGCGCCCCCCAACCAACTCCCCACCACTCCTTACTCCCCTGTTGCTCTGCCGTCATGATCCTCTGCCTCCCACTCACCGCCGTACAATGTGGCCTCTTCAACAACTCCCTCGCTAACAAAGTCAAACACTTCCCCCCAAACAACGTCCCACAATCAGTCAAAAACACAAACTTCGACTTATAAAATTCCGCAAAAGACGACAACATCCAATCATGCCCATTAATTTTCCTCCTATTATCCCTCTTCACCAACAACGACATCTTCATCAAATGATCCCCAATATTAATCGAGGCAATACTCTCCCCCCCTGCCATCATCCTCTGAACCACAAATGTCCCCACACACTCACTCAAATCATCGCCCACCCCTATCGGCCTAATAGCATCCCACCACGCCCCCACATCACACTGATTACTCTTAAAAAATTGACACATAAGCCCCTTCATACTCTCCGACGCCTTCCACCACCCATCCATAACCAACAAAATATGAACATCAAACCCCAACGCCTTCAAACTCGCAAAATCGGGATATATACTATTCAACGTCATCATCAATTCAGCCGCCTCTTCATTATAAAACGGCACCAAAATACTCAACATTTTTTCATTATCCCTATCAAAATCAATCGCCACCCCCCCTCTCTTCCCATCACCACTCACATGCTTATCCTCCCTCCAATACTTAACATCAGCATTCGGCCGAAAATGCTTCTGCCCCCTATACTCATAACACACCGTATGCTCAAATTTCATCCCATAAGCAGCATCCATCCCCTGCTCAAACGGTCCATCCATAATCTCGACCCTCGCAACCTTCTTCCCACAAAATGAACAAAACAAACTCTCACTACCAATCTCCCTCTTGCATTCGCACAACATCAACACAAATAATTGTAGACCCTGAAAAAATCAATTCTATTATAGAAAACGTAACCCATAAATATTTCAATTTTTTAAACAAAAATTTGATTCCCCAACCCATTACACCCTCCTAAATAATCCACACAAAACATCAACAATGACCGACGAAAAACACCTAAAACCAGGCCAGCTCGAAGAAAAACGCCGCGAAGGCATATGCTGTAAAATTTCCCGATCAATCTTCTACTTCACCCTACTAACATTCCTAACCAACATCGTCATATTTATCATAGATATAGCGATAAAAAAAAACACCCTCCCCGAATATCTCTCCACAACCCGCCCTTGCTTCATCGAAACACTCACCATCCTAGCCAACACATACTTCATAACATCCGACATATTCATTCACAAAATGATGCTCTCGGGCGCAAAATTAAAAGACTATACCAACGGCCTCTACCACATAACCGTCACCATCCAACTAATCTTCCGCATAATCTTCTACGCAACCGTATTCCCCCAACTATCCACATGCACCGACTACCTCACCGGAAACATCTACCAACTAGGAATTAACGCCCTACAATTCATCCTAACTATATTTTCCGTCTACACCCCATTATTCCTAGTATTCCTTAACCTTGAACCAACAAAATGCTTCGCTTGTTGCATCTACCGTCGCCCCATTGAAGCTAACCCCCCAGTCTAAACAAACCTATATTTCTTTATCCAAAAATCATCCACACTCTGAACACCCCCCTCCACATACCCTTGCCTCTTCGATATCATCTCACCACAAATTATCATATTCTTCATATCATTAACAAAATAAGACTTCCCCCACCCATACCCCGGCTTATAAAAATGCGACCCGTGATCCCAATACGAAATCAAGAAATCCTTCTCACTCTCAATCGGCGCAATATCATACTTCCCCCCATGAAAATCATAAATCAACTCATTAATAATTTTTACATTATCACCACTCTTTTTCAACTCACTAACCAACTTCTTCGCAAATATATTATCATTATACGCCGACATAATAATATTCTCATTAACCGGAATCATCTTTCTCAAATAATTCCTCCCAATAACCGCCCCACCTAAATTATGCTTCCTATGATACGTATACAAACGCACATAATCCATCGACCCCATATATTTCGTAAACCCTGGCAACTCAAATCCATTCAGTTTTATCTCCCTAAATGTAATATCGGTCGCAAACACAAGTTTCAAACTATGATACACATCCCCGTTCGCTATAATCTTATAACTCCCATCCTCATACGTAATCTCCATTACCTTCTTCTTCAACAAAACCTTCCGAACATCCACTTTTTCCAAAAGCTTCTTAATCAAAACATCCCACCCACCTTTAATGGTATGATACATATACCTCCCGAAATACATGTCATCAACCGGATAGCTCTCAAAAGTACATCTCTTCGACGCAGTCAAATAATCATAAAACTCTATATGCTCCACATACCTAACCAAATCATCCTTCGACAAATGTTTTTGTAAAAAATCAATCATTGATTCATCGGGTTCATCCTTATTCTCCGCATTAAAAATATCATACATCTCTTCGACCTTATTATTAAACCATTCTTTGTCACCACCTTTGAACAACAACTCGTAATCACTATACGAATCATTCAATTCAATATCCAATTCCTTACACAATCCGAGCAAATGCCTATTCCCCTCCCCGATTATACTCGCCCCCAAATTAACTCTCGTCCCATGAAAATCTGTACTCGCCATTCTTCCACCAATAGAATCATTTTGCTCTAAAATTATATAGTCAGTAATTCCCATTTTTTTTAGTCTAAAAGCGAAATACAAACCAGTTATCCCAGCCCCAACAATAACATATTGCATACTATAATACCCAACATAAAAAAATCAACTAATCACAAATTTTAATCGTACCATACGAATACTTCCCATCAAAATCCTTCCAATCTAAATACGATTTCATCCCCGCCCCCCTAATCATCTTAAATTCATCGATCGAACAATACGTCTCCGGAAAACTATCTGGAATCACATACGCGTCCCTAAACTCAATATAAATCGTCAATTTATCCGATTTCCATCCCTTCACATGCATAACGGTCACTTTCCCATGCGAATTAAACATGTCAGGATCGAAATCTTTTACCGGCAGATCCCGAATTAAAATAGATCGATACCCCCTAAGCTGCTCATCAATCGTTTTAATTGCCAGCAAAGTTGGTGCCAAAACAGTATTTTTTAGTTTGACCATATTCTCAGCAAAATGCGTTTCATGCTCGAGAATTTTTTGATCATACATTTCTTGATAATACTTACTCAAATTCTCTTTCTCTTCCAGCAGCGAAGCAACGGTTCCCAACCTCTTATATTCTTTCGCCATCGCGCCTCGGTAATACATCCACTCTAACCCCAATGGATCACTTCAAATATTAAATTTTCAATTTTTTAACCGGCAACGATTGCGCAAAATGGAAAAAATTATCGGGATCATATTTAGTTTTTATATCTATTAATTTATTCAAATTCTTAGCATAGTAAGCTGTCAGATATGTGTTGTTCGGTTGCAGATTCGCTTGCGGTACGTTAATGTAAGCAGGAACGGTATTTTCTATTTTTTTAACGTATGGGTTAAGGGCAACGTAGAGTTCGTTAAGCCAAATTTGTTGGGGTGGGAATGCTGCTGGATCCAATGTTTCTCCGATATGTAAGGACCAAAATATCGAATCACGATGAGGGAATGCTGATCCATTTGACGGGATTTCAGAAATAGCCCCTCCCATCGCATTAAATGCAACCCGGGATTTTGGCCCCGGAGCATTTTCCAAAGCGGCCTTATAAACCCCAATAGCACACTTATCCATAGCATTATACCACAAAATACTATTCTCCTCCGTATAAGCCTGCTCACTATCATCCCAGAACAACCCCCCTTCCGCATTATTCTTGATCGATTTAATAAAAACACTCCCTCCCGACTTCTTAGCCAACTTAATAAACTTCTCTATCAACTGAACTAATTCCGCTTCCTTCCCCAGAAATTGCCCCTTAAACAAAACCGGAAGCTCCCCCGCTGCAACAAATTTCGGCGCACTCAAATCAAGTTGCGAACTCAATCTCTTATCAGTGAACGGAGCAAACTTTTGCCACATTCTCATCACCCTCCCCATCTGATCCCACGGAAACCTAATCGCAAACACAGTCGACGCAATATATTTAATCGGC
>Ga0206990_1028_pt1 | contig 37673 bp, 30 predicted proteins | sample Alteio_BWMinCont_8_FD_153283 | JGI IMG/M metagenome (GOLD analysis project Ga0206990, IMG submission 153283) | Enriched cells from forest soil in Barre Woods Harvard Forest LTER site, Petersham, Massachusetts, United States -... | ecosystem: Environmental > Terrestrial > Soil > Temperate forest >... | reverse complement strand
ACATCGCAGGCAATCACTTTTCCATCAGCGGGCATGGCCAAGGCCACTGCCATTGCGCTATAGCCTGTGAATGTCCCAATATCCAGTGACTTTTTCGCAGCCAGCAATTCGATGAGCAATGACATGAATTGACCTTGCTCGGGTGAGATTTGCATCACATATTGTTCAAGCTTATGAGTTTCCTCACGTAACTGTTTGAGTGCGGGATGCTCTCGCAAGGAAGTGTTTTGGAGATAATGATAGACGGCTCGCGTTAAATTGAGTGTTTCAGTAGACATGGAATTTTCCTGATCAAAAAAAGCATTTTATCTGTTTGCCAGATTTAATAAAATGATATAATCATTTCCCATTTTCGAACACAGGAGTCCCAAAATGTCTCTCATTGTATTATTGATCATCGTGGCCCTCGTCGGCTTTATCATCCTCACCTATAACCGTCTGATTGGTCAAATTGAAGCCGTTCGCAATAATCAAAAACAAATTGATATTCAATTGGACAGGCGCTTTAAGGTATTTGAATCCTTGATCAATGTTGTTAAAAAATACATGGATTATGAAAAAACCACTCTGAAAGATGTGGTTGCCTTGCGAAATCAGGCACAGCAGGCACAGGCAAGCGGCGATGAAAAAACCCGTATAGCCGCAGAAAATCAAATTTCAACGATTGCATCTCATCTCAATGTTGTATTCGAACAATATCCTGATTTGAAAGCCAACCAGAATGTATTGCAATTACAGGAAGAAATTGTCAGCACTGAAAATAAACTGGCTTACTCCAAGCAATCTTTTAATGACAGTGTTGAAATTTATAATGCGAGCAAAAAATCTTTTCCTGCCAACGTGATTGTCGGAGCATTTCCTGGGAAGCTGGATTTTGAATTCCCTTACTGGCAATTGAGTGAGCAGAAAGTGGCTGAGCAAGAATCTTATACTGTGCAATTATAATGTCAGACACGTTTAATCAATACAGCATTTCCTCCGCAGATTGGCGCAAGACCTTGCGCCAAAATAATTTCCGTACCCGCATAGTCATACTTTTATTTTTTCTGATTTATTGCAGTATCGGCATGCTGGTGGATATGTACATGAGTTCCATGCATTACCCGCATGCGACCATCCCACAATTATTTCACGCGCTAATCACTTTTAAAATATTTCCTCTTGCCACGAGTGTGATGCTCATCATCGCTGGCATTTCCCTGATGGTCAGTTATGCGTTTTATGACAAGCTCATGCTGCTTGGCACTGAATATCATGAAATCACTCCAACGACTGCGCAAAATGTCTCTGAGCAGCAACTCTATAATATGGTTGAAGAAATGAAAATTGCAGCGGGACTCCGTTACATGCCGCGTATTTTTATTATCGATGCAGATTACATGAATGCATTTGCAAGCGGCTACAGTGAAAAATCCGCCATGATCGCGATTACTCGCGGCTTGATGAATAAGCTCAACCGCGATGAATTGCAAGCCGTGATGGCGCACGAATTAAGCCACATTCGTCATCTTGATATCAAACTCACACTGACAGCTTCACTGCTCGCAAACTTGTCCGTCATGGTGCTAGACATACTGTTTTACAACATGATCTTTTCCAACAACCGACGCAATTCAGAAAATCGTTCGGGTAATTCTCTCGCTGCCATTATCATGATTTTGCGTTTTATCTTGCCTCTCATCAGTGTATTGCTGCTGCTTTATTTAAGCCGCACACGTGAACTCATGGCAGATGCAGGCTGCGTTGAACTGATGCGCACCAATCAACCGCTTGCTCAAGCGCTCATGAAAATTTCTGACGACCATACCCAAAACCGCGACCAATATAATGCGGATTATCAACACACTCCGCATGAAAACATACGCCGCGAAGCATATATCTTTGATCCCATGCAGGCTGGCATTGAATCGAAAGCATCGGTCAGCGATATGTTTTCCACTCACCCCAGTCTTGAAGCAAGATTGGCAGCACTTGGGATACAAAAAAAATCGTGATAACATCAAACTCGCATTAAAAGCTGTCAAAGAATAACTTCCCCTTCTTTTTCCGTGCGAGGGAAAGCGGACAGGAGTCCGCTTTAGCAAAACCCGGAAAGGAAACGTGTTTTGCGACCGAGCACGAAAAAAGAAGGGGAAGTTATTCTTTGATAGCTTCTTATGGATAAAATGCGGGAAAACATGGAACGTTTTAAATTAGTTATCATTGCATTTGCTTTAGCCTGCCTCCCACGCCTCGGGTTAGCCTCACCCTATTATGGCGGCACATTTTCATTCGTTCAGGTCGCAAAAGAACCCCCGTCTCTTCATGGCTATCAATTCCTGCTGAGCTACGACCCGCAATGTTTTCAATGGCGGCAATTTAATCTGTATTTTGATGGCGGAATCAGCCATCTCTGGATTACAAACCGGCCTTATTATACTGCGCTTAACATTTACTCGCTTTCTCCGGTTGTAAGATACACCTTCAAAAAACGCGGGCCCATCTCACCGTATCTTGAATTAAGCATAGGTCTCGCCTATTTAAACCATACTCATCTCGACGACCGAAATTTCGGCATGCATCCCGCTTTTCAAGACAGGATAGGTATCGGTTTTTATCTCGGATCCAAACAACAATTCTCATTGGGTATCCACACCATGCATGTTTCCAATGCCCATTTGTCCTACTACAATTCCGGCATTACCATCCCGATGGAAATTGATATAGGATATCGTTATTCCTGACTTGCGATGTAGCCCATGCTAAAACGAACTTCCATAAAAAATCATTATCACGAAATCCAGCTAACCAGCAGGCGTTCCATGCTTGCCATATTCGTGATTACACTTTTTATTGGCTTATTGATCGCACGCCTCGCCTATTTGCAAATATACAAAAATACGCTTTACACAACGCTTTCAACCAAAAATGCGATTGACCTTATCCCCATTGAACCCACGCGCGGTTTGATTTATGACCGCAATGGTGTATTACTCGCTGAAAACATACCTGTTTTCAGTTTGGACATCATTCCGTTGCAAGTCCCCAATTTGGGAAAAACGCTTGCCGCACTCGGGAAAGTTGTCGACTTGAACGATAATGATATCAGCCAATTTAAAAAACAGCTTAAACAACGACGACGCTTTGATGAAATTCCACTTAAATTACGCCTGACTGAAACCGAAGTCGCCCGGTTCACTGAAAATCAATATCAATTCCCAGGCGTTGTGATCAAGGCACGTTTAATGAGGCATTACCCATTCGGAGAAAGCTTTAGTCATGTGCTTGGCTATGTAGGACGAATCAATACTGATGAGCTGGGAGAAATTGACCAGATCAACTACAGCGCAAGCCACTACATAGGCAAACTGGGCATAGAAAAATTTTATGAAGAGGAATTGCATGGCAATGTGGGTTATGAGGAAGTCGAAAATGATGCCAGCGGCAAACCTATTCGCATATTGAAAAAAATCAGCGGCACCCCAGGCAAAAATATCACGCTCACTATTGATAGCAAACTGCAGCTTGCAGCAGAAAAAGCCATGCTGGGTTATCGCGGCGCCATTGTTGCCATTCAACCGCAAACGGGCCAAGTGCTTGCCATGGTCAGCGAGCCTGCTTATGACCCCAATCTATTTGTGCTTGGCATCACTCAGAAGGATTATCAGGAATTACAGCAATCACCAGAAAAACCCCTGTATGATCGGGCATTACGCGGGCTTTATCCGCTGGCATCCACCATCAAACCCTATCTAGCCCTTGAAGGTCTTGAATCAGGATTAACCACACCGGACTATACTATTTTCGATACAGGTACATTCAAGCTGCCTAATAGTTCCCGTGTTTGGCACGACTGGGTACGCCGTGGTCATGGCAAGGTGAATCTTTCACGTGCCATCACCAGTTCGTGCGATGTTTACTTCTATCAACTCTCCACAAAAATGGGGATAAAGCTGATGGACGATATCCTCACCCAGTTTGGTTACGGCTACTTAACCGGAATTGATCTCGATGGCGAATTGCCGGGTGTCGTTGCCTCACCCGCATGGAAACTTAAAACCAAAGGCACGCACTGGTTTCCAGGCGACACCACCAACTCCAGCATTGGACAAGGCGACATGCAGGCAACTCCCTTGCAGCTTGCTTCAGCCGTATCAACCATGGCAACCCGCGGGCAACGATACGTACCATTTTTATTATTGGGAGAACAGCTTCCTGGCAAGACTTATCTCGCGCATCAACCCACGACGATTGACCCCATCATACTCAGTGAGAAAAAATACTGGGACCTTGTGATTAATGCCATGCAAAATGTCGTTGACTCACCGCAAGGCACCGCTTACGGGCAGTTCGGCCGCGGTTATACCTACACGATTGCGGGTAAAACGGGAACAGGCGCACTTTCCAAACGCCGCATTCCAGATGAAGAAGATAAGCAAGAATCCATGCCTGAAAAACTGCGCGATCATCATCTTTTTGTTGCATTCGCTCCCATTGATGACCCCAAAATTGCCATCGCCATTATTACTGAAAATAGCAACAATGCCATTTCAATTGCCCGCGCGATACTTGATTACTATTTAGGAGCGAAGCCCAAATGAGGCATAACTCACATTACCGCAGCTTCTGGCAGGTGATTCATATTGATGGAGCACTGCTCTCATTTTTGCTGCTGCTTTGTGCGGCAGGATTGCTTGTTTTATTTAGTGCCAGTAATCAACGCGTTCATTCCATAGAGTTTCAAACCATGCGTTTAATATTAGCGTTTAGTGTCATGCTGGTATTTGCCCAAATTTCACCGTTTACATTGCAACGCTGGGCACCATGGGTGTATACGCTGGGCTTATTTTTGCTCATTGCTGTTTTAGTTTCGGGTCATGTCGGCAAGGGAGCGCAACGCTGGATAAGCCTCGGCTTCACGCGTATTCAGCCCGCCGAGATAATGAAATTGGCCATACCACTACTTCTCGCCTGGTATTATCACAAAATTGATTTGCCCATTACCCTCAAATCCGTATTAATTGCCATACCCATTATTTTAATTCCTGCCTTGCTAACCGCCAAACAACCCGATCTTGGCACCGCCATATTGTTAATTATTTCGGGGGCAAGTGTATTATTTCTTGCAGGCTTAAGCTGGCAAATTATATTAACTTCACTGATATCATTCACAGCGTTCGTACCTTTTGCCTGGTATTTATTACACGACTACCAGCGCCAGCGCGTTCTCACCTTTTTAAACCCTGAACGCGATCCATTAGGCGCAGGTTATCATATTATCCAGTCCAAAATTGCGATTGGTTCTGGCGGAATCTTTGGCAAGGGCTGGTTAAACGGTACGCAGTCAAACCTACATTTTTTACCTGAGCACACCACTGATTTCATTTTTGCTGTCTGCGGAGAAGAATTTGGTTTTGTTGGCACATTAATATTAATTTCCCTGTATATGCTAGTTGTTTTTCGCGGTTTTTATATTACCATCCACGCTCAGGATACTTTTTCGCGATTATTGGCCGGCAGTATCACTCTCACTTTTTTTATTTCTTTTTTTATCAATATGGGAATGGTAACCGGTATACTACCTGTTGTTGGAATTCCTTTACCTCTTGTTAGCTATGGAGGATCATCTATGGTAACGGTGATGGCGAGTTTCGGTATCCTGATGTCCATACAAACACATAGAAAACTGGTAACCACATAAAGAAGGATAAACAAATCCATGTTGCAATCCGGCTTACGGAGATTATTAATCATCTTGTTGCTCTCGCCCCTGTTTCTTCTTTCAGGCGGAGCAATAGAGATCGCTCACGCAGATGCTGCGTTTGTGAACAGAAGCGATGTACAAGAATATATTCAAAGTATCGTTACAAAATATAACTTTAATAAATCCGAATTAATCAGCCTGTTCAGCAAAGTCAAAATTCGTCCGCAAGTCATACGTCATATCAACAAACCTCTCGAAAAAGAACCCTGGCGTTTGTATCAAATGCTATTCGTGAATGAATGGCGCATTGCGCATGGGGTGGAGTTCTGGAATAAATATGCGGTTCCCTTGCAAGAAGCGGAAAAAAAGTTTGGTGTACCCGCGAGCATTATCGTCGCAACCATTGGCATTGAAACACGCTACGGACAAAAAACCGGAGATTATCGTGTCATGGATTCACTCACTAACCTTGCCTTCAGTGATTCACCCAGAGCGAATTTTTTTCGCAAGGAATTAACTGAATTTTTACTGCTGACACGCGAACAAAAACTCGAACCCTTAAAAATCATGGGTTCTTATGCCGGTGCGATTGGACAACCGCAATTCATGCCTAGCAGTTACCGTTATTATGCAGTCAATTTTTCTGGATCTGGCAAAACGGATTTAATGAATGATGAAGTCGATGTCATTGGTAGCATCGCAAATTACTATCGAATGCACGGATGGGCGACTAATGAACCCGTTGCCGTTCAGGCAGTTATTATGGGAAATCGTTATACTTACCTGACCCAATTTGACAAACCCAATCAGTCTTATAATTTTTCTGATTTATCCAAATTTGGAATTGTTCCCAAAGTGCAAGTTCAACATGACAATCTCAAAGTCAAAATCATACAATTGGATAATCGTTACAGCACGGAATACTGGTTAGGCTTCCGCAATTTTGATGTGATCAAACGTTACAATCAAAGTGACTTGTATGCGATGGCAGTCTATCAGTTGAGCTACTACATCAAAACGCTAAAAAGTCGATTGAACAAGGAATAGAATATGCGTTTGTTCTTGAGAGCAAGAGCAACCAGCCGGTCGCCCCTACAGCGAGATTGTAGCGGCAACCGGCTGGTCGCCGCGGTTCTTGCCCTGCTCCTGATAATTTTATTGAGCAGTTGTAGTCATCTGAGTAAGAAGGATGGCGCGCCAAATTACAATGTAGATGTCAGAGGCATACCGAACGCCGTTCCACAAACCGAACCTCTCGCCAAATATGGCAATTACAAATCCTACGTCGTTTTTGGAAAGCGTTATTACACTTTAAAAAATAGCCGCAATTATAATCAGGTGGGTACCGCTTCCTGGTATGGAACCAAATTTCACGCACGCAAAACCTCAAGCGGCGAACGTTATAATATGCTAGGCATGACTGCCGCACACAAAACCTTGCCTCTACCCACTTATGTTGAAGTTACCAACTTAAAAAATAACCGCAAAATTATTGTCAAAGTGAATGATCGTGGTCCTTTTAAATCAAATCGTCTCATTGATCTTTCTTATGTTGCCGCAAAAAAACTGGACATGCTTGGCAAAGGCACGGCGCAAGTTCGCGTAAAAGCCATTAGTCCTTATGCAAACTTTGCTCGTCATTCCGCACCCTTTGAAAAAACCTATCCGAGATTCCACCCGACCTATGCAAACACCAAACCAGTTTTTTTACAAGTCGGTGCATTTCGTAATAAAAATCATGCGATGAAATTACAGCGCCGTCTCAAAATTTTATCTTCTACGCCGGTAATCATCATGAGTCCTTCAAGAAAAGGAAGTCTGTACAAGGTGAAAATTGGCCCGTTTCGTGATGTCGCTTCACTTGCTAAAATCACACATCAATTAAAAGGTCTGGGATTGACACCGAATAAAACTTATGGGGCTTAAACAATGCACGCGCTTGTTTCAATCATTGGAATCCTGATTACCATTTTTTTTGTTATTGGCACACATGAAGCCGCACACTTTATTGTTGCACGCCTCATGGGCGTAAAAGTATTACGTTTTTCTATCGGTTTTGGAAAAACACTTTTTAGCTGGCATGATAAAAAAGGCACGGAATATGTGATTGCTCTCGTGCCACTCGGTGGTTATGTCAAAATGCTGGATGAGAGAGAAGACAGTGTTAAAAAAGAAGAATTACATCTCGCTTATAACACACAAGCCTTTTACAAAAAATTCCTCATTGTTGCCGCAGGTCCTTTCTGCAATATTTTTTGCGCACTGATATTGTACTGGTTAATATTCATGATTGGTTTTACGACAGTTAAACCATTAATTGGTTCGATTGAACCAGGTTCCATTGCGGCAGAAGCCGGTTTAAAAACCCATCATGAAATTATTAAAGTAGATGATCAACGCATAACAACCTGGGCCGCTTTTATGCTACACCTTCTCTCTCACGTTGGAGATAAAGATCATGTGACCGTTGATGTCATGAATCCCATAAACCACACCGTTGAAAAGCAAGTTCTTGATTTAACACACTGGCAAATGGATGGATTAAAACCGGATCCACTTTCAAGTATCGGTATTACGCCTTACATGCCGAATATTCCTTTGGTGGTCGGTAAAATGGCTGCTCATTCACCGGCTGCTTCCGCGGGCTTTCATCTCAATGATAAAATCATTGAGATCAATCATCAGCCTGTCAACAACTGGAATGCAGTTGTCACTCTCATCATGGCCCACCCTGATGAAACCATGACATTCACAATAGAACGAAACAACAACAGGATTCATCTTCCCGCCACTCTCACTCATCAGCGTGATAGTTTTTTCCAAAAATCAGGTTATCTGGGCATAGGTCCCGATTATAAATTACCAAAAGAAATGCTGCGCGATATTCAATATGGTCCTATCGCTGCATTTTTTTCCGCCTTTCATGAATTACACGATTTCACTTATTTCAATATTTTGCTGATTGGAAAACTCATCACTGGAAAAATATCTTTGCAATCTCTGGGTGGTCCTATCACTATTTTTGATACGGCGGGAGAAGCATTAAATACAGGATTGGTTGCTTTCCTGGGATTTCTGGCATTTCTGAGTATCTCCATTGGCATCATTAATTTTTTACCGCTGCCGGGATTGGATGGCGGTCATTTATTTATACAAATCATTGAATTTATTATTTGTCGGCCAGTGCCTGAACAAATCATGTCTGTGATGTATCGCATGAGTTTTATGCTAATATTTTTTATTCTCATGCTGGCATTAGTTAATGATGTATTAAGATTGTTTTAAATTTTCTACGTTTGAATGACCTTGCCTTTAAGCACGTGCCTCGGGGTCTCTGTCATGCAACTGTAGTGGCGGACAAAATCACTGAAACATTGTACTAAATGACCGGAGATTAAATATGAAAAAAATAATGCTACTTCTCATCTCACTCATGACCTCTCTCAGCTTTGCAAATACCCATACACAAAAGTTGACCGTCTTACTCGACTGGCTTCCTAATCCTGACCATGCCCCATTAATCATCGCAGAACAGCAAGGTTATTTTAAGGAACTGGGTTTAGCCGTGAAATTCATTAGCCCTGAAAATCCTATGGTCTCTGCCCAATGGATTGCTGAAAATAAAGCAGATATCGGTATGACGTATGAGCCAGAATACATGCAGCAAGTCGATGCTGGCATGCCCTTAATCAGTATTGGAACACTCATAGACAAACCCCTGAACTCGCTTGCCACCCTGCAGGGCAATGGTATTCACTCTATTAACGACCTCAAGGGAAAGCGTATTGGTTTGGCTAGCGGAGGACTATCCGCAATCCAATTAAAAGTCATGCTTTCCAAATCCGGATTAACTGAGAAAGATGTGAAAATCGTGGATGAAAAACATGATCTCCTGCAGGCACTGCTCTCACATAAAGTCGATGCTGTTACCGGCATCATGCGAAATTCGGAAGTTCCCATGATAGAATCCAGTGACAAAAAAGTGGTGACGTTTTTTCCTGAAGACCATGGCGTCCCCAATTACAGTGAACTTGTTTTTATTACTCACATAAAAAATATTCATGATAACCGCTACCCACGTTTTCTCAGTGCGATCAAAAAGGCTGTACGCTATCTGGATGAACATCCTCAATTGGCTTGGGAAGCTTACATAAAGCAGCATCCTGAAGTGAATAACACTGTTAACCGCGATACCTGGTTTGCTACCATACCTTATTTTGCTGAAGATCCTGCCAGTTTTAATGACACAGAGTGGCATCAATTTGCAGACTTTATGCAAAAAAATCAGTTGATTAAAAAAGTTCAGCCTACGTCTCGTTATGCTGTGATATTGAGGTAGCGAATCAGCACGCGGAAGTTGTAGAAAATTGTAGGTTGGGTTAGCGCGTTTTTTGCGCGTAACCCAACAAATTAAATGAATTTGATTTGTTGGGTTACGCGCAAAAAACGCGCTAACCCAACCTACAACTTGTGCCAATTTCCCTGTGCTGAATCGTGACATAAAGGTAAAAATAATGACTCTCTTAATTGCATTAACAGCTTGTGCACTGCTTGTCTCACTCTTTCTTGCTTTGCGGCTCCTGTTTAACAGTTTGCAACAAAACATGATGATCAAGCTGAGTGAAGCACGCCTCGAACAAACCCAGCAATCTGCTGAATTGAAAGAACAATTGCAGCGTTCATTCACCGACCATCGTTCACGTTTTGATGAGCGCCAAATGGAAACCTTAAAAATCCTGCAAGATACCCTGCAAAAAGGTGTTCAGGAAAACCGTCAGCAAGTGAAGGAAGCCTTGTCTGATTACGCCAAGGAATTAGGCACACGCGTTGATCAACTCACCCTGACCACAGAAACAAAATTAAAAGAAATTAATCAGCAAGTCGAAAAACGTCTTGCGGAAGGATTTGAAAAAACCAATGAAACTTTTGGTGATGTGATTAAACGTCTCGCGCTCATTGATGCCGCGCAGCGGAAAATCAGTGAACTCTCAGGCAGCGTGATGAACTTGCAGGAAATACTCAATGACAAACGTTCACGCGGCACGTTCGGTGAAGTTCAATTGTCTGCATTAATTCGCAACATGATTCCCGATCAACACTTTAGTTTTCAACATCAGTTAAGCAATAACCGACGTCCGGATTGCATGTTGTTTTTACCAGAACCCACTGGAAACATTGCCATTGACGCCAAATTCCCATTGGAAAATTTCCGGCTTATCATGGATTCTGCCATACCCGATGCAGAAAAAGCGCAAGCTGAAAAACAATTCAAAATCGATATCCGAAAACACATTCAGGATATTGCTGAAAAATACATTATTCCCGGAGAGACTTCGGATGGAGCTGTCATGTTTATTCCGGCTGAAGCGGTGTTTGCGGAAATTCATGCGCATCATCCTGATCTTGTCGAAATCGCACAACATGCAAATATCTGGATGGTTTCGCCCACCACCATGATGGCCATTCTAACCACCGCTCGCGCTGTCTTAAAAGATGCAGCCACACGCAAGCAAGTGCATGAAATCCAGAAACACTTGCGCTTGCTTGCCGATGATTTTGAACGCTTTCAATTACGCATGGACAATCTTGCCAAACGCATTGCACAAGCGCACACAGACGCTGAGCAAATGCATATTTCCTCACGAAAAATAAGTCAGCGTTTTATTCAAATTGACAAGGCAGATCTCGATGGGCTGAAAATCGATGGGCCGATTTTAATTCCTGATATTGAACAAAATCTTTCATCCTAATACTCCGTTAACAATTATTCCTTATAATACCTGCATCATAAAAACACTGACGAGGAGCTCATGGCAACCCCAAGAGCCAAAGAAATTCTCAAAAAATTAACCACTTATCAACTGCCCGTTCCAGACAAAGCCTATACTGACAACCCTGATTCAGGAGAATTCAATGTAGACCGCTGGGCGAATGGTGAGGCTTTTTATTGGGAAAAAACAGAAATCGGTGAAGTCACTCTCGCGAAAAAGCTGATTATTTCGGATTGGTCGCAACGATTTGTAATGAAAGAAACTAATAAAACGATAGAAGCATTCTGGAAATTTATCTTGAGTCAAAATGTAGAATGCTATGTCTGGACAGGAGAACTGACAAGGGTTGATGACATAAACAGTCTGATGAGAGAAATGAACAATGTCGAAATCATTCATCCCACTGATCTGCAACACTTGCTCACTAACCATGGCATATCAAAAGATGAAAGTGAGGTAATTGATTACCTGCGTGCGATACAACTTGGATGTGATTTTCAATCATTCATTCCTGGATTTTATCAACAGAATGAATTTAATTCGAGCTTTTTCAATGATATTGAAAAAAATATTCTGCAATCGCTCTTCAATACTCTGAAAGGTGCGACCATTAACGATGTGATTATTAATGATGAAACTTCACAAGAAGTATTAAAATTATTACCCTCATTCATCACCGACATACGGCAATTGGCAGAGCTTACCATAGACGACGAAGAGCTTTCCATAGACGATGTGATTACTTTATTAAAATCATCCCCAGCAAATACAAAAGTAAACATCACAAGAACTCCAATCAACCTTTATTATAAAAAATCTCCTGAGAAATTCAGAATTCAGGAAATGAAAAAGATTAAGAAAGTTCTCATAGAGCATGACGACATGACTAATAATGAGTTGCTAGAATTATTTCATTATCTTCCCAGTATCACAGATCTTAATATTAATTCTTGTGAGAATATCACTGCAGATATTTTCAAATCTTCCATTTTTCCTCATGTGGAAAAATTACGCATATCAAATTGTCAAAAATTATTCTCAGGTATGATGGAACAATCTTATAACAAGCTCGTCGATTTCAGTCTTTCAGGTTCGACATTGACAGATAAACAATTAAGCACATTTTTGTCTCGCTGTCCTCGTTTGAGGATATTTCATTTAATGCAATGCAATCACATTACTGGTGACTTCTTATATAATGAAGCAGTCAATCTGAATTCACTCACTTCAATGTCATTGGGTTACCTAAAGTTTGAAACCAGTAAACGAGGAGTCATTCATTTAAGATCTCTTGAAAAAATGAGGATAAGACATTTTACAGCCTCAAGTGAATTATTTTCCGAATTACTCAGTCACTGTAATAATCTTCTCGATTTAGATATGTTTAATTATACTTGCACAAATAATGAAATATTCAAAATAAGACATCCCCTCGATAAACTAAAATCATTAAGGATCTCAGGTACTGAAATAACAGATACGACGCTACTCAATGAGCAATTGAATAATCTCATGCCTTACTGCCCCAACGTTGAAACCATTCTTTATGGAGATAATAAAGAAAATAACGGGAAAGAAATTACGCTTTCGCCGTGTATTTCAGAAAATGTGACTCATTTAAAAATGAATGGCTCAACCACAATGGATGTGCTTTCATCTTTTTCTGTGAAATTTCCTAATTTAAAAAAGATCACATCAATATGCTCAGAGATAAAAGTTACTTCTGCATTTCCGCTATTCAAGAATGTGATTGAGCTTGATTATAGAAGCGTCGAAAATGAAAACTCTGTATTAGAACTATGGTTAGAAAACTGCCCAAACATCGCCAAACTGAACTTACACTATATTAAAGGCAAGGTATCTTCATATCGTGGTATTTCACTGGACAAGCTCATTGAACTGAAGTGTCATTCCGTTACAAATCTGGATTCAGAAAAGATTAATAATATCCTCTCTCTTTGCCCTCATCCTGTTAAGCTGTCATTGAGTCAGCAAGTCTGGGGAAATACAAATGACTTATTATGGAAACTGAATTTAGAGAAAATACGAGAAATAGATGTTGAACAAATTGATTTTAATGTAGCGAATACTGATATCGACTATTTAGCTGAGCTGCTATCACGTTGCCCGCATTGCACTGAACTGAACCTGGATTTAATTCAATTCAAAGATGCTTTCTTTGAAAAGAATTATTCATTTAAGCAAATTACTCATCTTCAAGTGTCAAACTATCACAGGCAAAGTCAAATCAAGGAATTCGTCACCTTTTTTCCAAATCTTGAAAGTATTGTTATTCCTGACTCCACGATCTTAGTGAATAATTATATTACTTTACTATGCCCTGCCATTAAAAACATTACACTAACTGACGACGATATTATATACGATTGGAAAATCGCTGAATTTGAGAAAACACACCCGAACATAAAAATATATTATGGCAGTACGTATAAAAAACCGCTTAACACAAAATCCGGCACTATCGACACCAACACACAAGATACTAATCAAACCTTGCATGCAAAACAGATATTTGCTTATAAACAAAATGAAAACCCTTATCCAAACATATATAGAGAGCAAGTTCATACTGCGCTTGAAATTGGCAAGGAAATCAAATATTCCAGCAAAGAATATCCGGTTATTCCCATATCATTACCTGATGAGAAAGATCCAGGCACGGTATATTATGAAAAATACCATTCAACTCCTGATATATATTATGGCGAAATGATACTGCCATTAAATCAGGAAAACTGGTTTAATCTTGTCTCATTATCCCCTGAGGAAAAAATACTTGGCTTGTCTGCGAATGCTGCATTGGAACTGGGATATTGTCATGAAAAAGGATTGCATTGTGTGAGACCCATGCCTTCTCAAAATATAAATGGGCATATCCAGGTTTGTTTCATGATCCAATCTACCAGACGAATTTTTGATACTGATATTCCTACACCCCTCATCCCTTACCAGCTACTAAAATTTTCAGAAGATGGAAAATTAGAAAGGAGCAACTTTTTTTATCAGATAAAACATCAACTCCACTCATTGAGTATGCGTGAAAAAGTCGCGAGCCTTGCTAAATTCTGCCAAAGCTTTTCTTTTTCGCAAGAAAAATTGAAAGAATCATACGCAAATGACATTGATAAATTAAATACATTGATCAGTAACGCCAAAGGTGTATGCAGACATAGTGCATTGGTTTTTCTTGCACTCGCTCAGCAATTCGGCATAACGGCAAGAATTCCCAGAAATTCTATACATTTATTTGCAGATGTCCTGATTGATGATAAATGGTATTACCTAAATGTTGGTGGTGCTTCCGGTCGTCTTAAAATTCAGCCCATGAGAAAATTTACTCCCTTGATGGAATTTACACCTAATAAAAAAAATGAAATGAATATCGATAAAGTCCGCATTAAACACGCGCTCGAGCTGGAAAATACTTTATTCAACACATGGGACACGATGCCATCCAATGCAAAGAATATGGATGACTATTGTCAGGAAATTCTGGCAGCAGCAATCAAACTCCCATTGGGAAAGAAAAATATACTGATTATGATTGATTCTGATCAAATTGAAATATTTCATTCGAACATGACCAAAGCACTCTCCCATAAAAATAAATTCTATTATCTGCATGATCTCAAGGACGTCAACGAAAAACAGGCGATTGTTGTGGATGGACGCATTAAAAAAATAAAAAGTAATCTCATGACATTTATACAGCATGCTCAATTAGGCGATGCATTAATCAGTAACTGGTCAGATTACAAATCTGCCTACGTTGGTCATAACACCATGATGGAGCTCGATGGCCGTAAATTAAAATCGCAGCTTATTCCTGACGTAATGAGCGTCATTGCAATACTTGATAAAAGCAAGGCAGATGAAATGGGTGACGATTTTTATTCCCGTTTTCGTATCACGAGCACTTGTCCAGATTTCCCAGAAAAAAAAGATTTTTATGAGAAATTACAACTGAAAAAAGATGATGACACGAATGATTTTGAAATCGCTGAATTCTATGACAGTGAGTGGAAAAATTTCCTGACTGGAAAAATAACGATTCATGGAAATTCATTTTCCATTGAAGAAGGCATACTGACAAAGGCTTTACGAGAAAATAAACGAGGCTTACTACTGATAAACGCCCCATTTGAAAAAATTGAATTTCGTCTTTTCATCACCGAATTACTGCATCGCATACCAGAACATTTTGCAATTAAAGCCATTAGCCAGGATTTGATGTTAAAAAGTGATTTCGTTAAGGCAGCGCAAGATGTAGATCAGGACAATATTCAGTTACTCAATTCACAAACATTCAAGTATTATTTTAAGTCAAGACGCTGCGAAAATGGCTTACTCTATTATCCGGAAGGAAGACTAGCACATTATGCTAATCAGTCGATTACTGTGTATGTGACTGAAACCTTGCCATCAAATAACTGGACCAGATTGATAAGGGAAGCTGAAAATCATCATTGCACACTCAAACTTAAATTTGCGCAGCATGTGCAGTTTCCAGAAGGCATGCTACATAACACAGCTTCTTTCACCACATCCATTGCCATAGCTAGTAATGCCCACATGATTATCACGAATGATCTGGAATTATCAGAGGAAGAAACATTTGATGAAAATCCGCAAGCATTCGTGGTCAGCATTAATGAAAAAACTGAATTTTGTCACTTGATTGAAAGAGCCGTTCAGAAAAATGGCGAACTTGCCTTCGAATCTGTTATCGGAGATGTCTGGAAAGCATTACAAAATGGAAAAACCATTGTTTTAAAAGGCACACTTTCACCTACATTGGCGAGACAGCTTGAAAGCTTATTCTTATCAACGCCTCATTTATGGGTGAATGGTGAAAGACAATATCACAATGGAAAATTAATCATTCTCACAGACAAAGACAATCCGCTGAGTTATGTGAACGCAGAGGAAAGAAAATATTCGGAAGCAGATTATTGGAATAGGCTCGATAAAATAAATCAATCCAATGCAGGTTATGCTAACTTCAAACACTCATATTATCAATTTAAAAATTTCGCTACACAAGTGCAATTTAGTTATGTCCAGCTAAGAACCATGGCAGAAAAAATCAGAAATGGAAATCTCTCCAATCCATTCAAACCATTCTTCCGTATGAATTCAAAGCATGTATTGCTGGAATTGGCCAAACGCTCATGGGTAAAGCAAGTGAAAATAAAAAACAGCGATTCCATGAAAAAAAGGCATGAAAAAATCCATGAGGAATTAAAAGTCTCATCTTATGTTTTTGTCGTAGGTTTATCAGGAATAGGAAAAAGCACCAGCATTCTACAATTAAAAGAATATGGTTATGTATTTCACGTTGGCATTGAAAATATTAAACAGTTTCTAAATGCACATGATGCGAATATGCATATTCTTTTTATTGATGAAGCAAACCTTGAACGCGATGGATCATGGGACATTCTGGAAGGCATATTTAACAAGACACCGGGTATATTGATTGATGGACAGTTTCATCCTCTCTCACCAAACAAAAAAATTATCTTCTCCGGGAATTTTAGTGATTACGCGGGAAGGCACCAGCACCGATTTTTTGACAGGCACGGGCAAGTTATTACTTTCAAGGAAATGCCAGATGATGTGCTAACTTCAATCATTATTCAACCTGCATTGAATGCGCTATTTCCAGACATGCACGAGAAAGAGAGAGATGAGCTTAATGCTATTTTATTGCGGTCTTATCATGAAATTAACACCCAAATAGCCAATCATCCTTTCACACCCAGAAATTTAAAAATGATTTGCCTGAGATTGTGTGAATTATTAAAATATCATGCTGACTTTTTCAATGAAGATTATCAATTCGCCATTAAGATAGCCATTCTTGACGAAGCCGATTCCTTGCTTGATGAGCAACAAAAAATTAAATTTATGGAATGGCTTAATCTGGATGAAACAGACAGAATGGATTTAATAAGGAAAATCCATCAAAAAAATATTCCATCACGCCTTGGAAATCTGATCATCACAGAAAGTAGAAGAGAGCCTGTACGCATAATGCAGCAAATGTTTAACATTCGTAACATGATTTTAAACAACACCCACCTCGCTGATTTCGGTATCCCCAATTTGTTGATTGAAGGTTTGTCAGGCATTGGAAAAAGTGGGCTCGCCATAGAATGTCTAAAAGCAGCCATCATGCAGGAAAACCGTTATAGTCATTTAACACCTACCGATCCTGAAAAAATGCAAACCATCCTCTTAAATGACCTTTACGAAGGATGCGTGGCAATCATTGATGAACTGAACAGCTTGCCGCTGGAACGATTCATGAATCAGCTGCTTTCTGGTTACGACATGAATGGCGTTCAACACAAAAAAGGATTTGCAGTCATTGGCACGCAAAATCCCATTAATTTCAAGGGAAGACAAATTCTCTCAACTGCATTTGAAAATCGGTTCTGGAAATTTCATTTAAAAGATTACCCAGAACATGAATTAAGAGAAATAGTCACGCAAATTTGTCAGGATGCGAACCATGCCAATCACATAGTTGATATTTATATCACGAAGAAAAATTACGCGGCATTACATAACAAAAAACCGCCGCCAACACCAAGACATTTATTTGCTTATACTAGCGGCGTTTCATTGAAATAACGGTAGCTTACGACTTCTTGATACCCAGTAATTCAACCGTGAATATCAATGTCTCATTGGGGCCAATCACTGGCGGAACGCCATTCGCACCATAAGCCAATTCTGCAGGAATATAAAGTTCCCACGTTGAGCCTACTTTCATTTTTTGCAAGGCTTCAGTCCAGCCTGCAATCACCCCATTCACTGGGAAAGTAGCTGGCTGACCGCGCTTGTAGGAACTATCAAATTCGGTTCCATTAATTAATTTACCCGCATAATTAACGGTCACAACATCCTGCGCCGCAGGTGTAGCACCATTCCCTTCTTTGATAACTTTATATTGCAAGCCATCGGGCAAGGTCACCACCCCTGGTTTTGCTTTGTTTGTGGCCAAATATGCCTGACCGACTGTTTTATTGTCTGTATTAGTTTGCATTTGATTTCCCATGGATGGTTGAGCGCCTTGATTGTCGATTGCATACACATTTGAAGACAATGAACCAAGACTGATAAGAGATGCTGCCAATGACGCGACTGTTACTCCATATTTCATAAATTTTCTCCTTAATTCAAATTGATACCACTCGTTATTCACTAAGAACACGAGATTGGCAGCGAAATGATACTATTAATATCGTGCATTTCCTAGTCATACTTGCTATCAACGTATGTGAAACCTACACTTCAAGACTTTTAATACCTTACCTCAGCACTACTCACATAGATTTCACGTTACAATGAAGCTGTATAACAATAACAAGGAGTGCTTAATATGCGAAATATAAGATTCGGTCTCTCAATTCTTGCTTTATCCACCGCGGCACTGGCACTAAGCTCTTGTTCCAACATGTCATCCGACGGCGGCTCTTATGGCGGCTCCTATGCCTACAATAATGCTCCCGCCGATTACTCATCACGTCTTGCCCCAACTGTTCCTGCTGGTGAAAAACTGGTAGTCATTGATCCGCGTGCTCACGTCTGGGGTGCATATGATACTGATGGCAGTTTAATTAAATCAGGTCTTGCAACCGCAGGCTCTGACTGGTGTCCCGATTTAGGACGTCCATGTCACACTTCCTCCGGTCATTTCCGCATTAACTCACTCGGAAGTGCAGACTGTAAATCAAAAATATTCCCTAAGCCCAAAGGTGGCGCTCCCATGCCTTACTGCATGTTCTTTCATGGTGGGCAAGCCATGCATGGCGTGAGTGAAGGCGAGGTCGTCGAAGGAAATATTAGTCATGGTTGTGTACGCCTGCATGTGGCAGATGCAGAATGGTTACGTTTCAACTTCGTGAATGTGGGTACAAAAGTGGTGGTGAAACCTTATTAATGCCAGATAAATCTCATAACGATACAGGCTGGGCTGAACAATTTTAACCACGCACAGCCTATCGTAATCAAACGAATTCTATCCCATTGCAGGCAGGACTACCATGAAGCCGTTCCCGTTGAATTAGCGTGAGATATTTTTGTCATCATTTGCTGATTATTTTCGATCAAATAAGTTACTGCATCGCTATATGAGGTACTCGGAATTTTATCAAAAGGAATTTTTCCAAAAATAGAGATATAAAGTGGCGCCGTCTTTTCAGATCGGATGAGATAAGTACCATGATCATCATCCACTAATGAGATATTGAATGGTGAGTCCATTTTTAATTGACTGCTTAAACTTGCCTGTAAAATAGTATCTTCATTGACAGGCTGTCCATTAACGATGTAGTGCAACAAGGTATTCATATCAACCAGACTGAATGGAGCATTATAAACAGACAAAGGTGCAATCCCCTTTCCGACGATGCTGCAAACAATACGCTCATGCCAGACTGCATACCCACCATCATCTATTTCTGCTTGTTCAAGTGGTTCAAAACGTCTGTGATCTCCAAAAATCAAAAATATTCCATCGTTATAGAAATTCTGCTTTTTTAAAGCTTCATAAAAACCATGTGTTGTTCCATCAACATAATTAATAAGATTAAGCAAATCATTGTCACCAAGACGATATTTAACATCCGGAAGAATATACGGCTGATGCAAGCTAACCGTTTCAATGACGAGAAAATAAGGCTTTTTCAAATGGGGAAGCATTTTGAGTGCTGCATCAAACATGGCCTGATCACTTGGTGCATTCCAGGTAAAACGCGGAGCCATACTAAAAATTTCAGAATCAATATTATAAATTGTGTCAAAACCAACTTGCTTGAACCAATCAATCATTTGATAAAATGATATAGGCTGGCCAGGGCTAATCATGATGGTATTATAACCAGCATTTTTCGCATAACTCACAATATTATTTCCAGAAAATTTTGCAGGGGTAAATTGTTCCACCATTCCAGAATAACCCCCTGTTTTTGTGGTTTGAATTCCCAATATAAATGCCGCCAACCCATGCGGTGTTATTTTTCCATTGGAAACGGTATGCTTGAACACCAAACCTTCTTGCTGCAATTTGTCAATCATGGGCAAGCGGTCAAACAAACCTCCTGCATATTTCGAATCCACCATTGATAGTGATTCCGACAAAACAATTATTATATTGGGTTTTTCAGCTTCATTTTTAGGGATGTTACTCCAATTTTTTCCATCGAAGTAAGCTTGAATACGCGAAACAAGAGCGGAAAAATCAGAGTTAAGCAGATTTAATGTATCGGGTGTGACAGATGAAGCTGTGAAAGAATTGGTTGAAAGATCGAGCGCCCCGCCGCTACTGTAAATACTTGAATTGCTATTTGTCATATAGCTAGCAATTACCAATACGAAGAGAATTTCGAAACTGAGTATATTCGTGGCCGATGGTGCAAAGGGTAAAGTGATTTTACGATGCCGTAAAATAATGGGAATACTGATAACGGCGAGAAGAATGATAACCATTTTTAAAGTGAAAAAATAGAAGAACACATTTATATATTCAATATTGCCGATAAAATTGTTGAATGTTAATCGGTTCTGAATGGCAAGATATACAAAAGTGTCTAATAAGTCATACGAAATAATCAAAATTGCAATGATGGATTGTATCCACTGCAACAACCTTGAAGCACGTTCAACTGACAAGATACAGATGAAGACAATTAGCAGGCAATCAGTCGCGAGATTGAAGTATAACTGACTATGATACCCGTCAAGCAAATACACTTTATAAAAATGCAGGAGGGCAAACGTAACAATAGACCATAAAAAAATGGAAGTGGTTTTTTTAACCATATACTATCCTTTAATATTCTTTCAGAGCGCTTATGTGCGTGGATAGAATATTGGCCAGGCAGTATTTCGGTTTTGCATGCTAGCAGGCGCTTCAGCGGGGTTTTCATCTGCTACATTCTCCCCACTTTCTACACCCTCTTCAATTACTATTGCATCTCCATGAAGCCTTGCATAAATCTCTTCGATATTTTGCGACTCCATTTCTATACTACCCATTAACATCGCACCCTTTTCCGTACTAACTCGCGGTGAAAATATTTTCCCGTAAACATGGCCTGGTTTTTTAATACTAACTTGATCACTTGCGTAAATGTCCCCAGAAGTACTGCCATGATGCACCATGGATTTGACAAAAATGGTTGCCTTGATTTCGGCATGCGCGCCAACACCTAAGCTGCTATTTTTAAAGTAAATAATACCATCAAAATGACCTTGTATGATGACATCTTCCTCTGATGTCAGCTCACCCTTAATCACTACCGTTTCGCCTATGATGGATCGCTCTGCAAGAGGAGATGCCGTTCCAAGATTGATATCCACTGGAAATGAAGTGAGCTCTTCTGCTATCTCTGCATTTTCCCGCAAATCTGGGAGAAGCATAGTATTAACTGTTTGGGTTGCATCGCGCCCTTTTTTGAATAAAAATCCAAACCCCGAGCTCTTTGAATGATTTTGATCCAGCATGTCAGGGACAGCGTGCTGTTTGAAAACATCCTGTTTTTGCATGTCGATGTTTCCCTTAATATGTGCGCCATCTTCAATGCTAACATCTGCTGTATAGATATCGCCTGTAACACGACCTGTCTTTGTAACAATGACTTGTTCACTGGCATAAAGATCGCCTAACATTTCGCCACTCACAATAATCACTCTGGCAAAGGCATTCGCCTGAATAGTGCCACTCACACCAATTTCCAGCTTATTCATTTTGAGCGCTATGGTTCCATCAACTCGCCCATTAATCAAAAGATCTTCTCTCGCTGTAACATCACCCTTGATATGGACAGCTTTGCCAATAAGCGACCCATTCACAACGGACTGTTCTGTATTGACTGTTTCAGATGGGATTGGTAATGTTTGGGCTTCATTTTCGGAGTTAAATGACATAAACATCCCTTTATAGTTAAGATCCTGATTCAATAGCATATGGCAAAATACGAGCAACGGTCAAGTGTGCAAGCCCCAGCACCTTTCGTCGATAGAATTGAACAAGAAATAAAGTAAGTATTGGATAACGGACTTAAATTTTGTATAATGGGCATTATTTAACAGGTACGCTTCGTACCCGGGAGGAAAAATGAAAAGACTAATGATGACAGCAGTAGCAATCCTCGTATGTGCAAATTCATTCGCTGAAACACAATCTTCTGGCTTTAGTAAAAATTCAAACCAGCTTAATAAACTGGGTGCAGCCATCAAACATCATTCAACTGTCGTGCCAAAAATCGATAATGACATTATGATGGGTTATGCAGGACAGGATGTTTCCAGCAAGCCTTCAATCATCGTCTAAGGTATTCTCACCTAAACATGCTGCCACGGGTGCAAAAGAACGGCGATGCACCCTGCAAGGGCCGTGATATTTTAATGTCTCCATATGCAAAGCAGTCGAATACCCTTTGTGTTTCGCAAATCCATAAACAGGATATTTCCGATCAAGCATCCTCATAATTCGATCGCGCAAGACTTTTGCAACAATAGATGCAGCGCTAATGGCTGGCTGAGTAGCATCACCTCCGATAATTGCCTTGGCAGGACAGGCTAATACCGGACAAATGTTACCATCAATCAAGGCACGCTCAGGCATAATGTTAAGTCTATCCACAGCACGCTTCATCGCAAGCAAGGACGCTTGTAAAATATTTATTTGATCTATTTCGACTACAGTTGCCCTTGCAACAGACCAAGCAAGTGCATGCTGTCTTATTTCCAGAAATAAGCTTTCGCGCTGCTTTGCTGATAATATTTTAGAATCTGCCAACCCATCAATGGGGTGCTCAGGATCAAGAATCACGGCAGCTGCAATAACAGGCCCGGCGAGTGGGCCGCGTCCTGCTTCATCAACACCTGCGATGAGATACTTGCTTGCAACTTCCTTCATGGCAATCCTTATAATTTTTATTCGGCATGGGTTGCTCTTTCAAGCACATGCTTAACCACAAAACGTGGTCTTTTACGTACTTCCTGATAAATCCGTCCCACATATTCACCAACAACACCAAGACCAAACAATACAATCCCAAGGAGAAAGAACATAATTGCAAATAAAGTAAATACACCTTCCACTTCAGGACCGAGGATAAAACGACGCAATATCAAAAAAACCACGAATACAAAGCTGCACATAGAAATCATGAGCCCAATCATAGTGAAAACTTGCAGGGGAAAAACCGAAAATCCAGTGACCAGATCGAAATTATACCGAATGAGCTTATATAAATTATAACTGGATGTACCAGCATTGCGTTCTGCGTGCGCCACTCCCACTTCGGTTGGGCGAGAGGCATAAGTTAGCGCAAGAGCCGGTATAAACGTGCTACTCTCACCAGTTGAAGCCATTAAATCAACAATATTACGATGGTAAGCCCGCAGCATGCAGCCTTCATCCTGCATTTTCAATTTTGGCATCATAAAAGCACGAAGCCGGTTGTGCCATTTGGATACTTGTAATCTCCACCAGGAATCCTGTCGATTTTCACGATACGTATTGACCACATCATGCCCTGCTTCCATTGCCGCCACTAACTTGTAAATTTCTTCTGGCGGATTTTGCAAATCTGCATCCATTGTAATAATGATTTGACCACGCACGCGCTCAAATCCAGCCATGATGGCCATGTGCTGTCCAAAATTACCATTAAACTCAATGATGCGAATCTGATCAGGACGACGCTCATGCAAACATTTCAGCATTTGTGCAGACTGATCTGTACTACCATCATTGGTCAGAATAATCTCATAGGGTTTTCCAATCATGTCGAGAGATGCCGTGAGGCGAGTATACAATTCTTCCAACACTTCCTCTTCGTTATGGACGGGGATGACTATGCTGATATAGGGAGTTTGCTTCATCTTGAAACCTCATTAAGACTTTTCGGGCTGAAGTATATTATGATTAGCCGAATGAAAATAGCCTGAAATCAACTTATGAACAATAAAACCATACGGGAAATCTTTCTACGCTTTCAGAAAGCCACCCCCAAACCGACTACAGAACTGATTTACCATAATCATTTTGAATTACTGATCGCTGTCATCTTGTCTGCACAAGCGACTGACAAATCTGTCAACAAGGCAACGACAAACCTGTTTGCCATCGCAAATACTCCCAAAAAAATGTTGGCCTTAGGCGAAAATGGATTACAAGAATACATTAAGACAATAGGACTCTATAAGAGCAAGGCAAAGCATATTATCGCTGCATGCCAATTATTGGTCGATCAATTTAAATCCAGAGTACCTGCGAACCGTGAAGCACTGGAATCATTGCCAGGCGTTGGACGCAAAACAGCCAATGTAATATTAAACACGTGTTTCGGCGAACCTGTCATTGCTGTCGATACGCATATATTCAGAGTTGCAAACCGCACAGGATTAGCGAAGGGCAAGACACCTTTGGCAGTTGAGCAAAAGCTGCTAAAGGTTATCCCGGATGAGTTCAAGAAAGATGCGCATCACTGGTTAATTTTACATGGACGATATACTTGCATCGCACGCAAACCCAAATGCCCGACTTGCATCATTCGGGATTTATGTGAATATTCATTTAAAACGTAACTGTTCACGGGGGCTGCCTCAGGGTTTATTTTTTTCGCGATTAACCGCAAAACACGCTCATCCATGAGCGGGTTTTGCTCTCACGGACTCCTGTCCGCTCGTTAATCGCGAAAAAAATAAACCCTGAGGCAGCCCCCGTGAACAGTTATGAACAGTTACTTTAGAATAAGCTGAGAAAAATCATGTACACGAATAACCGAGATGCCTATCGTCAATTTTTTTTCACGACCTGGCAAAAACATGCAAAAAAACTCGCTCTTGACCCCAGTGAGGCAAGATTAGCAGCCATTATCGAAGAGCATCCGGAATATCATCCCCTGCTTGAAAAACCAGATACCTCAACTCAGCAGGAATTCGCGCTGGAAGAAAACCCTTTTTTTCATATGAGCCTACACTTCACCTTGCGCGAGCAAATTGATATGAATCGCCCAGATGGGATTCGCTTAATTCAGCAACAGTTAAAAATCCAGCATACCGACAATCATCACGTCGAACATCTCATGATGGAATGTCTTTGCAAAATGATGGCACTTTCGCAAGAAACAGGCGCCACCCCAAGCGATGAAGCGTATTTGCAAGCATTGCGTGCAATACCAAACTAAAAATAATAATCAAACTGCGCTGTCACGGCATTATCCGACTCGCCATTCTGTGAAGGCACTGCCGTATCCCCTGCGCCCGTTGCCACTGCACTTTCAGCATATTGGCGGTCGTGCCTGAATTCCAGACTCTGTAATGTGTTTCTCCACCATGACGTGTTAAACACCAGCGAAGTACGTGTTAATGGAATGCCCATCGCAAGCAGCTGATTTGATTTTCCATAGCCAATACCAATAGAGCTAGGTCTTTTGAAAGCAGAAAATGAAAATGCTGCTTGCACATCAAGTGCGCTTGGCTTCGCAGCATGATTATTAAACGACATATCCATTGGGCTAAAACGATTTGAAGCAATGATATATTCAGCGATCAAATCCAGATGCTCGCCCAGCGTCAATGAAGCACGAAGATCATAAGCAGGAACCCTGTTTTCAATCTGTTCGAAATCCTGGAACCCAGTACCCATTTGCATGCCGCCTGAATCAGCGATATTGCCAATCACACCGCCGCCGATATTACCTTTAAAGAAACCGAGATCAAACTTGATTCCCAGATTGATACCACCATTGTTGACCTTGGCAACAGAAGCGGCATGGGAATCCCCGCGGAAAATATAAGCAGATGCATAGAATGCGTTCTTGCTCTGCTGCATCATGCCTATCTGGATTGCGCGAGCTTTGGTGCGACCTAGCAGCTTGGTCAAGGTATCGCTGACCATCACACTGGAGTAGGTACCGAAGGGAACATAAAATTGACCGAATGTGAAATACACAGGCGAACACGTCAAATTGCCCAGAGTCACAAATGCCTTGTTCACATAAACACGCGAGTTTCCAACACGATAATTACTCGTTGATACGAACACATCACTCATGGGTGTACCATTGTTGTAACTTAATTCAACAAACCCCAAAATCCAGTCGCTAGGTCCAAAAATGGTGGTATCCAATGACACGTTTGTCACATCAATATCCGTGGTACTTGGCTCACCGCCGTTATTCGTATAATTTGCCTGACCCTCGATGACACCGCTCAATAATACATGTGAATGAGTAGGCTCAAGACCACTTTCACCCAGCATGGTATTCAACTGAGTAATAATTTTTTTACGAATGGTTAATAATTGCAGGTCCGTATTCACGCTTGGACTGTTAACAATCAGACTTGTCCCCGCAAATTCAATATTGACGCCGACATAAGGCCCTGATGACACATAGGCTTGGCCTGGCACATCAGGATCGAATGGCAAATATTCCTGCAAATGAACATCCGAATCCGACGCGGCTTGTGTACGAGCGGTCTTTTTATTTTTACTGCTTGAAGACGTATTATTCTTGTTCGCTTTTAACTCGCTTTTTAGCGATGCAACTTCCTTTTCCAGTTTTGTCACGGCATTTTCAAGTGATTGATTGCTGGCCGCCTGAACGGGAACGGTTAAAAATCCCGCTAAAAACAAACTGGCTGCCAGAGGCTTTAATCTCATGCTCATCGACGCTCCCTTCCCTTATGTAGTTTTAATTTAGTATTTTTCTTCGCTAGGCAACCTATCAAAAAGATTTATGTAACACAAGAAAAAGGTAACAACGTTGTTATTGCTATTCCGCTCATCTCTCCAGTAAACTTGCACTTTTGCATTAATTAAACCTATGAAAAAATCGTTACCCAGTCTGCTTGATAGCAGCGTTGCTATCTTGCTTGGAATTAGTCTGACATTTGCTTTCGCCCCTTATAAAATTTTCCCTTTGGCGGTTCTTGCGCCAGCCGGATTGCTTGCCCTATGGTTGAGAGTTTCTCCATCACCAAAAAAAGCGTTCGCACTTGGCTACTTATTTGGTCTTGGATTATTTGGCAGTGGCGTCTACTGGGTATTTATCAGCATTCATGTCTTCGGCGGGGTTCCCATTCCGCTTGCCATACTGATCACCATGGGCTTTATCGCCATTCTTGCCATGTTTCCTGCCATTGTGGGCTACTTGACCAATCGTTTTTTCCCATTGCTAACCACAGAAAAACTTGTTTATGCCTTTCCTGCCATCTGGGTATTTTTCGAATGGATGCGCGGTCTTTTATTTACGGGATTCCCATGGTTATTTCTCGGCTATAGCCAAACCCATTCACCCTTAAAAGGTTATGCACCCCTCTTAAGCGTTTATGGCGTCTCACTTGCTCTCACCATCAGTAGCGCACTTCTTGTCAACACCTTCATCCGCTACCAACAAAAAAACTTTAAATCCCTTTACCAAAATTTACTCGCCTTAGCCATTATCTGGATGCTGGGTGGAGTATTGAGCTTCATTCCCTGGACCATTCCAGAGGGAAAACCCCTTTCCGTTTCATTAGTGCAAGGCAACATTCCCCAGACAATCAAATGGTCGCCTGAGCATTTGCAATTTTCACTGGAACGTTACCTCTCACTCACCGAACCACTGTGGGGAAAAAGTAATATTATTATCTGGCCAGAAGCAGCCGTCCCCATTCCTTTGCAAAATGCCGAATCTTTCATTAATCGCCTGGATGAAAAAGCGAGAGCAAGCGACACCGCACTCATTTTGGGAATACCCATACGCACGGCCGATGAAAAAGGTTATTACAATGCCATAATCACTCTCGGCGCAGATAAAGGTGTGTATACCAAACGCCATCTCGTCCCTTTCGGTGAATACACACCCCTGTCCAATCTACTCGCGAGCACGCTCAAGTTCATGGATATTCCCATGTCTGAACTGGTAGCAGGCCGCGTGAACCAGGCTCCTCTCATGATAGGCAAGACCAAAATCCTTCCCTCTATCTGTTATGAAATTGCCTTTCCCGATCTGACCCGCTCAACGGACAAATCCATAGGTATGCTGCTGGTTGTAACAAACGATGCCTGGTTTGGCGATTCCAGTGCAGAACCCCAGCATTTGCAAATGGCTGCCATGCGAGCACTTGAATTTGGCAAACCGGTTTTATTTGTCAGCAATGATGGAATTACCGCTATCATCAATCCACAAGCACAGATTGAAAAAAGTCTGCCCCGTCAGGAATCCGCTGTATTAAACGGCACTATTCAGCCCATGTATGGAATCACCCCCTGGCTAAAAAATGGCATGGATCCCATGATATTTCTTTTTGTTTTCTTTCTTGCCATCGCGACGCTTTCGAATAAAAGGGCCGCTCGACAATCAACAACACACATTAACAAAGGGGCTTGCGATGGAAGAACAATATAATCCGCAAGAAATTGAAGCAAATGCACAACGCTTCTGGAATGATAAAAACTGTTTTCAGGTGGTTGAGGACATCAATAAAGAAAAATTTTATTGTCTCTCCATGTTTCCCTATCCTAGCGGCAGCTTGCACATGGGGCATGTGCGCAATTACACCATTGGTGATGTCATCGCACGTTATCAAACCATGCTAGGTAAAAATGTGTTGCAGCCCATGGGTTGGGATGCTTTCGGATTACCTGCAGAAAATGCTGCCATCAAAAATAATATTCCTCCTGCTGCATGGACACGACAAAACATCGAGCATATACGCAATCAAATGATGCGCATTGGATTCGCCTATGACTGGAGCCGTGAAATCACAACCTGTGATCCTGAGTATTATCGCTGGGAACAGTGGTTTTTCCTGCGCCTTCTCAAAAAAGGTCTGGTTTATAAAAAAAATGCGGAAGTCAATTGGGATCCTGTCGATCAAACCGTCCTCGCCAATGAACAAGTCGTTAATGGTCGCGGCTGGCGATCGGGTGCGCTCGTTGAACGCCTTGAGATTCCCCAGTGGTTTTTAAAAATCACTTCCTACGCCGAAGAATTACTGCATGACATTGATAAGCTGGAACACTGGCCGCAACAAGTCAAAACCATGCAACGCAACTGGATAGGCCGTTCAGAAGGCGTCGAAATTACATTTACCCTAAAACAACACGATGCTCTTTCCGTTTTCACTACGCGCCCTGACACCTTGTATGGCGTCACTTACCTTGCCATTGCACCAAAGCATCCACTTGCCACGGAACTCGCAGAGCACCATCCCGAATTAAAAAAATTCATAGAAGAATGCCGTAACATTAAAGTGGCGGAAGCAGAAATTGCCACCATGGAAAAACGCGGCATGCCATTGGGAATAACAGCGCATCATCCACTCACCGGGCATGAGATTCCAGTGTGGGTAGCCAATTTTGTGCTCATGGAGTATGGGAAAGGTGCACTCATGGCAGTCCCTGCGCATGATCAGCGTGATTTTGAATTTGCCATGAAATATCAAATTCCCATTCGCCAAGTCATCACTCCCAAAGATGGGTCGTCTTCGAATCTCACCCAGAATGCTTTTACTGATCCTGGTATTTTAATCGATTCTGCGGAATTCACCGGATTAACATCAGAACAAGCCTTTCAGTCCATTGCAACTCACCTTGAAGCACTTAGTCTCGGGGAACGGAAGGTTCATTATCGATTACGTGATTGGGGCGTTTCAAGGCAGCGTTATTGGGGCGCACCCATTCCCATTATCAACTGCAAAAATTGCGGCATGGTTCCCGTTCCTGAAAAAGACTTGCCTGTCATCCTGCCTGAAGAAGTGGAATTTACCGGTGTGACTTCACCGCTAAAATCCATGCCCTCATTTTATCAAACCACTTGCCCTGAATGTCATGCACCTGCAGAGCGTGAAACAGACACATTTGATACCTTTATGGAATCTTCCTGGTATTACGCACGCTTTGCCTGCAAAAAACAAATGAGAAGCATGCTGGATGGTCGTGCGAATTACTGGCTTGCTGTCGATCAGTATGTGGGTGGTATCGAACATGCTGTTTTGCATCTGCTTTATGCACGTTTTTTTCATAAGCTCATGCGTGATGAAGGATTGCTAAATAGTGACGAACCTTTTTTACGCCTGCTTTCTCAGGGCATGGTGTTGAATAACGGCGTCAAAATGTCCAAATCCAAAGGCAATGTTGTCGATCCGCAAACGCTCATCACGCGCTACGGTGCAGATACTGTGCGGCTATTCATGATGTTTGCAGCACCTCCTGAACAAAGCCTCGAGTGGTCAGACAGCGGCGTGGAAGGCGCACATCGTTTCCTAAAACGCTTGTGGGCGTATGCTCATGAAATGCAAGATACGATACAGAAATACAACCGTTTACCTAAAACCCATTTGCAAAGCATGGCAAACTGGGAAAAAGCAAATGCCGTTCAAACCGATATTTTTCGCCAGATTTATGAAATTCTGGATCAGGCAAAATTCGACTATGAACGTCAGCAATACAATACGGTTGTCTCTGGTTGCATGAAAATACTGAATTTATTAAGCAAAATTCCTGAAGTCCGTGACACCACAGAAATAGACATTCGGGAAATTATTATTTTCGAAGGATTCAGTATTTTGCTGCGCTTGCTCGCTCCCATTACACCGCATATTACGCACCAACTATGGCAAGATCTGGGTTACGAAGGCATGATACTGAATGCAAGCTGGCCACGCGCAAGTTCCATCGCTTTCAAAGTGGATACGATTGAGCTCGTCGTGCAAATCAATGGAAAATTGCGCAGCCGTGTTCGTGTTCCCCATGATGCTGATAAAGCATTCATTGAAAATATAGTCACAGAAGATAGCAAAATAAAACAGGCACTGAATGGCAAGGTGATTAAAAAAATTATCACTGTGCCGCACAAGCTGGTAAATGTAGTCACAGGGGAAGAGTAATTGAACATTCGCCTTTTTTTCATTTTACTTTTTAGTCTGTCACTCACTGGCTGCGGCTTTCACTTGCAAGGTGAAAAACATCTGGCACCACCGCTGCATCGCCTCTATTTGCAAACACCTGATCCTTATGGGCAACTCGCGCGCAGCCTTAAACAATACCTGAAGATGTCCGGCGTGAAGCTGGTTTCCTCTCCTCATGATGCAACCACTGTGCTCACGATTTTGCGTGATGAACCCACACAAGAATTATTGAGTGTAAGCGGCACGCAACAAACACGACAATATACTCTGATAGTAACCGTTACTTTTGAAATTTCTGATCCGAAAGGCTTAACCCTTGTTAGTCCACAGACACTTTCTGAATCGAGAACCATCACCATTCAATCGAATCAAGTATTAGGCAGCAGCAATGAAGCGAATTTATTCTATCAGCAAATGCGCCGCACACTTGCCTACAACATCCTGAACCGAATAGCTTCGAGAGAAATTTCTCACCTCATCAATGGGGCTTTTCAATCATCACGAAAACATCCCCTGCCATGAAGCTCACTTACTTTCAACTGGAAGCGCATCTCGCAAAACACCTCGCTTCTCTTTATCTCATTAGCGGCGATGAATTATTGCTAAAGCAAGATGCCATTCAATGGATACGTAAAACTGCCAAAAATGCAGGTTATAGTGAGCGTATTCGTCTCTCACCTGAAACAGGTGCAGAAGGTGAACGACTTTACTCCATGTTGTACTCTACTTCGTTATTAGCAGAAAAGCGTTTGCTTGAACTCGATTTTCGCGAGAGTACACCGAATAAAATAACGGGTAAAATCTTGCAGGAATATGCAGAAAAACCTCTTTCCGATACCATTCTTCTCATGGATATCGGTAAAGTCGATGCTAAACTTGCGAAGAGCACATGGATAAAAGCATTTGAAAAATCTGGCGTGGTCGTTACCATCTGGCCAATTCCACATGAACAACTTCCGCAATGGATATTAAAGCGCGCGCACAAATACAAACTACAATTTAATCCTGATGCTGCACACTTGCTCGCTGATTATGTTGAAGGAAATTTAATGGCGGCAGCACAAACCATTGAAAAATTATATTTGCTGAAACCAGAAAAGCCTGTCGACATTCAACTCATTCAAACCATTTTAACGAATGAAAGCCGCTTCACCATTTTTGATTTTATCGATAGTTTAATTGCAGGTGAAAAATCACGCACACTGCATATTCTTAACAATCTCAAGGAAGATGGCACAGAACCCGTACTCATCTTGTGGGGAATCACGCGCGAATTACGCCTTCTTGCTGACTATGCGAAGCAAATACAACAAGGCTGCACCTACGAACAACTGTTTCAAAAGCTGCGAATTTATTCACGGCGCCAGATGCCCATACGCAATTTCCTAAGCAAATTTACCGTGGCTGACTGTTATCGTCTACTCACACATGCCGCTGAAATCGACAAAATAGCGAAGGGCGCAGTTTTGGGTAATGTCTTTGAATGCTTGCAATTGTTCTGCTTGCGAACTTCTGATAAATACTGAATCGGCTTAAAAAGCATGTTATGGTAGCAAAAAATTATCAAGGATTAAAACAATATGCAAATACGGATTTTGCTAGCGTATTTTTTTATAATGTCATTTCCCATTATTTCATTTGCTACTTTTCGACCGGTTGTCGCTTTATCTTCAGGTCTTGCCATCACCAACGTATATTCATCCACCGTAATTGATTTTGCGCCATTTCAAAATTCTTATATCGGCCGAAATCATTATAATACCCAATTTGATTCGGGTTTATTTATGGGTGTTGAAACTGCATTTTCATGCAATTTTACCACTCAAATTGGTCTGGAATATTTTGTGAATAGCTCGTTTAAAGAAAGCGGAAGCGTGTATCAATTTACTGATCCTCTTTTTAATAATCTCGCTTATCGATACAAAATTCAAAGTCGTCGCATTTCACTTGCCGCTAAAATATCACGCGCGTTTCGGCAAATCTGGCATCCCTACATTTCAGCCAGCATGGGCAGCGCTTCCAATAAAGCATTTCACTACACAGAATATCCCGTGACTTCCGCAGATGTTCCAATGGCACAGCCTTTTGATAACCATACCACCAGCGCGTTCACTTACTCGATTGGAATAGGCGCAGATGTAGATGTGGCTGAACACTGGCGGCTCGGTGCGGGCTATCGTTTTGTCGATTTAGGCAAAGCCTGCCTTGGTGTGAGCCCATTGCAAAGCAGCACCGAAACCATTTGCAGCACGCACATGAATGCGAATGAAATTTTGGTACAAATTAGCTATTTAGGATAAGGAAATTGTATGAATAACACTTTTCAGGGAATCCTCTGGGGTTTGATATTAAGCGTAATCAGTGTGAATAGCTGGAGTGATACACCTGTTTTTCTTGTGACACCCAATACACGCGTGATGCCACAATTAGCACGGAGTCAATTGGGTACTGCCATTTATCAGGTGATTAACAATAGCAATCGAACATTAAGTAACATTAGTTTGAAAAATTTGCCTTTGGGAATCACGCAAGTCGCAAACCCTGGACCGGATTACTGTACTAGTCTCACCACATTGAATGGCGCCGGCAGTCTGTGTTTGATAGAACTGCAAATTAACAGCAGTGTGAGTGGCAATGTAAACGGTGGCCCTGTTATTTGTGCAGGGGGCGGTCTTTTTTGTTCACAACCCTATGTGCTGGATCAACTGTCCATGCAAGTAACACCAGGGCCTCTCTCACAAACCTGCGATGCGAACATCGCCAATTTTAGTTATGAATTAACCCAGCCTTTTGATTCCGGCACCATTGATCCCGGCACCATTTTTTCCTGGGGTCCTGCTCGAAACCAATTATTTTTAAGTCCATCCAATCCCAATCTTACCGGCTGCACGACAACCGATCCCACAAACACAGATGGAATTTCGTGGATGCAAATGCGTGTGTTGTCGGCTGAACATTTTTGGGTTGGGCAATTGTTAAATTATTGCCATCATCATGTCACCGATTTTTATACCCCACCCACCAGTTATGGTGCGCCGCGAACCACCATACAACCCACATTAGGAGGCTATTGCAGTACGGCTACGAGTTTAGCGCCTGCAAATTATGGTCAGCAAATAAGATGGAATTATAGTGGTACCGGATCTGAAACAGCCAATAATTGGGTCAATAAGAATCGCATGTGGTATGGCGTGGATTGCAGTGATTTCACCTCATTTATTTATAATTTTGCTTTTGGTATTCAATTCAACAGTGATACGGGTTATCAGGCAGGACAAGCAAATAATGGCACTCAAGATGATCTGCTGCCCAATACTCAAACTTCAGGAAGTTTATTGGGAATACCCACGTATTCTGTTCCTGCCAATGATGCTGCAGGTCTACTGTTATGCAAAGATGGAACGGTAGAGACAAGATCTGGTTTATCAACCGATTATTGTGGCAGCGGGCCTTCCGGGCCAGTACCTTCCAACAATGGCTATTTTTCTGTATTCCTGTATCCGCAGCCTGTCACGACAGACCGCCACTTTCCTGAACCCACTCCAGGTAATATCACACCCGCCATGCTGGAATTATTAAAACCCGGTGACCTGATCTATCTCGGTTTTTCGCCTGACAGCGGCAAACATGGTGATGGCAATAATCCAACCTCCGTCGTTACCCATGTGATTACATGGACAGGGAAAAAAATTGGCTACGGTCCAAATGATGTTAATCCAGCTCAAATTGCACCAGAATCGGTTTGTCCTACTAACTGGCAGCCACAGATAGGCGATTTTGCTATTATTGACAGCCATTATCAGGGGCCGGATTATCGTGATTTTACTCCTTGCTTTTATCAGAATAATATCTGGGGTGTGAGACGTGTTATCGGTTATATGCACTAGTTCAGGATAAACCATGCATCAAACACATAAAGCAATCGGAATTTTAGGCGGCACATTCGATCCCATCCATATTGGGCATTTGCGCATGGCAATCGAGGTGTATCAAACCCTCGATTTGGCAAGAGTGCACATCATGCCCACATTTAAGCCCATGTATCGCGAACAACCCATCGCCTCTCCTCTGCATCGTTTCGAAATGGTGAAATGTGCTGTCAGGCATGAGCCTGCCTTGTTGGCAGATGACCGGGAAATTCGCCGTGGCGGGATCACCTATACGATAGATACCTTACTGGAAATGCGTACAGAAATGCCGGAAACTTCACTTTGCCTGCTGATTGGAATTGACGCATTTCTTGGTTTTGCCAGTTGGCATCGTTTTAATGAAATTCTTGATCATGCCCATATCATTCTTGCACACCGGCCGCATTATCATCTCCCCACAGAGGGGATGATTGCAGATCTCATTCATTCAAGGCAGCAAAAAGAAATTTCCTTTATTCATAACAATATGGCGGGCGGACTCTTGCTCTGCCCCATTACAGCGCTTGAAATCTCCGCCTCCGACATTCGAAAACAGATTGCAATGGGGAAGAATCCAAGGTATTTATTGCCCGATGAAGTTTATGACTCCATTACTCAAAACGGTATTTATACTAGCAGTCGAATTTGAAAGCGGACACACTCTATGAGATCAGAAGATTTACGTGATTTGGCCATCAAAACCCTGGATGACATGAAAGGCATTGATATTGTAACCATGGATGTGAGATCTCTCACTGCCATTACCGATTACATGATTATCTGTACCGGCCGCTCAACTCGCCAGGTCAAGGCACTCGCTGAAAGTGTCGCACTCAACGCCAAGGAAGCACATGCTGCCATCGCCCGAACAGAAGGTGATAGTGAAAGTGAGTGGGTATTGGTTGATTTGGGGGATGTCGTCGTTCATGTGATGCTTGCTTCTGCCCGATCATTCTACAGTCTCGAAGACTTGTGGGAGCCAGTGAAGGAATTGCGGGAACAAAAATCATAAACATGTGTGGCATTGTTGCACGGGGTTGTCGTTGCGAGGCGTGCTTTTTGCGATGAAGCAATCCAGCGGTGTAGGTTGGGTTAGCGCGCTTTTTGCGCGTAACCCAACAAATCAAATTAAAAAATTTGTTGGGTTACGCGCAAAAAGCGCGCTAACCCAACCTACACTGCTAGCTGAACATTTACATAAAATCCTGGATAATCCATGAAAATCCGCCTCCTGACCATTACTCACAAATCCCCGTCATGGATACAAGAAGGTTACAGGGAATACGCCAAACGCTTACCTCACTCTTGCTCACTCGAGCTCATTGAAATCCCGGCAGAAAAACGTAGTGCGAATGCAGATCTAAAGCGTCTCACTGAACGTGAAGGTGAAAAAATGCTGGATGCGATCAAATCAAATCATCTCGTGATTGCGCTCGATGTGAAGGGACAGCTCATGACCACTGAACAACTTGCAGGACAGCTTGCCCACTGGCAGCAGGGAGGACGCAATATTGATTTACTGGTAGGCGGACCAGAAGGATTGTCGCCAGATTGCCTTAAAAAAGCAGAAATTGCCTGGTCACTTTCCCCCTTAACCTTTCCTCATATACTCGTACGGCTTATCGTCGCAGAACAGATTTATCGCGCGTGGAGCATGCTGAATCAGCATCCGTATCATAGATAGAGCTAAGTATTTGCATCACAGGCAATGAATGCGTATCATGCAACCGTGCTGAAAAAGCACACACTTTATTCATCAAACCATTAAACGAGGTTATTAATATGAGTCTTACACGCATCAAAGAAGCTTTAACCAGCCTTTATCATTGGCCAAAATACGAATTGCTAGAAGACACTGTATTGAGCGTCACGTCCGGTCTTGCTGCTCTGAAGGCATATTCTGGTATTCAACACGCACGAGAATTCAATGCAAGCGATACAAAAAACCAAGTAAAAGATGACTTTTCAGCCACCTCATCGATGTGCAGTCTAGGCATAATGTGTTTTTCCACGCTTCAACTGACAAAAACACTGATTTCCGCAGGCATATGGCTTAAATTATCCAGAGCAGAACAAGTGGGTATTCTAACATGCACATTATTAGGCTCAGCAGGATTCCTGTATTCATCGATAGTAGTCGGCGTTGAGCAACATACATTAGCGGCAGGAATGGCAGCCATGGCTGGCACATTCTTCTATCGTACTGCCACCACCGGAATCAACTATAAGGCTGCTAATGCTGGCTTTGCCACTGCTAATACGGCAATCAATACCAGGTCAGATATGATTGCTGACGAAGGAAATGCTCATGATTCCTCAGAAGAGGAAGATTCCAATGAAGCTGAACGTATAGAAAATACAGATACGTCG
>Ga0206990_1027_pt1 | contig 37855 bp, 27 predicted proteins | sample Alteio_BWMinCont_8_FD_153283 | JGI IMG/M metagenome (GOLD analysis project Ga0206990, IMG submission 153283) | Enriched cells from forest soil in Barre Woods Harvard Forest LTER site, Petersham, Massachusetts, United States -... | ecosystem: Environmental > Terrestrial > Soil > Temperate forest >... | reverse complement strand
TGCCTATCGAGTCAGGGCTTATTGAGTCAGAATGCTCTTTTATCTTTGTAGCCTTAATTTCTTTCAATTGCATTTTTACATTCCCTCTATTAGGATTAATTGTATCCTGTTTTGGTATGTGTTTTGCTGTATCGGCAGGCACAACTCCCTGTCCGGCAAGGATAATAGGTGCGAAAATAAATAAATAAATGATAGACTTTATTTTCATATTTTAATCAATTTTTCTTCCTTTAATAATCCGTAACAAGATTGCAACAATGGCTATTACCAGAAGAATATGGATTAACCAGCCTAGGCCATAACCGAAAAAGCCAATGCCCCATAATAATATTAATACTACAGCTATGATATAAAGTAAATCTCTCATTATCATTTATTTTTTAATTGAACATCAATTAATATTTTGTCCATACTTTGCAGGCAGTGTCCAGCATACATTCAAGCCACTTGCGCCGGGTATATTGAACATTCCAAGCGTAATACCTTTACATTTAATTTTGTGAAGTTCTGGCAGAATGATACCTACAGCAGAGCCTATGGAAAGGCCCACCAAATCATCGGATGGAAAATGTGCCAGCGCTTTAACACGGAGGTATCCCATTGCAATCGGAGGAATTAAAGCTGCAGTATAAATGAGATATTTATCACCACCTATACCAGGATGATAATCGCAAAATACTTTAGCCATAAAAAATGATGTGTATGCTACTGAAGCAGTATGACCGCTATAAGCAGAATTACGGTTATTACCTGTAGTCCGGTCAGTTAAAGGAAGATTTGTATAATATGTTATGGGGCGGTACCGGTTTTGAAAGGTAGGCCCGAACCAACTATAATTGTATAGTGTAAACGTAATAACATGTCCTTCACAATAGATAAAAAGAACATCAAGCCAATCTTTGCGTATTTTTTTGTTAAAACTCAATAAAGCGGGAACCACAGTATACATGGGTATTTGAGAATAATCCGAAATTTTACCATACATAAGATAATCGTTAGTACTTTGGTGTAAAGCCCATTGGTCAAGTTGATCAATAACACCAGGATTCAATGCACATATTTCTGCAGGCGTAATATCAGCTTTGCCCTTAATCCTGCCAATAGCAGGATAATCTGTAGCTAAACCACCTGCAATAATGATACTCCCGCTAACATAGTTAATATGATAAATTTTCGGATTAAGACTGAGAATTGAATCCTGCGATTGACAAATACCTCCATTTAAAAAAAATAAACTAAAAAATACTATCCAGCTAACTTTAATAGCTCCTGGTTGGAACGGATTATTTGGTTTTTTAGACATTGTATATTTGTATTTAGTTTTTTCAAATTCAGGATAATAGATCAGATATATTAATTGAACAAAATCTTAGACTGGGTCTCTTCCCCGAATTACTCTAAGTAAGATGGCAATTAATGCAAGCGCAAGCAATATATGAATGAGGTATCCTGCGCTATAAGCAAAGAAACCAACCTCCCAGCAAATCAATAATATTAATGCTATTGTATACAGTAAACTATTCATGATTATTTGTTTTATTTGTTAATTATTTGTTTGCTAATCAAAAATAAAACCCAATTAGAATCATTTTCCAATTAATTCGACAAACTATATTTATCTGTCGTTTAGGCAAATGATGGTAGCGGCGAATTATGGGATGATTTTTAAGTCAGAATTAGAATTTCAGAACAGTTTAGTTGCTTGATTATGTTGTAGAAAACAACATGTTAAAGCATTTAACAGCTAAAAAAGGTTATTTAACTACTATATAATGGTGTTCACCGAAATATTGAAGCTTAAAAATACATTATCTGTTATTTTGTGTTCGTTAAATATGATATTTAACTGGATTTGTTCCTTATTAAAAATATAAATGTATTTAAATAACCCTTCTTATGAATTGCATAATAATAGATGATGATGAGTCTTGCAGAACTGTACTTGAACAGATGATAGTTCAAACTGATCCGCTAAAGCATATTGGTTCATACGAAAATGGCATAGGGGCTGTCAGTGCTCTAAAGAATAGTGACACACACCTTATTTTTTTAGATGTGGAAATGCCCGAAATGAACGGTATTGACATGTTGGCTCAACTTGAAATAAAACCCCTTGTGATTCTTACCACTTCACATAAGGAATATGCACTTGATGCATATGAACATGACGTAGTAGATTATTTGGTAAAGCCGGTTACTTTACCTCGTTTTTTAAAAGCTGTTTCTAAAGCAGAACGACGCTTTGAAAGTTCGTTTATGGGAAGTCTTTCCAATGATAGGAATTATTTTTTTGTACGGAAGGATACAGTAATTAATAAAATACCAATAGCCGATGTGCTATGGGTTGAAGCTATGGGCGACTATGTTACTATCAATGCGAAAGGGAAAAAAGTTATCATTCATTCAACATTAAGGGCCATGGAAAACAAATTGCCGAAAGAAAAATTTATACGGGTGCATCGCTCTTACATCGTTCAAATGGAAAATATAAAAACTATTGAAGGCAACACAATATTTATAGAGGACAATTATATACCGTTGGGCACGGTATACAAGGACAGTTTTCTTAAACGTCTCGGTTTCTTGGGATAAGAGATAAAACAACCCTCATTATCTATTTAAACCTGAAAGTTTGTAAGCTTTTTCTTAATTTAGAGCCGAAACATTATATATATGCCTATGAAAAGCTACAAACCTATAAATATTTTACTTATTGAAGATAGCCTTGCAGATATAAGGCTTACCCAAGAGGTATTCAAAGAAGGTAAAATCAATAACACGTTGAGCATAGTTATGGACGGGGAAGATGCTCTTGTGTATCTTAGAAAATCCGGTAAATTTAAAAACGTTCAAACACCTGATCTGGTTCTTCTAGATCTTAATATTCCAAAGAAGGATGGACGCCAGGTATTAGCTGAAATAAAAGCTGATAGTACTCTGAAAGTTATACCTGTAATTATTCTTACTACATCTGCTGCGGAACAGGATATTTTAAATACTTATGCCCATCATGCCAATTGTTATATAATGAAGCCTGTTAATCTTGAACAATTTATTAAAGTGATCCGTTCGATTGAAGAATTTTGGCTAACAATTGTAAAACTACCCCAAAAAGAAGAATAAGTAAATATGTTTTAGCATGAAAACACTGAAAAGCTTCGCTAAATACTTGAGAGAATCCCGTCTGAAGGACTATACTGTTTTCTATCTTAACCTGTTACAAGAGATAGATATTCCACTTGTTAAACTTGCAATTGAAAAAGGACTAATTAAAGATCTTAAAGATGAAGCCTCTGTTATAACCACAATGGAGCGTCAGGCAAAGTCTTTACTTTCAATTGAAGATGACAGTGTGATAACTAATGCTAAAATAAACTTGAAATTATGGGAGGAAGATAAACTGCCCAGTATAAGCAAAAATGATATACTTCCGGCCGATCTTGTTTTGGTATATGGCGTTCAAAAAAAGACCATGTTTCACTTTTTACAAGACTATTGTCAAGATATAAATGAAATATTGGTGATAGTTCAGGAGATTGAAGATTTACATATTAATTTGCAAAATGAGGCTGTTCAAATGTTGTTTAAAATACAAAAATCGACACAAGAACAATTAAAGGAAACAGAAGTAACAAGGAAGCGCCTTTTGGAGATAATAGAGGCCAGTACTGATTTTATTGGCTTTGCCGACATAAAAGACAGGCGTATATTGTACATGAACCAAAATGGCAGGAAAATGGTGGGCATTGGAAAAGATGAGGCTGCTGATAAATTTAAGGTTGAAGATGTCCACCCTGATTGGGTAAATGAAAAATTGGAAAATCAATGGATTCCTATATCTGTAAAGAACGGAATTTGGCAAGGAGAAGCAGCATTCCTTAGCAGAAATGGGGATGAGATTCCTGTTTCAATGATTCTTATGTCACATAAAAAAGCCAATGGAGAAGTAGAATTTATTTCTACTGTTTCTCGTGATATAAGGGAGCAAAAATTAGCCGAGCGTGAACTTAAATCTCTAAACAAAGAATTGGAGCGTTCCAATACCGAGTTAGAACAATTTGCATACGTCGCATCACACGATTTGCAGGAACCATTGAGAACCATTAGCAGCTACGTTCAACTTCTTGCTGAGAGATATAAGGATAAACTGGATAAAGATGGAAATGAATTTATTGACTTTGTTATAGATGGAAGCACGCGGATGAGGCTGCTCATAAACAGCCTTCTCGAATATTCACGTGTTAATAAGATAAAACCGTTCCAATGGATTGAACCTACTGATATAATTGAAAATATAATGCAGGATATGAAAGAGCAGATAATAGAATCTGGTACTGTAATAAAATGCAACGAATTGCCTAAAATTTATGCTGACCCTGTTTTAATTGGTCAGTTGTTCCAAAATCTTATTAGCAATGCTATAAAATTTAGAGACGGGAAAAATCCTAAGATAGAAATATCAGGGAAAAGAGAAAACGGGGAGGTTTTGTTTTCCGTGAAAGATAATGGTATTGGCCTAAAAAGAGAATATGACAATAAAATATTTATAATATTTCAAAGGCTTAATAGCAGGGAAAAATACCCCGGTACAGGAATAGGGTTAAGCATCTGTAAAAAAATTGTTGAACGTCATGGGGGTAAAATATGGGTAGAGTCTGAACCCGGAAAGGGTGCTACATTTTACTTCACCATTAAAACAACGTTGCTATAGTGGAAATTAATGTGAACATATTATTAATAGAAGATAACCCATCTGATAAGGAACTGGTGAGTATTTACCTGCGAGATGTTTACTCGGGTAAATCAACTCTTTTCACTGCCGATTCACTAGCCAAGGGCTTGCAATTAATTAGGACTAATCCTATTGATATAATAATTCTTGATCTTTCATTGCCTGATAGCTGGGGTTTGGAAACTTTTAATAAGCTGCATGCCCAAGTGCTGGGCATACCTATTATTGTGCTTACCGGACTTGAAGATGAAACTATGGGTACCGATGCAGTAAAAATGGGTGCCCAAGATTTTTTAATAAAAGGAAAAGTAAAAGCCAAAGGGTTTCAACGTTCCATAAATTATAGTATAGAAAGACACAAACTGATACAGGCTCTTTCATCAAAAGCTAAAGAACTGCAAGAAAAAACTGATTCGCTTCAAAAAGAAAAACAAAAACTTGCGCTTGCTCATAAAATTGCTAAGATCGGAAGTTGGGAATGGGATTTGGTAAACGGAAATATAACCTGGTCGGATGAACTTTTTGATTTGCATGAAATGAAACGTCAAAATGAACCATTATCTTTTGATCAATTACTTGCTCAAATTCATCCGGATGATAGGAAGGGAATTTTGGATGTGATAACAAAAAGTAAAGAGACTGCTAAGCCTGTTAGTTTTTATTATAGGATAATTCGGAATGATGGTTCCATTCGGACATTCTATTCTCTTGGTGAGGTTATAGTTAATGAGGCAGGGAAACCCATAAAAGTTATTGGAACGCGGCAAGATGTTACAGAAAGAATGCAGGAGGAGGAGATGCAAAAACTTGCTATGGCAGCCACCAAATCATTCAATTCAGTAATCATAGCTAAAAAGGATGGTACCATCGAATGGGTGAACGAGGGTTTTATCAAACTTACAGGATATACGTTTGATGAAGTGAAAAATACTCGCGGAGAAATATTGCGCAGAGGTGAAGCCACAGGTATTTCACAGGACAATAAACATTATAATATAGTTATAAGAAGAAAAATACCTACTACCTATGAGAGTAAAAACTATACGAAAGATGGGAGAGAGTATTGGACAATTACTACGCTTACACCGGTGCTCGACAATAATGGAAAGGTAAGAAGGATAATTGCCATTGATACGGACATCACTCAAAGAAAGCAAATGGAAGAAGACCTGCGCAGGGCGAATAATATTGCTGATGAGCTGCTTGATAAAACAAATAAAGTCATCGGAGATCTTAAGTTGGCAAAAAAGGAGTTGGAAGAATCGATGCAGGTGAAAGAACAGTTTTTAGCTAATATGAGCCATGAGATCAGGACACCCATGAATGCAATAATAGGGTTTACTCAACAACTACAGAAAACCAGCCAAACTCCCGAACAAAAACAATATATTGACATTATAAAAACCTCAGGAGAGAATCTGCTAGTAATAATAAACGATATTCTTGATTTTTCAAAATTACGTTCGGGGAAAATCAATTTTGAAAAAATTAAATTTAGCCTTCAGGAAACAATTTCGTCCCTTACAAAACTACTACAACCTAAAGCTCATGATAAAAACCTTACCCTTCACACCGATATTGATAAACAAATCAATGATAATCTAATTGGCGATCCCACCCGCTTAAACCAAATCCTGACAAACTTGCTCAGCAATGCTATTAAATTTACAAAAGAAGGAGAGATTAAAATAGGAGTGGAAATGGTAAAGGAAGATGAACAAAATATAGAATTGAAATTTTCAGTAATTGATAGCGGGATAGGAATACCCGAAGAAAAATTGCCAACCATATTTGAAGCTTTTACTCAGGCTAGTTCAGCAACCACAAGAAAATTTGGCGGAACCGGACTTGGTCTTGCAATTGTAAAGCAACTCGTGCAGCATCAGGGCGGAGAAATTACTGTCAATAGTAAAGTTGGCAAAGGCTCAGTATTCAGCTTTACACTTTCATTTAAAAAAGGGAATGAGCAGATAAAAAAGAAAACAGACATGACAACTGAATTTAGCAAAGTAATGCCTATTGAAGGATTAAAAGTACTTTTGGTAGAAGATAACGAACTTAATGCCATGCTTGCTAAAAAAGTACTGGGTGATTGGAACTGGAAGGTGGAGTTGGCTGAAAATGGGTTTACTGCACTTGAAAAAGCTAAACAAAATGGTTTTGATGTGGTTCTTATGGATATTCAACTCCCTGGAATGGATGGCTATGAAACTACTCGCAGGATACGAAACGAATTCCAAGAACCCCAAAAAAATGTTGCTATTATTGCTATGACAGCACACGCAATGGTTGGCGAGGAGGAAAAGTGCCTGGAAGCTGGAATGGATGGGTATATATCAAAACCGTTCGAGCCTGAAAACCTTTACACGAAAATAGTAACAGCTGTTAGTATTAAGGGTAAAGAACAAGAATCGGCTCATCAATACTTAGACAAAACATCTGTTGCCAAACATACCGATTTGACCTATTTAAAAGGGATTGCCAACGGCAGTAACGAATTTATTATTCAAATGTTAACTATTTTTATTGAACAAACACCTCGCTCGCTTGAGCAAATGGATGAGGCATTAAAAAATCAGGACTGGAAATCACTACGATTGATAGTGCATAAAACAAAACCTTCCATAATGTTTGCCGGTCTTAAAGAAATAGCTGATGACCTGCCGCTTTTGGAAAATTACGCAGCCGAAGAATCTCACATAGACAAGATACCAACACTGGTGGAAAAAATTAAACATACTTGCAACGAAGGGATTTTTGAATTGAAAGAAGAACTGGAAAAGCTAAAACAAAACATAGGGTGAATTTATCCTTTCAGGGTTTATGCGGTATTTTTCTACTTTCATCTTTAACAACCATAAGTAAAAAGTACGCTACTATTAAAAGGAGGAAATAAAAAGTCTCCCGTGTTTTAGGCGGGAGACTCTTTTTAGCTAGTTTGTTAAGTTGTTCTTAACTAAATTATATTATTACAATTTGCTAAACTTTTTAACCACTTGCATATTATCGTTATGAAATTTTATAAAATAGGTTCCCGTTACTAGTCCGGAAACAGGAACTGCAAATAATGCATCCTTAAACTGATAGCTTGAGACCATTTGCCCAAGCGTATTATATATTTCCGCATTTATCAAACTTCCAGGAGTAAAGTTATTATTTATATACAAATTTTGATGAGCAGGATTCGGATATATGATAATATTATCGCTAGTTGCAATCAATTCGTTCACCCCTGTTGAAACAGTTTTTTGATCAAATACTGCAAACGGACTCATAGAAGTGATATTGGCGCGAGTCACACTATACAGGCTTCCCGAAAGCACTGCAGTCATGCTATCACCAATGTCATCCCATGCAGATGATGCAAAATGCGAAATATAGTCATCCTTATGTAAAAAACCATTTGCCTCCGCTGAAGCAGTCCATGATAATTTCATGTTAGCATTTATGGTTGAGCCAATGTTATTTTGGAACAACCAGGTAGCATCCACCATTGGTTGAGAAGATGATATAAGAACTCCTGAAGTGCCTTGCGAATATACTCCTGATGAAACATTAATACCAATTGATCCTGTGTCGGAACCTCCATTTAGGGTTATTTCTGCAGGTAAGTATGTTGAAGTTCCAACTGCAAATGTTGTTGTATTACTCAAATTTGCATACATAGTTAGGTTACCGCTACCGCTAGTAATTACATATGAAGTAGTACCTGCACCAGTAATAGTTCCGTTAATACCTATATGCAGATTATTATTACCCACGTCAACAAAACCAACTATTAAATGCAAATTCCCTTTAACTACAAGATCAGACCCAAGTTTTAATGAGCCCGAACCACCAATATTAATTGTCAAGTTATTAACACTGTCCCCTGCAGCAGCAAAGCCCAACGAACCATGAATAGTCGAGGATGATGTTATAGTAATGCTTGATGAAGGTGTTGACAAAATGATTCCAGTTCCACCAGCAGCAATATCTGTATTTACCGACAAATTATTATTGTTGAGAATCACCATACCGCTTGTTAATTTTAGTGTATCTACGGTCAAATTGGTTCCCAGTTTTAAAGTGTTTCCACTACCAATATTGGCTATGAAAGTTCCTAAAGTACCTGTCAGGTTTATATTACCGGTAATTGAATTTGATGCGGTAAAAGCCAACTTTGTAGTTGTATTTGCAACAAGCGTACCAGTGCCTGTTACATTTCCTGCAATTGTTAACATTTCCCCACTTATATCAAGTTTGCTGTTGCCGGAGAATACTAAGGTTCCATCTACAGTTAAGCCAGGTAAAATTTTAATCGAATTTCCTGAACCAACATTTATGGTTAGATTATTTAAATCCTGAAATCCTGGCGCGAAATTTATTGCAGAGGAAACACCCCCCGAAGTATTAATGGTAAGATTGGAAGATGAGTTACCGCTTATTATTACATTTCCGGATAAGGCAGCATTAACCGTAAGATTGTTGCCATTAAGTATTAGTGTACCACTTATAAATTTTAATGAGTCATTAGTAGTCAAATTTGAATTTAATGTCACATTGTTCGCTCCTGAAACATTAATGCCTACTTTACCTAAGCCAGAACCACTCAATTCTAAACCTGTAACGGCCGACATGCTTGTATAATCAACATTATACTTTGAGGTCATGTTGAGTGTACCACCTGACAAAGATATACTTGCGCCAGATACAGTTATGTGAGAGTTGGCAGCCATTGTTAAAGAACCCCCTACAGATACATTAAGTATTCCATTTAATGTTAATTCATTACTTACTGTAGTTTGTGCCGATGAAGTCAAACTTAACATAGAATTAATTAAAGTATCAGCTGTTAATGAGCCTGTAAAACTCATGGTTCCCCCTGCATTTAGAATTAATTGTATTGCAGTAATAGTACCCGAGCCTGTTAAGGAACCTGAAATGACGGTTAACTTAATATGGGCAGCAGATGAAAGTGTTCCTGTTATATTAATGGATGCAAGCGCATTATTAAGGGTAATGTTTTGGTCCATTGTTACATCCATTCCTATGCCAATGTTAACCTGATCTGCCGAAGTTAAATTAGTAGGAGGAGCTGTTCCGCCCCAAGTTAATGCACTTGTCCAATTACCTGAAGCTACTGCTGTGTATGTTGTTGCCGAGGCAATGCCACAGACCAGTATAAAGGAAGCTAAAACTAGTCCAAATTTAACTGGATTTAGAAATTTATTTTTCATGTTCTGAGTTTTTAAAAGTTATTAATTATTAGATTAGAACACAAAATTACTCCAGTATAAAGGGGTCTATTTTAAATTTCGTTGAAATTATTTTTTTGACGGTTGAAATTATTTTCTAAAGAGACTAATTTTTGAATTTGAGGTTTCAAGACTAAAAAGCCTCTCTACAAGCCTGCTGAAATACTAAATTACATCACTTAGACTTGAATATATTTTATTTTCGATGAACATTATTTTTTCAGGTTGACTTATTTTATAAAATAGTAAAATAAGAACTCAAGTACTTCATTATATTTTATAGATCAGTGAGTTTAAATATTTAAAAAAATAACATTCCCGGGTTCATCTGTATATTTAAAGTATTAGACCGCGCCTTTTAACTGTTCGACGAAATTATTTAAGGAATAAAAGTCGTCAATGGTAACTTGCGCAAAACTTAAATTTATAAATTTTAACTATGAAAACAAAACATTTAATCAGCATCAAACTTGTCGGTGCGTTGGGGGTTTTGGCAATTTTCAGTTCCTGTAATAATAATCAACTTGTTCAACAATATAAAGAATTACATGAGCGCGATTCTTTATTGGTATTACGAACTCAAGCAGAAGATTCCACTATCAAAGGATATATTAATAATCTAAATGAAATTCAGAATAATCTGGATGAGATTAAATCCAGAGAAAAGATACTTAGAGTAAATAATCAAGGCGAATACAAAGCAGGTAATAACGCAATAAGGGATATAAAAATGCTGGATAGTTTGATTATTGCCGACAATAAGAAAGTTGCAGCTTTGCATGAAGGAATAAATAAGATGAGCAAGAAAGATGAGGCGATGGAAACAATGATTTTGCGATTGACATCTCAAATTGCAGCACAAGACACCCAAATTAATACTTTGCAAAGTAGTCTCGCAAAAGCTAATAATTCCTATACGTTTATTGCTCAACAGTTTAATGACAGTTTGATAGTACTACAGAAGAGAAATGCATATATAGAAAACCTTACGAACACCATGCATACTGTTTATTATGCTGTAGGCACATTAAAGGAACTAAAGGATAACAAAGTAATTGATAAAACAGGCGGGTTTATTGGAATAGGAAGAAATGCTCAATTGAACCCGGATTTTAATAGCTCCTATTTTACTCAAACAGATTTAACAAAGTTAAATGTTATACCACTCAATGCCAAGTATAAAAAATTGCTTACTACTCATCCTGCAAATTCATACAAAATAACAGGTGATAAAACTTCCGATTCAATATGGATTACTTACCAATCTTTATTCTGGAAAGACAGTAAATATCTGGTCGTAGCTGTTAAGTAATAAAAGATAAACTATAGCCTTGTCTTTATATAATAATGATATATGAATGAAAACGGCAAATATTCAATAGCTCTTGTAGATGATGATAGGGTTTTTTTAGTTTCTCTGAAAAATAGTTTGCAGCAACAATTTAATTCATCATTAAAAATTTCAGAATATCATTCTGGAGAAGAATTTATCCGGGATATTAAAAGTAGTCCAGATATTATCATTCTGGATTATTACCTAAATGATTACGAACATCCTGAAGCTATGAATGGAATGCACGTATTACATGATGTAAAGGCAATATTAAAAGATAGTATTGTAATAATGCTTTCCGGCCAGGATAAGGTAGATGTAGCGATGGACTGTTTAAGAGATGGGGCATATGAATATATATCTAAAAGCGAAAGTGCATTTGTTAGAATACCTAACAGTATCAAAAACGCTATGGCTAATATAAAATCAAAAAAAGAAAGCAGTAAGTATATTAAATTAAAAATTAATAAGATGCTTATAATTTGTGCAATAGTATTAATGGATGTTACTATCTATTGTATCTTTCATTTTATTAATTAATAGCTGCAAGTTAATTATTTTAGCTATTACTATAGAAGGTCTACCCCATAAAGGCTCTTATTCACCGAAAAGATTAAAAAAAAGGAAATGCGTATTTATTTTGCACTAAGAATTCAATTAATCAACAATTCAATTTCAAAATTATGAACAAGCACAAAAATGAACAGCCCGAGAAAAGGGATACCCGTAAAGGAAAATCAGGCTCACATACGGGAACCAACTCAGGTAGTTTGAGTTCTAATTCCGGATTCAACTCTGGAAAATCAAGTCAACAAAATGAAAGATCCCAACAATCAAGGGACACATCACAAAACTCTGGTGGGAAAACTGGAAATCAGGGAACTGATTATGGTGAATAACCGGCAGAAATTAAATGATGTATCCTTTGTGTGGGGAGGCCCCGGTAAGATATACCGGGGCTTTTTTATTAAAAACCCATTATTATTTTTGTCGAATGATATTTTAAATACAACGAACATTAATAATTGTTGGTCGAAAACTTAAAATGGCGAGAAATATTTCAGATACTTTAGTGCTTGAAAAGGTTATTATTAACAAAACTCACAATTAATTATTATTTAAGCCTTTTAATTCAATTGTTATGAATAATAAAAAAATGGTCATGTTCGGAACTTCCGAAACTATAGTTAGCTTAGCAAAAGAAGCTTTGGAGAGGGGACACCAGGTTACGGTAGTTCTGCCTGATAACAAGGAATTCAATCTGAATTATTCTAACCTAAAAATTGTGAATGGAGATATGAAAAGTAAAGAGGATGTAGTTAGACATTCTAAAGGAAATGATGTAGTAATATGTGTATACGATCCTTCAAGCTTTTGGGAACATGCAGGTACTACGCGTGTCATAATCGATGGATTGAAGGATGCAGGCGTGAACCATCTTGTATATGCAACCCATACACACCAATTAATGTATAAGCGGAAACAATCGAACGAAGAAGCGCAGAAGCCTGAACATTCTGCCTTTTATGAGGAGATTGATTCACAACAACTGCCTGAGTTTAAATCTGCGGAAAATATTCATTGGGAAGCTATTAAAATCCTGCAAGGTGAGAAAGGTCTTAATTGGGGATATGTTTATGCAGGTAAATCGGGAAATACATCAGATGCCGAAAGTGAAAAGGAAATTCTGTATAGCCATCTTGATGGTGAGACAATACTTCACCCGAAGAATTATATTTCATCAAACATATCCTGAAGATACAGGAAATAGTGCTTCAGGCCAAAACGGTGCAGGATCACCTGAGAGTACCAAAAGATTATCAGGTGATAATCCTACCTAAAATTGCAGGAAGGAAAGTGAATAAAGCGGAATTAGTAAAAAAATAAATTTAACCAACCCGACAATGAATAGAAAGCAAGATGCTAAAAATAAAATAGCCGAGCAGCCCTTTAAAGAGGAAATGCCAGATTTAGTTGTTATATATGAAGGAATTGCTATGTTGGTGAGCAGTATGGAGATTATATGTCTTACCGAAATAATTACGCCGCAACCATACAGTGTCTTTGCCTTGTGCAAACACTATGAATACTTTCAGCGAAATTAAGTAAACATCTAGCTTTAAGGATTCTGCATAAACCTTAGTTTTATTTGACGATTTTTATTTAAGGTTAATAGCCTATTTATAAATGTTCGTCGAAAAATAAAAAATAAAAAGATAGCTTCCATGTATCTTGCATAGTGGTAGTATATTATCAAATAAATGTCAAAATAAATGAATTCTAATATTCCCGAAACAAAGCAAAAAAGAATAGCTATTATTGGCGGTGGGTTCGGGGGGCTTACATTGGTTCACGGACTTTTGGACTCTAACTACCAAATTATTTTGGTAGACAAAAATAACTATCATCAGTTCCAGCCTTTATTTTATCAGATAGCAACAGCTGAACTTGAGCCCAGTAGTATCTCATTCCCCTTTCGGAAAATATTTCAGAGAAATAAAAATATTCATATACGCATGACTGAAGTTTTTTCTGTTAACATTCAAAGAAATTCCATAAACACTGGAATTGGAAAAATAGATTATGATTTTCTTGTAATTGCTATGGGTGCAAATACTAATTTTTTCGGGAATAAGAAAATCCAAACATATTCGCTCCCTATGAAATCAGTTGGTGAGGCACTGGACATTAGAAACAAGGTACTCGAAAATTATGAAAAAGCACTAACAACGACAGACATTGATGAACAACAAGCCTTAATGAATATAGCAGTAGTCGGTGGAGGGCCAACGGGTGTCGAGGTTTCAGGAACGTTGGCAGAAATGAAAATATATATTCTGCCGAAAGATTACTCTGAGTTGGATTTTAAAAATATGCAAATTTTCCTTATTGAAACTTCTTCAAAGTTACTAAGCACAATGTCGGATATTGCCTCCCAAAAAGCCGAACTCTATCTGAAAAGGCTTAATGTCAAGTTACTGACAAATACAAGCGTGAAAGATTATGACGGGAAAATCATTACATTATCTAATGGAAGCCGTTTACATGCCAAAAATCTCGTATGGGCTGCAGGTGTTATTGGTAATAAACTGGAAGGAATTCCAAATGAGGTTTTTGTTCGTAATAACAGAATCAAGGTTGATGGATTTAATAAAGTGGAGGGTCTTGAAAATATTTATGCCATTGGCCATATTGCTTTTATGACGGAAGATAGGTATCCTAATGGACATCCACAGGTCGCTCAAACTGCTATACAACAGGCGAAGAGGCTTGCAACGAATTTAAGAAACATGGAAGGAAAGAAAGTTCTTGAACCTTTTCATTATAAAGATTTTGGTTCGTTGGCAACAATTGGCAAAAACTTGGCTGTGGCTGATTTGCCTTATTTAAAATTTCAAGGTTTGCATGGCTTACGTGGATATTTGTTCATCTTATGGCAATTGTGGGGGTGAAAAACAAGGTTTTCATTTTTATTAATTGGGTCTGGAATTATATTACTTATGACCAATCGCTCCGATTGATTATCCACTCCAAAAGCAAACCTCAAAAAAACAGAAAAGTAAACTTGATTGATTTAAATAATGTGTGAATTATGTAACTTTTTCCTGAAAATGTGCAATACTCCTTCATGTAAAAATGCAGTCCTTTATCAACTAATTCAGCCTGTTTATGAACTCGTTCCAAAAATTAAAAATTAATTATACAAAGCTTGACCAAATTTGCATTAACACTATCCGATTTCTTTCAGTAGATGCTGTTCAAAAAGCTAATAGCGGACACCCCGGATTGCCCCTTGATGCTGCTCCAATGGCTTATGTACTGTGGACTAAATTCTTGCACCATAATCCTGTAAATCCAAACTGGTTTAATCGTGATAGGTTTGTATTGTCTGCCGGACATGGCTCCATACTATTATATAGTTTGCTTCATTTGACAGGATATGATTTGCCTTTAGAACAAATCAAACAATTTCGCCAATGGGGAAGTATAACTCCCGGGCATCCGGAAAGAGGTCTAACTCCCGGTGTTGAAACTACTACGGGACCTTTAGGACAAGGATTTGCTAATGGAGTTGGAATGGCCATGGCCGAAGCTTATCTTTCTGCCAGATACAATAAAGAAGGTGCTACTATTATTAATCATTATACCTACGGAATAGTCAGCGATGGTGATCTTATGGAAGGTGTGTTAGCGGAAGCTGCGCCATTGGCCGGGCATTTGAAACTCGGTAAATTAATTTATCTGTACGATAACAATCATATTACTCTGGCTACTTCAACACAAGCAGCATTTACTGAGGACCATGCAAAACGTTTTGAAGCATATGGTTGGCATACAATATCAGTTGAAAATGGCAATGATTTAGAAGCAATAGAAAGTGCCATACGTACAGCCCAACAGGAAACTGAAAAGCCATCATTAATTTTAATTCGGACACATATTGGTTATGGCTCTCCTAACAAACAGGATACTTGTGAAGCGCACGGCTCAGCGCTAGGAGTGGAAGAAGTTAAACTCACTAAAAAGAATCTGGGCTGGCTGCTTACTCCCAATTTTTTAGTTCCAAAAGAAGCGAAGACACATTTCCATAGAGCTATTAAGCTTGGCAAAGAATTAGAAACTGTATGGGAGAAACTATTTTCACTTTATAAAAAGAAATATCCAGAGCTGGCCACAGAAGTGCTTGCATTGATAAATGAAAAATTGCCCAAAAATTGGGATTCGGATATTCCGGAATTTCCTGCTGATGAAAAAGGTATGGCAACCCGTGTTGCATCCGGAAAAATTATGCAGGCATTTTACGCTAAACTACCAGGTTTCATTGGTGGCTCAGCTGATTTAAATACTTCTACCCACACGGAACTAAAAGACGCAGGAAGTTTTGAGAATCCTTCTATGGCTGTGGGCGACATGCAAGGTTCGGCGGGTGGAGGATGGAGTTATGCAGGCCGTAATTTATATTACGGTGTCCGCGAGCATGCAATGGGTTCTATCTCCAACGGAATGGCTGCTCACGGAGGTATACTTCCATTTACTGCTACGTTTCTTACTTTCTCTGATTATATGAGGCCTGCCATTCGTCTGGCTGCTTTAATGAAATTAAATGTAGTTTTTGTTTTTACGCACGACAGCATCGCCTTGGGTGAGGATGGTCCTACGCATCAATCGGTTGAACACCTTGCGGCACTTCGTGCAATCCCTCGACTGGTTGTTATCCGTCCGGCTGATGCCAATGAAACTGCGGTGGCATGGAAGATGGCTATAGAATCTCGCAAAGCTCCAGTAGCTCTAATTTTATCGAGACAAGATTTACCAACCTTTGACAGGAAAAAATTTGCCTCCGCTATAGGATTGCGACACGGCGCTTACATATTATCCGATGTTCCTAAACCTGACTTGATATTAATAGCAACCGGCTCGGAAGTTAAACTAATAGCAGAAGCACAGGAAAAATTGCGTAAACAAAAAATCTCAGTTCGGCTTGTTTCTATGCCAAGTTGGGAATTATTTGAACAGCAATCAAAGGTATATCGTGATAAAGTTCTTCCACGCAACATTATTAAAATGGCTGTGGAAGCCGGTACTACACAAGGTTGGAGCCGCTATGTGGGAGATAAAGGAGATATAATAGGTATTGATACTTTCGGCGCTTCTGCACCCGGAGATGTGGTAATGGAAAAATTCGGATTCACAGTTGAAAATATTTGTAAACGGGCAATTGCCTTGTTAAAGAAAAATCAGTCATGACCAGCGTTCAGGATAAAATACAGGCAATTGGAATTGCTGCAGACCATGGAGGGTTTGTATTGAAAAAGTATTTAATGAAAATGTTGAAAGATTCAGGATACGAAATAATTGATTTTGGCAACAAGGAGCTTATTTCTTTTGATGATTATCCTGACTATGTAATTCCTCTCGCAAATGCCGTATCTAATGGTACTGTTTCAAGAGGCATAGCTATATGTGGCAGTGGAGTTGGTGCTTGTATTGTGGCCAATAAAGTGCCGGGAGTAAGAGCTTGCCTCATTCATGAAGAATTTTCTACCCGACAAGGGGTTGAAGATGATGATATGAATTTGATTTGCCTTGGTGGGCGGGTAATAGATGATGCACTTGCACTAAAACTATCTGGCATCTTTCTTGCCGCAAAATTTATTGATTTGGAAAGGCATACCCGCAGGCTTGCAAAAATTACCGAACTTGAAAATCTTCAAAAGTTAAAGTATGGAAATTAGCCCTTTTGCCGGAAAACCGGCAGAACAAAATATGTTAGTTAATATTCCGAAACTTGTGACCGCCTATTATACAGGCATACCGGACCCCTCGGTTCCCGGCCAATTAGTTTCATTTGGCACTTCAGGCCACAGAGGATCATCGTTTAAAAGTACGTTCAATGAAAGACATATTCTTGCTATTACCCAAGCCATTTGTTTCTACCGAACGGAGCAAAAAATAGAAGGTCCCTTATTTTTAGGTTTTGATACACATGCTTTATCCGCACCTGCTTTTGCATCTGCAATGGAAGTGTTGGCAGCCAATAAGGTTGAGGTAATGATTTCAGAAAATGATGAATATACCCCAACGCCTGTTATTTCTTATGCAATTTTAAAATATAATGACGGGCTTAATAAGGGCCTGGCTGATGGTATTGTAATTACACCTTCTCATAATCCGCCCGATGATGGAGGCTTTAAATACAATCCGCCCAATGGTGGCCCTGCAGGTACTACAATTACCAATTGGATTGAAGCTAAAGCAAATGAATTATTGCACAATAACCTTTTACAAGTGAAGAGAATCTCTTTTGATAAAGCACTTCGAGCTTCTACTACCCATCGCCACGATTATGTAAATAGCTATGTAAATGATCTTGGAAGTGTTGTTGATATGGATATTATTCGAGATTCAAAAATAAAAATAGGGGTTGATCCACTTGGAGGTGCGGGAGTTCATTACTGGGAGCCTATCGCTGAAAGATATCATTTGGATTTGACCATAGTTAATAAAATTGTTGACCCAACCTTCAGTTTTATGACTGTTGATTGGGACGGACAAATACGTATGGATCCCTCATCACCATATGCCATGCAGGGCTTAATTAAAATGAAAGATAAATTTGATATTTCCTTCGCCTGTGATACAGATCACGACAGGCATGGAATAGTTACAAAAAGTTCAGGACTTTTAAATCCAAACCATTATTTATCAGTTGCTGTTTCTTATCTCCTGCAAAATCGCCCTGAGTGGCAAAAAACTGCAGCAATAGGTAAAACTGTTGTCAGTACTCAGCTCATTTATCGCATTACAAAAAAATCAGGTCGACAATTGTATGAAGTACCTGTAGGTTTCAAATGGTTTGTAGATGGATTACTTGGCAGAACACTTTGTTTTGGAGGAGAAGAAAGCGCGGGGGCTTCTTTTTCCAGGTTTGATGGCAGCGTTTGGACTACTGATAAAGATGGATTTATACCAGCTTTACTTTCAGCTGAAATAACTGCCAAATTGGGACAGGACCCGGGCATCCTGTATAATGAACTTACAAAAGAATTTGGTAATCCTGTATATGATAGAATAGAAGCAAAGGCAACATCTGAACAAAAAGAAAAATTGAAAAAGCTTTCTTCCGGGCAAGTAAAAAATAAAGATTTGGCGGGAGAGAAAGTACAGGATATATTTACTGAAGCACCTGGAAATGGTGCTTTAATTGGAGGTTTGAAGGTAATGACGGAAAACGGATGGTTTGCAGCTCGTCCCTCGGGTACAGAAGAAATTTATAAAATCTATGGAGAAAGCTTTATTGGTGAACAACATTTAGCACAAATAATTAAAGAAGCACAAGACATTGTCAATACTGCTTTAGAAATATAATAAAAGACAGTATGAAATTGATACCGACTGCACATGAACTCATCTCTAATATGAGGGCTTTCTTCCAAACAAATAATTCTAAATTGAGTTATTTGAATGAAGAACCTTTAAGGGCCGAACTTTATAGTTCCGAACAGTTGGAGCGTTTTGGCAAAACATTGGCGTCAAGTCACAAGCTAAGTTCAAAAACTTCAAAAGATCATTTACTTAAAAGGCTCTCTGATAATGAAAACATTCTGCATGAAGTCCGCCACCTCCTTACGTATTCTATAAAAAGAAAATATCAGATTACGCCGGCCGGGGAGTGGCTGATTGATAATTTTTATTTGATTGAAGAACATATTTTAAGTGCTAAAAGGCATTTTCCGAAGGATTATAGCGAGGATTTGCCTCAACTTGCAGAAGGTGCTTCTGCAGGATTAACAAGGATATATGATATTGTTCTTCAAATAATAGCTCATAGTGACGGAAGAATAGATATCGAGAGTTTGAGTGCATTTATAAAATCTTATCAAACAGTTACAAACTTAAAATTGGGGGAGTTATGGGCTATCCCGATCATGCTCCGGTTGGCCTTAATAGAAAACCTCCGTCGTGTTTCTGCCCAAATCGCAATAGATAGAGTTGATATTAATCTGGCAGATTATTGGGCAAAGCAATTGGTTGAAACAGCCGAAAAGGAACCAAAAAACTCGATATTGGTAGTAGCCGATATGGCAAGATCAAACCCTCCAATTGACAGTGCTTTTGTATCTGAAATAACTCGTCAACTAAGAGGTAAAGGCCCCGACCTGGCACTGGCTCTGCATTGGATAGAACAGCAATTATCAGAAAGCGGCTTAACAAGTACCGAATTGGTGAATGCAGAAATACAGAAGCAATCTGCTCACCAGGTTTCTGTTAGTAATAGCATTGGAAGCCTTCGTATGGTAGGGGCAATGGATTGGCGCAATTTTGTTGAAGGCCATAGTATAGTTGACAAAACACTTCGTGATGATAACGATGGAATATATGGGTTAATGGATTTCCAAACACGTGATCGTTACAGGCACGTGGTTGAAAATATTGCAAAAAAGAGTAAGATAAGTGAGCATAAAGTAGCGCAGATTGCTATACAATTAATGCATGAAAATATTCAACCGGGTAGAAGAGATGAGCGTACTGCACATGTTGGTTATTACCTTATAGAGCTGGGGGTTTTACAAACTGAGAAGATGGCAAAAATGAAAATTTCCAGTTTTCAAAAGATTCATAGAGCCTTAAAGAGACGAGCGTTTTTGATATATCTTACGCTTATAGTCTTAATTACATTGGCAATAACTGCCGGGGTTTTACTAAAAGCATATTCCGATACTAAAAATAATTGGCTTCTTGTTGCCATTGCTTTTCTTTCAATTTTATGTGCAAGCCAACTGGCAATATCAGTAATTAATTTTTTCTCTTCGCTTTTAGTTAAACCATATCTGTTGCCCAGAATGGATTTTTCAAAGGAAATCCCGGCAGAATATAAAACACTAGTTGTAATTCCCGTTATGCTTACTAATCCCGGAGATATAGAAAACTTAGTGGAGTCTTTGGAAGTAAGATTTTTAGCAAACAGAAAAGAGAATATTCATTTCGGCCTTTTGACGGATTATACAGACGCGCCGACTGAAACTCTTCCTGATGACCAGGTACTGGTTGGTGTTGCCCGCAAAAAAATTGAAGAATTAAATATCAAATATAAAAGAGATAAAAATGATTTGTTTTATCTTTTTCACCGTCCGAGAAAATGGAACCCAAAGGAAAATGTATGGATGGGTTATGAAAGAAAACGGGGGAAACTATCTGATTTAAATTTATTACTAAGGAACGGTTCAACCACGGATTTTTCGCTTATAGTTGGCGACGAATCAATCTTTCCCCAGGTAAAATATGTAATTACATTAGACGCCGATACCCAACTTCCACTTGGTACAGCGTGGAAGATGATAGGCACCATGGCTCACCCTTTAAACCATGCCTGGTATGACGAAGCCAAAAAGCGTGTAACGAAAGGATATGGAATCTTGCAACCCCGGGTAACAGTAAGTTTGCCGGATGCCACTGCTTCCAGGTTTGCACGTATGCATGGAAATGAACCGGGAATTGACCCATATACTCGTGCTTCCTCCGATGTTTACCAGGATTTATTTGCTGAAGGTTCATTTATTGGTAAAGGAATATATGAGGTAGATACCTTTATAAAAGTGTTAGATGGAAGATTCCCAAAGGATCGCATCCTGAGCCATGATTTGATTGAAGGTTGTTATGTAAGATCAGGATTACTGAGTGATGTACAATTATTTGAAAAATATCCCAATAGTTACCGGGCAGACAGGCAAAGAATAGCGCGTTGGACAAGAGGAGACTGGCAGATTTTTCCCTGGTTTTTGCCAATGGTTCCCGGTGTTGGAAATCGCTGGAGTAAGAACCCGATATCGTCACTATCGCGCTGGAAGATATTTGACAATATCAGGCGCAGCCTTGTTCCACTAGCGCTTACAACGCTTATACTACTAGGATGGCTGATTTTACCATCTTACATTTATTGGACAATAGCAGTTTCAGCAATTATTATAATTCCAATTGTTATCACCACTTTTTGGGATACTCTTAGAAAGCCAAAGGATGTAATATTGAAACACCATATTAAAAATACAATAAACAATCTTTCAGACATATTCATAAAAACATTGTTTTCCCTGATTTGCCTGCCATATGAGGCATTCTCGAATTTAATGGCAATTATGCGAACCCTCTGGAGAATGCTTATTACAAGAAAGAAACTTCTGGAGTGGAATCCCTCATCAAATGATTATGTGTTTAATGAAAAAAGCCTTACAGCATCTTATTTTACTATGTGGGTTGAACCCTCTCTTGCATTTGTTGTGTTCATCTACCTCATAGCTTATTCTTCCATAAATCTGAATGTAGCCGGCCCGATACTTACACTTTGGTTCATTGCACCTTTTATTACCTGGTGGACAAGTAGGCCAACGGCAAAGGCAGTATCTAAATTATCTAATGAACAAAATATATTTCTTCGCAAAATTGCCAGGAAAACATTTGGCTTCTTTGAACAGTTTGTTCAAGCCGAAGATAATTGGCTTCCTCCAGATAATTTTCAGGAGCAACCTATGGAATTGTTGGCACATCGCACATCACCAACCAATATTGGGTTGGCACTGCTTGTTAATATATCCGCCTTTGAGTTTGGGTATATTACTTCAAGGGAACTTATTGAAAGGACCACAAACGCAATAAGCACCATGCATAGAATGGAACGATTCAGAGGTCATTTTTATAATTGGTATGACACACAAACATTGAATCCATTAACGCCTCGATATATATCCACGGTTGACAGTGGCAACCTCATTGGCAATTTGCTAGTATTAAAACAAGGGTTACTTGCCATGCCACATAAAAAAATATTTGGACATAAAATATTTTATGGACTCAGGGATACCTTCAACATTCTTATGGATACTCTTGGTGATAAAGAAGGTAAGCTGTTGCGTCAATTCAAAAGAGATTTGGAAGATGCCTGTAATTCTGATATGGTTACTCGGTATGAAGTTAAACATTATATGGGTGTTTTAACTGAAAAATTTGCTGCTGATTTTGAGAAACTAAATAATGACAATAGGAGTGAAACATATCAGTGGAAGTTAAAACTTAAGGCTCAAATTGAAAATATAAATGAAGAATTTAAAATTTTCACGCCTTGGTTTATGCTGATATCTGCTCCGCCTAAGTTTATTGACCTGCTTTCTCGAGACGAAAACTCAACATGGTTGGAATTATTAGAAACTGCAAAGCAATTGCTGGTTGATATTGAGCAGTTAAAAAAAGGGGATATTACAAATCCGGAAGCGATATGGATTGAATCATTTGAAGTTGAATTAAATCAGTCAATAGCCCAAGTGGAGAAAAGAATAGCATTGGTCAGTAACTTAGCCAATGAATGTAATGAGTTGGCTGATATGGAATTTGATTTCCTGTTTGATAAAAATAGCAACTTATTTACTATAGGGTATAACGTTCAGGAACATCACATGGACCCGAGCTTCTATGATTTGCTTGCATCTGAAGCGCGTTTATGCGCCTATATAGGTATAGCACAAGGAAAGTTGCCAGAAGAAAGTTGGTTTGCATTAGGCCGATTACTCACCAATGTAGAAGGTGAGTCTATTCTTCTTTCATGGGCAGGTTCGATGTTTGAATATCTTATGCCTCTTTTAATAATGCCGACTTACGAAAACACACTCCTTGATCAAACATATAAAGCGGTTGTAGAATGGCAAATTGATTACGGAAAAGAAGTTGGTTTGCCTTGGGGTATTTCGGAATCTGGTTTTAATATGGTTAATGCCAACTCAAATTACCAATATCGAGCGTTTGGCGCTCCGGGCCTTGGATTGAAACGCGGATTGGAAGAGGACTCTGTAATTGCACCCTATGCCTCTGCACTTGCTTTAATGGTCTCACCCGGAAAGGCTTGCAAAAACTTGGAGTTGCTTTATGAAATTGGATTAACCGGAAGATATGGGTTCTATGAAGCTATAGACTACACACCTTCACGTTTGCCTACCGGACAATCAAATGCCATTGTTTATTCGTTTATGGCGCATCACCAGGGAATGATACTTCTGTCATTAGCATACTTGCTTGTCGATAAACCCATGCAAAAATTATTTGAGGCAGAAGCTCAATTTAAATCCACCCTTTTATTACTGCAGGAAAGGATACCAAAAGTATCGAGCTTTTATGCTCATACTACAGATATCGCTGAAATTAACTACATCCCGACAGGAACAGAGGTAAGGGTAATCAACACTCCTAATACCCCGGTTCCGGAAGTACAATTATTATCGAATGGCAAGTATCATGTTATGGTTACAAACTCCGGCGGAGGATACAGTCGTTGGAAAAACCTTGCAGTAACCCGTTGGCGTGAAGATGTAACCCGCGATAATTGGGGTATATTCTGTTACATAAAAGATTTGAAGACTGAAACCTTTTGGTCTAATACACATCAACCTGTACTTAAGAAAGCAGATAAGTATGAAGTTGCATTTTCTCAGGGGCGTATTGACTTCCGAAGTACCGTCAACGAGATTGAAGCACACACTGAAATTGTTGTGTCTCCGGAAGACGATATTGAAATGCGCAGAATTCACATTACAAATCGTTCAAACAGCCGCAGAACTATTGAAATTACGAGTTATGCAGAAGTCGTTCTTGCTCCACAGGGTTCAGATTTGATGCAGCCTGCATTTGGAAATCTTTTTGTTCAAACAGAAGTACTTCCATACCAGCATACCATAAGGTGCACCAGGAGGCCACGTTCTTCGGATGAACAGCCTCCATGGTTCTTTCATTTGATGACCACACATGGAAAAGACCCTAAGGAGGTTTCATACGAAACTGACCGGCTGGAATTTATTGGCCGTGGTAATACAATTGCAAATCCAAAGGTTATGAATACTTCCGGCCCTCTTCCGGGAAATCAAGGCTCAGTGCTCGATCCGATCGTATCAATCCGATATAAAATAGTACTCCAACCTGAAGAAACCGTTACCGTGGATATGGTTTTAGGAATTGCTGAAACAGAGGAAATATGTAATAACTTGATAAATAAATATCAGGATAAACATCATAAGGATCGCGTATTTGAATTGGCGTGGACACATAGTCAGGTTGTACTCAGGCAGATTAACGCTTCCGAGGTTGATGCACAATTATACGGACGACTCGCTAGTTCTGTCATATATCCAAATTATGCTTTCCGCGCAGATCCTGCAATTCTTATTAATAATTATAGGGGACAATCCAGTTTGTGGGGCTATTCTATTTCAGGTGATTTGCCTATCGTCCTTTTGAAAGTTGAAAAACAGGTAAACCTGCAATTGGTAAAACAACTGATACAGGCGCACTCTTATTGGCGTTTAAAGGGGCTTGCGGTTGATCTGGTGATATGGAATGAAGAGCACAGTGGCTACCGCCAGGTATTCCAAAATGAAATTCAATCACTCATTCCGGGTGAATTGATCGACCGCCCGGGAGGTATTTTCGTAAGGGCTTCCGATCAACTATCAAATGAAGATAGGGTGCTGTTTCAAACGGTGGCTCGTATTAATATTTCTGATAATGGAGGAACATTAGCAGACCATATTAAACGTAAGCCTGCGTCAAAAGTAGTGATTCCATATATAACTCCTGCACAAACACAACCACCTGTTTTAAAATCACTCCCTGTTCCGGGTGATTTAATCTTCAATAATGGATTGGGAGGTTTTTCGCAGGATGGTAAGGAATATATTATAAAACTAGATAGCAAAAACAAAACTCCGGCACCCTGGGTGAATGTAATTGCAAACCCCGATTTCGGAACAGTTATATCTGAAAGTGGAAATGCCTATACATGGTCTGAAAATGCTCATGAATTAAGGCTTACGCCATGGAATAATGATCCTGTATGTGATTCAGGTGGAGAAGCATTTTATATCAGAGATTATGAGAGTGGCTATTTTTGGTCGCCAACACTATTGCCCGCTGGAGGAACATCCCCCTATATAATCCGCCATGGTTTGGGATATAGCGTTTTTGAACATATGGAAAACGGGATATATACCGAAATGACGGTTTTTGTTGATATTGAATCATCTATTAAGTTTAACGTCTTAAAAATCAGAAATCAATCAGGCAGGGCACGAAAGCTTTCTACTACGGGATATATAGAGTGGGTTCTTGGTGATGCGAGGATGAAAACTGGCATGTATATTCATACTGAAATTGATCCTGAAAGTGGAGCACTTTTTGCAAAAAATCCTTACAACACTGAGTTTGCAAATAGGATTGCTTTTTTTGATGTGGATTATTTAAACAAAAGCTTTACTGCTGACCGTACTGAATTTATTGGACGAAATGGCACATTAGAAAATCCGGATGCAATGTTACGACAAAAACTTTCTGGAAGAGTAGGTTTGGCGCTTGATCCTTGCGGGGCAATCCAGGTTCCTTGCGATTTAGCAGATGGAGAAGAATATGAAATTATTTTCAGGTTGGGTGCGGGAAAAAGCCCGCAGGAAGCAAGTGAAACTGCTAAAAAATTCAGAGGGAGCCTTGCGGCATACGATTCATTGCAAAGAGTAAAAAAATTTTGGGAAACTACGGTGAATTCTCTCCAAGTGGATACACCGGATACTGCTATTAATATTATTACCAATGGATGGCTTACTTATCAAACTATTTCCTCGCGTGTGTGGGGACGTAGCGGATATTATCAGTCAGGTGGAGCTTATGGTTTCAGGGATCAATTGCAAGATGTTTTATCACTTATTCATGTAAAACCGCAATTTGCCCGCAACCAGATTTTGCTTTGTGCATCAAGGCAATTTAAGGAAGGAGATGTGCAACATTGGTGGCATCCTCCAACAGGAAGAGGTGTCCGCACGCGCTGCTCCGACGATTATTTGTGGTTGCCTTTTGTTACTTCAATATATATAACAAAAACTGGGGACACTTCTATATTGAATAAGTCAATGCCCTTTCTGGAAGGCCGTCAGCTGAACTTTGGAGAAGAATCATATTATGATATCCCGATTATTTCAAGTAAATCAGCGAAACTTTATGAGCATTGTGTGCAGGCCATAAAACATGGATTGGTTTTTGGTGAACATGGACTCCCTTTAATTGGTACAGGAGATTGGAATGATGGATATGACAAGATAGGTCTGGACGGAAAAGGGGAGAGTGTATGGCTTGGGTTTTTCATGTATGATATATTAATGAGATTTTATGGAATTGCACAATTATATAAGGATGTGGCTTTTTCTGATGAGTGCAAAAAAAATGCAATACAGTTGAAAATTAATATCGATAAAAATGCCTGGGATGGTGAGTGGTATAAACGCGCCTGGTTTGATAATGGTATACCCCTTGGCTCGGCTATAAATGACGAATGTAAAATTGACTCAATTGCCCAAAGCTGGTCTGTTTTATCGGGTGAAGGAGAGCCGGAGCACATTAATGCTGCTATGGAATCATCATACAAAAACCTGGTACAGAAGGGTATGGGAATAATACAGTTATTGGACCCTCCGTTTGACAAATCCGCTTTAACCCCAGGGTATATTAAGGGATATGTACCTGGAGTTCGTGAAAATGGCGGGCAATATACGCATGCAGCAATTTGGATGATTATGGCTTTAGCTAAGTTAAAAAATAATGAACGTGTTTGGGAGTTGTTGGATATGATAAACCCTATTAATCATGGAAATACAGCTGAAGCCATATCAGTATATAAAGTAGAGCCATATGTGTTAGCAGCAGATGTATATGCATGTAGCCCCCATGCAGGGCGGGGCGGATGGACCTGGTATACCGGTTCCGCAAGTTGGATGTATCAACTTATCGTGGAATCTTTCATAGGTATTCAACAGGAAGGGAATAAATTGAAATTCGCTCCTTGTGTTCCCAAGGATTGGGAATCTTTTAAAGTGAATTATCGCTATATAAAAACGGTTTATACTATTGTCTTTATACAGAAGCAATCATCAGTTGAAAGCAATCAGGCACCAGACGAAATGCACGTTAATATTGACGGTAAAGAACAAACTGATAAGGTGATTACACTTGTAGATGATAATATGGAACACACTGTTGAGATTAGCTTTTAAAAACAATCTCCACATTATGCCACTTAGTGCTGGCTACCAACTATAGCGCTTATCGTACACCGTGGTAATGATGCCAGTGATACCCATGAATTACAACGAAGCAACTTTGCAATGAAAGACACATTAATAATGATAATATGACAAGCAATTTTTCATTTTTTATAATACCAGTCAATGGTTATCATGGTCGTGATGTTCATGATGCTCGCCTCGATCGTGGTCTTCACCCCTCACATATGCAACACACCCTTGCATTACGAATACCATAAACAAGCATCCTATTAAAATCAGCTTTTTCATTTTGTTTTATTGGTTTATGTTATAGTAAAATTACAGCGGCTTTACAGTTTTTTTCTCAATATTTCGATGAAGGAAACAATTCAAGGCTTGAAGCTTACTTTAAGATTTAGAGAACGAATAATTGCCCATTGCAATAATGAAAAAATACTACTTACTAGGCGATAAGGCACACCTGCACTTTGGCCTGCAAAAAGGTTTCTAATGTTTTCTTCCGCTACCACCGCCCATAGAATGCCCGCCTCCCATTCTTATAGGAGGAGCTGCTTGACGTGGGGGGGCTTCTCTTTGAACAGGTTGAGGTTGTGGAGCAGGCCTGTTTTGCATAGCATTATTATGTTGGGGTTGAGGTTTTGACCCGTTTGTACGTGGTGCAGACTGTGCTGTTATATGGCTACTTGGTGCCTTATGGGAGCTTGTATTGCTTGGTGTTGTGTGCGTACTACTTGCCGCGTGAGTACTTGTTGAATGAGCAGCACTGCTTATGGAATGCCCTGAAGAACTAAATCTTTGTCCGCCAACGGTGCTTCTTGATGTTGTGCCCGGATGGCTTTTATTCACAGAGGCGAGCTGATTCCTATTCATGCTTGCAGTATGCTCATTGGCACGTTGCGATGAAGTTGCTGAAATATGTTTTTCTTGTCTGGCCCCCTGTTCAGATGCTGTTGGTTGCGCTTCTACTCCGCCGCGTCCGTTAAAGCTAGCACGGCTTCCATTATTATTAATTTCAGTTCTATCAACATACGTGTTATGAATTGCTGTGCTATTTATATGCCATGCAGCTGTGTTATACATAAATCTGCCTCCTTCCCATCTTCCGCCATAAAAACCGTGTCCGCCATATCCGAATCCATAATATACACCACCATAGAAGCCTATGGTTGGCCCCCAATAACCGGCATACCAAATATAATCACCATCTACAAATCCCCAATAGCCGGGAGTCCAAAGAAGTCCAACTTCAGGAGGAGCGACCCATACACCTGGCACCCAATAATAACCATCAGGACCGTAAGCCCAATACCCAGGCGACCATAGATACCCATCAACAGGACAGGGTGGCTGCTCATATACTGGCAACACTGGTGGTGCTACAGTAATACTTACTCCAACTTGCGCATTTATAATATTAAGTACAGACGGGGAGATTAATAAAATTATAATTACAATTAAAGATTTCATAATATAAGTTTTATAAATTCTAAATAGACTATTTTTATTAGTTAACCTCCAACTAAGATAATTCGGAATTAGCCATTCACCAAAATTAATCGACCAACCCTAATAAACTGACCTTTAAAGGCTTAATAAGGCAGTGAAATTTCAAGTAATAAACTATTTAGATACTTTGGTTTTTATATTCCAGTATTAATTTTTCAGCCCTCTTTTATATCTTTTAAAAATACTTTCAGTTCTACTCCAAATATTGGATTTAAACCCGATGTGGTTGTATCTTCCATAAAAGAATCTATCCCGTTGGCTTTCAATTTCTGATGAGCTAAGGTAGCCTCGACTATGTTTTTGAAGGTGTAAAGTGTTATAATCTCATTATGTATCATTCTATATTGTTTTTTACTCTATAAACCTCTAAGTAGTACAGGAGTCGCAGCAGCACTATCGGCAAACCAGCGCAGGTCGCCCTCTAGAGGCTTAATAAGCTGTGCCGGATATTTTTGGGGCTGATAGGGAGCCCACATAATATTTTCCAAAATTTCTGCTTTATTTTTTCCTGTTACCAAAAAAAGGATATGATGGGACTGGTTGATTAATGGAGCAGTCATTGTAATCCGAAAATTTTTTTCTTCTTCCACATATACCTCTCTCACACCTTCTGCTTGTTCATTAAGTATCTTTGTGCCGGGGAAAAGAGACGCTGTATGTCCGTTTTCTCCAAGCCCAAGAAGTATGAGGTCAAATTGCCGGGGGCCAACTCCAAAAAAATCATTTATTTCCTTTTCATATTTCTTGGCAGCTTCTGAAGGTGGTAAATTGACCGGAATAATATGAATATTGGATGGAGGTATATTAACTTCATTAAGCAATGTTATTTTTGCCTGATGAGCGTTATTTCGTTTATCCTCCAAAGGAACGCAACGCTCATCGCCCCAAAATATAAATGTTCTTTCCCATTCTATTTGTTCACGGAAAGGGCTTTGAGACAAGATAGAATATAACTCTAAAGGGGTTTGCCCGCCTGAAAATGAAATAACAAATCTTCCCCTTTTTGCAATAGCCTTTTTTGCAGTAGCAATAATAAATTCTGCCGCAGCAATGTTCAAATCATTTATAGTCGGAAGAACTTCGAGGTGATAAAAAACGCTATGCTTATTCATGTTTTTTGGGGTGGTATTATGGCCCAACTATGACCGTCTCTGGCAATTAACGCTTCGGCATCTTCAGGCCCCTGCATACCGGCTTCATAATTCGGAAAATTGACAGTTGGATTATTTTCCCAAGTATCTATAATGGGCATAAGCACTTTCCAGGCAACTTCAACCTGGTCTGCACGCATAAAAAGTGTAGAATCGCCCTCCATAATATCCAATAACAATGTTTCATAAGCTTCTGGCGTTCCGGAAGAATAGGATTCATTATAGTTAAATTGCATATCAACCGGATAGAGAATCATTTTAAGCCCGGGCCGTTTTGCTTGAAAACGTAAGCGGATGCCCATATGGGGTTGTATATTTAAAATAAGCCTGTTGGGTTGCCAGTTTCCTGTTGCTTCAGAAGGGAAAGGTTGATGAGGCACCGGTTTAAATTGGATAGTAATAACACACAGAGATTCATTCAAACGTTTTCCTGTACGTAAATAAAAAGGGACTCCCTGCCACCTCCAGTTATCTATAAATAATTTCACTGCGGCAAAAGTTTCTTTGGTAGAAGTCTTGCTCACATCTGGTTCTTGCCTGTAGCCTTTTACCTTTTTACCTTCTATCCACCCGGGGCCATATTGCCCACGCACAGCTAATTGGTGAACTTCGCTTGGAACAATCTTACGTAATGCATTTAATACATCTACCTTTCGGTTCCGCACCTCGTCAGCCTCAAAAGAAACAGGAGGTTCCATTGCTATAAGGCAAAGTAATTGAAGGAGGTGATTTTGTATCATATCACGAAGTGCGCCGGCTGTTTCGTAATAATTCCCCCTATTCTCAACACCCAATTGCTCGGATACTGTTATTTGTACACTATCAATGTAATTTCGATCCCAGGTAGGCTCAAATAAAGCATTGGCGAATCGGAAAGCCAGGATATTCTGAACCGTTTCCTTTCCCAGATAATGATCAATACGGTAAATCTGAGATTCATCAAAGATGCCATGTAATAAAGTATTTAAATGCTTAGCGCTCTCAAGGTCATGCCCGAAGGGTTTTTCAATTACAATACGGCTTCTGTTCTTATCCTTGGCAAGCCCCGAAGCACCTATTTTTTTCGCAATTTCTTCAAAGGCATTAGGAGGAACAGCCATATAAAAAATTAAATTAGCTGCAGTTTTCCATACCTTTTCCAGTTTTCTTATGTCTTTTCCAATTGCTGTATATGTGGTGAGTGCGTCAAATTCCCCTTTTTGATAGTTAAGACATTTTGCAAATGCATTCCATTCATTTTTTTTTGACTTACCTCTTCTTGAGTTTTTATCTACCCCGTCATGTAAATGCTTATCAAATTCTTTTATATCTAATTTACTGTGGCCTACGCCAATTACAGCAAAATTATCTGGTATCCATTTATCCAGATAAAGATTATAAATGGCAGGGAGTAATTTACGCCAGGCCAAATCGCCTGCGGCACCAAGTATGATTATAATTGTGGGGCTTATTTTAGTGTCGGATTCCATTTACTCTTTTTTAATATTAAGCGAACTTTGTTCTTCCTGATTCCATTGTGTATGAAAAGCACCTTCCCTGTCATTTCGTTCATAGGTATGAGCACCAAAGTAATCGCGCTGGGCCTGCACCAAATTGGCGGGCAACCACCCGCTACGGAAACTATCGTAATAAGCCAATGACCCCATCAGTGCAGGAATAGGAATGCCAGTTTCAACTGCTACTTGAATTACTTTCCGTAACTCGATTTGTGAATGCATTAGCTTCTGGGCAATCTTTTCGTTCATCATTATATTTGGCAGATCCGGTTGTTTGGAAAATGCAACTTGAATATCTTCCAGAAGAGATGAACGAATAATACAACCACCTCTCCAAATACCGGCTATGTCTTCAGGTTTTAAATCATACTTATATTCTTTGGATGCATAATACAGTAGTGACATCCCCTGAGCATAAGTTGTAATCATGGAAAAATAGACCGCTTGTTCCAGCCAGGTTACTAATGCATTTTTATCACCTTCGAATTTATACCCCGGGCCCGCAAATTTTTGTTGAGCAGATTCTCTTTCTTTTTTATAGGTCGATAAATCGCGCATGGAAACGGCAATATCAATAACCGGAATGGGTACCTGCAACTTCATTGCATCTTCCGAAGTCCAGCCACCTGTTCCTTTTTGATGTGCACTATCGAGAATCATATCAATGAGACGAGTATTCGTTAATTCATCCTTTTGTACAAAAATGTCTGTCGTAATTTCTATGAGAAATGACTGTAATATCCCTTCATTCCATGTGGAAAATACAGAATGAATTTCATCATTGTTCATCTTCCCGGCTACTTTCAGCAAATGATACGCTTCTGAAATTAATTGCATTAAACCATATTCAATACCGTTATGTACCATTTTAACATAGTGGCCTGCTGAACCAGGGCCCAACCAAGTTACACAGGGCTCATCCTTTACTTTAGCCGAAATAGCTTTCAGCATGGTAGCAACCCGCTCATAGACCTCTTTGGGGCCACCCGGCATAATGCTTGGTCCAAAGCGGGCACCGGATTCTCCTCCCGATACTCCAACTCCCATAAAATGAATAGTCGATTTTGCCAGTTGTTCAATACGTCTATTAGTATCGGTGAAGTGCGAGTTGCCGCAATCCATCAATAAGTCATCTGCTGATAATAATGGAACTAATTCATTTATTACTTCATCTACAATCTTTCCAGCCGGGATAAGCAGCAGGATGGTTCTTGGAGTCTGTAATGATTTTACGAAATTTTCAAGGTTTGATGTAGCAGTTACATCTCTTTTAGCAGTATCTTTTTTTAGCAATTCAACTTGTTGAGGACTCTTGTCAAAACCTGCAACAGTATATCCGTGGTCGTTTATATTTAAAACAAGGTTACGGCCCATAGTGCCTAACCCAATCATTCCATATTCATATTTCTTATCTCCCATTTTAGTTTTTTATCTTTTGAATTTGAATTCTTTCAATTGGCTTTTAGCTTCCGCGAGTCCCTTATAATGGATTCCATTCATACCAAATGATTGCGCAACTTCCACAAACATGTGTCTATCGTCTATGTAAAGGGAGTTTTCGGGCAATGTCTGGGAAATATCGGAGGCCATGCGAAATATATCTATATCAGGTTTCCGGTAGTGAACATAAGACGAAGAAACAAAGGCGTCAAATAATTCATTCAGTTTAAACTTTTGAATACGGTAATTATTTAACTCTCTTCCTTCATTGCTTATTGCAATAACGCGGAGGTTGAATTGTTTTTTTATTTTTTTAAAAAATTTTATGGCATCTTTATGCGCAGTGGATTGGCTGAACATAAACTTTATGAAATCATCTTCAGAAAATGTCCTTTTCTTATAAAAGACCACTCGTTTTAAATACTCAGTCAGGGTTAATTTACCTTCCTCAAAAGTGTCAAAAGTTAAATGGTGACGTTCATTCATTTCATCCCCATCCAGTTTAAAATGATCTATTGCTTTTTTTCGTGAATCATGATCCCACCCATTGGTGAGCAATACTCCGCCAATATCAAGAAATAAGGTTTTAATTTCTTTACCTTTCATAAAACTTCTTGTTGCATGGAGTATTTGTTCACAACCCTTATGGATAAATGCAATTTGTTCAATTCCGAATCAATATCCTTCCCCAGATGAATAAGAATTACCCGCCTTCCTTTATCGTCAAGCGAACGAAAATCACCCAGAGCTTGCGCCATGTGTAAGGTACGGAATCCGAATTTTTCTCCCGGAATAGGTAATTCAATTTCCTCATCCCCGATCAAAATAATATATAAGCCCGTGTCAGGGCCTCCTTTATGTAATTGCCCTGTAGAGTGCAGATAACGAGGGCCATTTAATAAGGTTGTTGCTTCTTTTAGTTCGTCTCTTATTTCTTGCCGCCATGTTTGCAAAACCTTTTTCCGGTAGTCTGTCATCAGAAAATAAGGCGACAAAGCAATATAATCATTGACCTTTGCCTGGGCGACAAAACTATTTATGAACTCTCCGGCTGATGCGTAATTATTGGTTGCAAGGTGTGCCGTCATTCTTCCACCATAAATAGAAATATTTTCACTTTTCAAAATTGGTTCTGAAGTTTTAAAAGAACCTTCGCTGCTCCAATCTTTGAGTAAGTTGCTTGTGTTTTTTTTACTTTCTTCAACGTTAGGCTGATCAAACGCGTTTATTCCTATTATAGTACCTGCTATGGCAGCTGCAATTTCCCAACGATAGTATTCTCCACCTAAGGCAATTTTATTTGCAACTCTAATCCTGACCACCGGATGCCCTGCTTCTTCCAGTATTTTTAGTTTTATTTCATCCATTTCATTATTGTCATCCGGCAGATACATATGCACAAATAGCCGGTCCTTTCCATATTCTTCCGGGGCGGCTAGCTGTTCACCGTTCACCGGTATTAATCCGCGGCCTTCTTTACCTGTGCTTTCCGCCAGTAATTGTTCCACCCAAAAGCCAAAAGAACTTATGGAAGAAGACAAAACAAATGTGACTTTATCTCGTCCGTGCTTTTGACAGATACCTAAAACTACGCCTAAGCTTATTCCCGGGTTGGTTGATGCAGGAGTACTATCACAACTATCTTCCATTTGTTTCGCGCTTGATAAAAGCGCTCTTATATTTATTCCCATTAATACCATTGGAACTAATCCAAAGTCAGAAAGCACTGAATATCGTCCTCCCAGGTCAGGGGGATTGATGAATACTTTTCTGAACCCATATTGTGCAGCGAGTTTTGTTAATGGAGTTCCATCGTCGGTTATTGCTACAAAATTATTTCCTGAATTACCATCGGTTCTTTTTTCTAACTGGTGATAGAAATAACGAAAGAAGCTTAATGTCTCCTTTGTGTCACCGGATTTACTTGCGACAATAAAAAGCGTTTTTTCAATATTTATTTTATTTTCAATATCCAATATCGCAGCCGGATCGGTATCATCCAGAACCAATAGTTGGAGATAACCGTCTTTGGTACCAAAGGTTTCCCGCGCTACCTCAGAACATAAACTGCTACCACCCATACCCAATAATACTGCGTGGGTGAAACCTCCGTTCTTAATCTCAGATGCAAATTCGATGAGATTATCTGCATTTTCTTTAAAGTGGTCGGGCAAGGTAAGCCACCCTAGCCGGTGGCTTATTTCTTTCACCTCCTCTGTATCTGTTTTCCATAAGTAAGGGTCTTCAGCAAAAAGCAACCGGCCAATTTGCTTTTCATCCACTGAAGCATAGGCGGCTGTAATTTCCTTTTCCAGCTTTCCGCAACTGATTTGTTGAGCAGACGCTTGGTTTCCCAATATTTTGATTCTTTTATTTGTGAGGTTACTTATCAGCTTATTGTAAGAATCAATGAATTTTTGTATCCCGTCGTTCTCTAGTTGACGGGTTACTAAATCAATATCAATTCCAAGTTTTTTTAGTTCGGGAAATAATTGTTTTGAATCTATCAGGTTGTCTTCGATGGCATCTATTTTTAAATTTCCATGGTTGGCTAAAAGCTCAATAGTTTCGTCCGGTAAAGTGTTAACGGTGTTTTTCCCGATTACTGATTCAACGTAGCGAAGGTCATTGTATAGCGGGTTTTTGTTTCCTGTGCTTGCCCACAAAGGTTTCTGCACGTTGGCTCCTTTAGCCTGTAGCTTTTCCCATGCATCACTACTAAAAATATCCTTGAAGTGCTGGTAAGCTACCTTTGCTGTTGCAGTTCCTGCTTTCCCTAACATTAATTCAGGCCGGCTGATCTTGTTGTTTTCTGCTATTGGAATAATATAGTGGCCAATTAACTGATCGGTCAAAGTATCGATCCGACTAAGGAAAATACTGGCTACTGATACAATATGATTTACCTGTTTTCCTAAATCAACTCTGCGTTCAAGGGCCCGGATATAGGCCTGGGCTACTTCATAATATCTGTCAATTGAAAAGAGCAGAGTAATGTTTATGTTTATTCCTTCAAATAGCATTTGTTCAATAGCAGGAATGCCTTCACGGGTGCCGGGAATTTTAATCATGCAATTAGGCTGCCCGACTGCCGCATATAACCTACGTGCTTCCTTTATTGTTCCCTGCGTATCACGTGCCAGATAAGGTGATACTTCCAAGCTAACAAATCCATCCGTACCGCCTGATTCATCAAACACAGGTTTAAGAATTTTACAGGCATCCTGCACATCTTTTATAGTCAAGGCGTCATAAATTTGTTGGGGTGTTTTCCCTTCAAACACCAACGATATTATTTCCTCGTCATAGTCGGTACTGTCAGCTATTGCTTTATCAAAAATGCTGGGGTTAGATGTAATTCCCCTTAAGCCCTGCTCCACCACTCTTCTATGGAGTTCACCGTTTGTTATTTTTTTTCTTGTAAGATTATCTAGCCAATAACTTTGACCGTAGCTTAATAGATTGATAAAGTTATCCATTGGTGCTCTTTATTTGTCGGGTGCAATTAATTTTTATAAGGCTCCAAAAGAAAATACATTCTTAATTCTGAATTCTTGTCTATTTCCAAAACTCGCTTTCGTTGTTAATATTCATCCTCACTTATTTCTCCGTTGGAAAACCTTCGTTGTAAAATATCAATAGGAGTAGTTTTTGCATTTTTCTTCATAACAGGTGTGAAGAAAGAGAAAAAAAGAACGATAATTATTGACCAAATCATCCACCAGATAAGGTCTATGCCTAAAAAATGATACGAGTAAAACATAAATTTTAGTATTAATCTTGTTTAGTGCAAACTTGAGGTTTTGAAATCAGGGGGTTGTTACATAACTACTGTAAGAAGTTACACTTTCCCCACATTTCCGATTCGCTTTGATGTTTCATATTTTAATTTTTTGGAATCAAATCAAATATACCCTGCGTTCAAAAAATAAATACTGATTATTCGATGAACGTATTTTATGAGCAGTTGAGCAAAATATTGAATAAGGCTAAACTTAAAAGTCGTTTTGAGCACTGTAATCATATAACAAGTATGATTTACAAACTGATATAAAGAAAAGCAACTATTTTTGCCGTACTTTAAGGTTAATAACAATAGCCATGCTTCCATTTTTACGTATTATTAAATAAGGGGGAGGACAAAAATAAGTAGGTAATTATAGTATGCACTATTCCATTTCAAAATAAATTAAATATGTCAATGTCTTGCGTCAATATTATAAGTGATTTTTGTCACTAATTATTTAACGCATAAAAATGAATATTCACCGAATATTTTGCAAAGCTTGCCGAAAAATTAGGTATTAAAAATAGTGGGTATACTATTTTAGGTATGAAAATAAAAATCGGCATGGAAAAAAGCCAGAAAAATTC
>Ga0206990_1025_pt1 | contig 41039 bp, 33 predicted proteins | sample Alteio_BWMinCont_8_FD_153283 | JGI IMG/M metagenome (GOLD analysis project Ga0206990, IMG submission 153283) | Enriched cells from forest soil in Barre Woods Harvard Forest LTER site, Petersham, Massachusetts, United States -... | ecosystem: Environmental > Terrestrial > Soil > Temperate forest >... | reverse complement strand
TTTTCACCACCAAGGAAATTGGCAAGGGCACGGGTTTGGGTCTGAGCATCTGCTATGGCATCGTGCGCGAGCATGGCGGCGAAATTCTTTGTCACAACAATACGGACGGGCAAGGCGCAACATTTATTGTTCGCTTGCCCGCTGTCACCGAGACGGCCTCCAATGGGATCGCCGCAGGAGCTATTCAGCCATGACCACAAGCCAGCCAATCATTAAATCCGAAACCTTGCCTGTGCTGCTCATCGAGGACGAGCCTGCGGTAATGGCCTACGTCCGGGCTGCTCTCGAGCGAAGCGGCTACGCAGTTGTGTCTACTGAATCTGGAGCAGAAGGCTTGCGGTTGCTCGAGTCGGAGCAATTTCTGGGTGTGGTTTCAGATATGCGAACTCCAGGCGGCGTAGACGGTGCGGGTGTACACGCCTGGTTGAGCGTCCACCGGCCCGATCTTGCCGCGCGCATTGTTTTTATTACCGGCGATATCGCCAACGAGGACACCGTTGCCACATTGCGCAAAACCGGTGCGCCCTGTGTGGAGAAACCGTTCCGGGTTCAACAATTCATATCTGTTATAGAGAAAACAATAGGGAAGGCACCGTGAGCGACGATTTACGAATACGCCTGTTAATTGTAGATGATGAGCAGAGCATCCGCCGCCTGTGCATGACAGTGGGTGAGGCGCTGGGATTTACCTGCATGGAGGCCAACAGTGGGGAAACGGCGCTGACCTTGCTCGAAGAGCAACCCGCGCACATGATTCTCACCGATATGGTCATGCCCAATATGTCGGGGCTGGAGTTTCTGGAGAAAGTCAAGAAACTTCTTCCGCGCAGCGAGGTCGCGGTCATGACCGGGCACGGGTCTATCGAGACTGCGGTGCAGGCGATGAAACTCGGCGCCTACGATTACATCAGCAAACCGTTTTCTCCTCTGGAAGAGCTACGATTATTTCTGCGACGTATGGCAGAAAAGGTTCACTTGGTCGAAGAGAATCAATTCCTGCGGGAACGTGTCGACACGGAATCCGATCTGCACGGCATCGTCGGGTCTTCAGCTAAGATTCAGGACGTGCTGCGCATGATCTCGCGGCTCAAAGACACGCGCACTCCCGTTCTTATCTCGGGAGAGAGTGGGACGGGAAAAGAATTGGTGGCACGAGCCATTCACTTCCGTGGTTCTTTCGCGAATCGTCCCTTCGTCGCCGTGGACTGCGGATCGCTGGTTCCCACACTTATTGAGAGCGAACTGTTCGGTTATGAAAAAGGAGCGTTCACTGGCGCTCTTAGATCAAAGACGGGATTATTTCAGTCCGCCAATGGCGGCACGATTTTTCTCGATGAAATTGGCGAGCTACCGCTGGAGATGCAGGCCAAGCTGCTTCGAGTTTTGCAAGAGAAAGAAATTCGTCCAGTGGGAAGCAATCAGAAAGTGAAAGTCGATGTTCGCGTGGTCGCCGCCACCAATCGCGATCTTGAGACCGAGTATCGTAACGGAACCTTCCGCAAGGATCTTTATTTCCGGCTGAATGTGGTCACGGTGCACTTACCCGCTCTGCGCGAGCGGCGCTCCGATATTCCCATGCTGGCGCACTGGTTTCTCGACCGCCACGCGCCGGACAGCGCAATGCAGGTTACGCACGCGGCCATGAAATGCCTGCTGCAATACGATTGGCCGGGAAATGTTCGCGAACTGGAAAACTGCATCGAACGCGCAGTCGCTCTGGGCGATGGCAAGATCATCGATCTCAGCGATCTTCCGCCCACAATAGCCTCGGCGTCTCCGTCCGCGGACGTGCCGGTAGGCGCAATCACGGGCGCGGTCTCATCTACGGATTTGGAGGACATTGAACGCGCGACGATCGAACGCGTCTTCGAACAAGTAAAAGGAGACAAAGCAATGGCGGGGAAGATGCTTGGCATTAGCCGAGCTACTCTATATCGCAAGCTCAAGCGTTATAACATTGGTGGCCGTCCGGAAATGGGGCCGAGCCAGGCGCTGCAGTAATCCTGAGAGACTGGGTGCTTCGCATGGAGAGAAATGCGAGAACACCCAGTTCCAAACAAAAACTTAGTCGTTCACAACGATGTCCGCCTTCTTAGCCGTCGCGTGCTCTTGTCTCAGCATGCGTGCGATATCGCCTAGCGGTACATGGTGTGCCAAAGGCTGGACTTCCCACAGTGGTCTCTCGCCTTGAGCATAGTAAAAATTAGAATGTTCCAAAAGGCTCTGCTCTTGCGCCATGAATTGCTGCGCAGCGCGTTCCGGGTGGCTTACCATTTGAACCGAACTGGCCAGCACCGCTCCGCCCACCGAGCCTCCGCCAATCGATTGTCCTAAGGCCATCGTGGTACAGAAGAAAGACAATACAAACACGGCAGTCTTCATTGGGTTATCTCCAGATTCTTTTGTATCATCCGCACGCAGTCAGTTAGAGCAAGCCCCATACCAACCCTGTAGTCCCTGCGCGCCATAGATTTACAGGTGCTTACCAAAGATGCCAGTGTGCAAACATTTGCGCATTTGTGGTCCGAAGCCTTTGTCCGTGGTCCTTTGTGGATAATGCGCCTTAATTTACGAGCACTCGCTGATCCAGATAAGCCACAGATCGTAAGGCAGTTGGACCGATGCTGCAGCGCTATATAGCACTGATAAGTCGCTTCACGTGAAGCAACGAAAGAGGCGCCAAAGCCGTCTTATACCCCTTGCCATGGCCTTCGAACCGATTCCAGTAACAACCCAAGCAAGTCCACCTCCGGCGGAATGGAGTAAGTTCCGTCCAGTAAATAAAGCCGCTATTGCCGAAGAACCCGCTGCCACAGCCGCGAAAATGGAAGAGGAAGAAGTTCTCCACGCATCCATCAAAGCCGGTTCAGTCGCCCAAATCGTAGTGGCGGCAATTGCGGTGGTGGGTCTGGTTTACCTTCTGAAAGTTGTGCTGGTGACCGTGTTTACGGCTATGCTGCTGGCGTTTGCCTTGGAACCAGTGGTTCACCAGTTGCATCGCGTGCGCATTCCACGGCCTGTGGGCGCACTGCTTGCGGTGTTATTGTTGATCGCAGTGGCAGCAGGTTCAACTCACTTCTTCTATAGCCGGGCAGTCGACTTTGCTATCGAGTTGCCGAAGTATTCGAGCAAGATTCGCGGCACAATCTCCGGTCTCCGGGCGCAGACGAACAAGATTGAAGATAGCACCAGGTCGGTTATTGCTTCGCCGAAACTGAATAATCGGCCGGTGCCAGTCGAGATACAAGAGTCGCCAGGCCTCTCTCACATTCTTTCTGCCGGCAGCGGAACTTTAGGCGATCTCCTGCTCGCCATCAGTTTTGTTCCATTTCTCGTGTATTTCATGTTGACCTGGAAGGATCATGTACACGCAAATACTGTGTATCTGTTCCCCAAAGAACATCGGTTGGTAGCGCATCGCACGGTGGCAAGAATATCGGAGATGATTCGCAGCTTCATTACCGGGAATCTGATTATTGGGCTGGCGAGCGCGTTGATCAGCGGTGTGGTGTTTTGGCGGCTAGGAATTCCGTACTTCTATTTCCTCGGCGTCATCAGCGGGTTCGTGAGTCTGATTCCATACTTGGGCGTTGTTCTGGCCTTGCTTCCGCCTCTAGCTGCAGGCATTGGAATGTTGGATAAGGCGGGCGTGTTGACCGTTTTTGCCACGGTGATCGGACTGCATATTGTGACTACAAACGTCATCTTTCCGAAAGTGGTAGGCAAGCGGCTGCGGTTGAATCCTCTGGCGGTTACCCTGGCTCTTCTGTTCTGGGCGTGGATCTGGGGAGCGATGGGCCTGATACTGGCCGTCCCTTTGGTGGCGATGGCCAAAATTATTTGTGATTACGTCGATTCGTTGCGCGGTTTTGGAGCATGGCTCGGAGATTGAGCTTTGCTTTGGGTCGATTGAATGTCGGATGTGCAAACACGGTTGCCTGACCGGCATACGCGCCAAAGGCGTCGGTATTGGATACTTGCCGCCCTCCTGATTACAACTGCGATCCTGATTGTTGCGGGAACCATTGTGCTCTCGCATGCCGAACCCATCATGCGGAAACGCGTTGTAGAGACACTGTCAGCTCGCTTCAGCAGCGATGTTGAACTCAAGGAATTCCATGTTTCCCTGAGGCACGGATTGCAGATTTCCGGCGCTGGGCTCGACCTCTACGGTAATACCGATCCAAATACCCATCAAATTGGAATTCAACCGATTATCAGTGTTGCAGAGTTTCGTTTTCGCACCGGCATCATGGATCTTTTTCGTTCGCCCATGCATGTCGATATCGTCTACATGAAAGGAATGGCGTTGAATTTGCCGCCGCGGGAACAGCGCGCGCAGATGAGAAATCTTGAGCGGCGTTCCGAAAAGATCGAGATCGTGGTCGATAAGTTTGTCTGCGATGGGGCAGAGCTCGTAATCAACACGCTCAAGCCGGGCAACCTTCCGTTGGAATTCGATATTGAAAGTTTGACCACGACGAGGATCGGGACGAATCAGCCGCTGCACTTCGATGCCCAGCTGATTAATCCGAAGCCAGTTGGAAATATCGTATCAAGCGGATTGTTCGGGCCCTGGCAGGCGGACAGTCCGCGCGATACTGCGGTTCAAGGAAATTATACTTTTCAGCACGCTGATCTGAGCTCGATCAAAGGCATCGGGGGAATTCTGTCATCCACGGGCGAGTATACCGGAAGTCTGAACAACCTTATCGTGGATGGCTCTACTGACACTCCGGATTTCCGTATTGAGTCAAGCGGACGTCCAGTACCGCTGCACACCGACTTTCACGCGATTGTGGACGCGACTACTGGCGATACTTATCTGCGTCCAGTAAAGGCGAAAATCATCGATACGCCGCTGGTTGCGTCTGGCTATGTAGTGCGGTTGAAAGAACCGCCAGGACATCAGATTGCTCTGGATGTAGCAATCGTTCAGGGCAAGATTCAAGACTTGCTGAAACTGGCAGTCCGTACTAATCCTCCGATTATGACGGGCACTGTGCAATTGAACTCGAAGTTTCATCTCGCACCGGGAACGTCTTCGGTCACCGACAGGCTCAAGTTGGCCGGCCGCTTCCGTGTTTTGCAAGCACATTTCACGAATGAGAAAATTCAGAAGAAAATCGACGAGTTGAGTATGCGCACCCGGGGAATGATGTCTCTGCTTCGGAAAAATATGATCGAGGATGTCAACGCCAATTTGAGCGGCGTGTTCGATCTGGAGGACGGTAGTATGCGCTTCTCCCCGTTGCAGTTCAATATTCCCGGCACCCGCGTGGACTTAACCGGCCAATACAGTCTCGACGGCAGGGTGTTTGATTTTCATGGCAAAGCCCGCCTGGACGCCAGACTTTCGCAAATGGTAACTGGATGGAAGCACATACTTCTTACCCCTACCGATCCGTTCTTCAGCAAACATGGGGCAGGAACCGAGCTTCCAGTGAGGATTAGCGGCTCTGAATCAGAGCCGCACTTCGGTCTTGATTTTCACCACAAGGATCGTCGGCCGAACTGAAGTGAAATATCAATTGGCTGATCCAACTGAAGGTCCAAACTTTTATCCCGTAGGCAGACCGCAAACAGGCATCATCTTTCCCACGTCCTGCACCGAAACTGTCGTACGCAACAGTTCTAACTCTAAGGCGGATATGTGAGCATCTATACTATTTTCTTTATCGTATTGTTAGTCGGCTGGCTTTTAGGCGTGGGAGTCTTTCATGTCGCCGGGGGATTAATTCATATTCTGCTGGTGTTGGCCGTGGTCTCGCTGGTGTTACACTTTGTGCGCGGAATTAGAACCGCGTAGAGCGAGCGCCCTCGGCGAACCCGAATGCGCAGCCTGCCTACTGTTCGGCCACTTCTCATCAACCCGCAATGACGCAGCGTACGCCGACAACTCTTCTAAGCGGGGACGCATCACAAAGCGGCTTGGACAAAGCTGATTAAGGTCAACAAAAACCGCTCGTGAAACCGACGCTGTCGACTATGCGATTGTCAGGTATATTTTTCTTCCTATTGACGACCGCGGCATGGGCGCAGCTAGCCGTGCAGGGTCCTCAACCGGTTTACAACGGACAGAATGTGGCCGCAATCGATCTCATCGGAAATCCTCATCGTGACATGGAGCCATTCCGGTCCTTAATGGTGCAAAAAGTAGCGGAGCCCTATTCGCAGGACAAGGTGGAAGCCAGCATTGCCGCACTCGAACATACGGGACAATTTCACAAGGTACAGGTAAACGTCGTTCCGGATCCTTCAGGTTTGCGCCTGAATTTCCTGCTGGAGCCCGCATATTACCTCGGCGTTATAGACTTCCCCGGAGCCGCTAAACTTTTTTCCTACACTCGTCTTCTGCAGGTCGTGAATCTGCCTGATGAAGACCCCTACGACAGGGCGCGGGTCACGCTGGCGCAACAAGCTTTGCAGAAGTTCCTTGCGCACAATGGATACTTCCAGGCAAAAATTCAAACAACTACCAACATCGATGATGCCCACCAGTTGGTCAACCTCACTTTTGCCGTGAGCGCGGGAAAGTTGGCCCGCGTCGCTAACGTGATCTTCGAAGGTCCGGACGCAAGCGAGGATGCGCGGTTGCAGCATTCGATCCATTCGCTGCGCGCGCGCTTTTCGGGCGGGCTTCTCAAACCAGGCAAGCCTTACACGCGCGCACGCATCAGCGAAGCTACACGGTTGATTAAGAAGACGCTCTCCGCGCAGCGCCACCTGGCAAGCCACGTTCAGGAAAGTCCTCCCCAATATCACCCCGAAAATAACCAGGTCGATGTCTCGTTCAGAGTGGACGTCGGCCCCGTGGTCACCGTGCGGGTCACGGGAGCACGCTTATCGCGGATCCCGTACATGTCTTCGAGGCAAATGAGAAAACTGATTCCCATTTACTCTGAAGCCGCTACCGATCGCGAACTGGTTGATGAAGGCCAGCAGAATCTAGTCGATTATTTTCAGAAAAAGGGATACTACGACGCTCACGTGAAAACTACCTTTCAACAACAGGGCGATCAAATTTTGCTGGTTTACGACATCGAAAAAGGGAAGAAGCGCAAAGTCGACCGCATTGTGTTTCGCGGAAACCACAAAGTCTCAGAAAAAGATCTGCTCGCCGTTGTCGTGGTAACGAAATCACATATCTGGACCCACGGCAACATCAGTCAGAAATTGCTGAAGCAGAGTGTTTCCAATCTTGAAGCACTTTATCGCGACCGGGGGTTTGAAGACGTCAAGGTTAGCCCACAAACGGTCATTCACGATCCCAAGATTGACGCCGTGTTCGATATCGAAGAGGGCGCCCAGACTGTGGTTCACAATGTGGACGTCACCGGTAACAACCAGGTTCCCTACGCACAACTTACTGCTCCTGCCGGCTTCCAACTTCGCGCGGGCGCGCCATATTCTCCGCGGCGGCTTTCCGAGGATCGTAATCGTATCGCTGCCAACTATCAGAATCGCGGATTCCTGAATGCTGAGGTCAAAGCCACAGTGCAGAGGGATAACGGCGATCCTCACGCGCTTAATGTCACCTACGCGATTGACGAACAGCAGATGGTGCGGATTGGTGAGGTAGTCTATCTCGGGCAAAAGGTGACGCGGTTGCCTTTTATTCGCAAGACGGCAAAAGTATCGAGCGAAACGCCCATGCGGCGGCTAGATTTACTCGAAGCTGAGAGCCGACTTTACGATTTGAACATTTTTGATTGGTCGAGCGTTGGCCCCAAACGGCCTATCACAGACCAGACCGAGGAAGCCGCTCTGGTCAAGGTTCACGAGGCGAAGCGGAACGACATTACTTATGGAATCGGTTTCGAAGTCTCCCATCGCGGAGGAAATACTCCTTCCGGAACAGTAGCAGTGCCGGGCGGACCGACCATTGAGCTTGGCAAAAACCAGATTGCACCGAGCCAATCGACTTTCGCCAGCCCGCGCGGTTCACTGGAATTCGACCGCCACAATATTCGCGGTGTGGGAGAAACGGCCAGCGCCTCGCTCTTGCTTTCCCGCCTCGATCAACGCGCACTCGCGACCTACGCGCAACCTCACTTCTTCGGATCGAAATGGAGCTCTCTATCGAGTTTCTCGTTGGAGCGCACCACCGAAAATCCACTATTTGGGGCCAACCTGGGTGTGGCGTCGTTTCAGCTTGAGCGATTGATCAATCGTAAGAACAACACGCGCTTCCAGCTTCGCTACGACTTCAACAAGACCGTTCTGTCGAATCTGCTCGTACCGGAGTTGGTTCTACCGCAGGACCGAAACGTTCACCTTTCGACTGTCTCCGGTACTCTGCTGCGCGATACACGAGACAAACCTCTGGACGCGCACAAGGGAAGTTTCAGTATCCTCACCCTGGGGATTACTCCGCAGGGTCTCGGATCGAGCGCTAGTTTCGCCAGGCTTCTAGGTCAATATGCTTTTTACAAGCCGCTGCATTCGGTCGTCTTTGCCAACAGTATTCGCTTGGGTATGGCGAAGGCCTTCTCCGGAAGCTTCGTGCCCACGAGCGAACTGTTTTTCTCTGGCGGCGGAACCACACTTCGCGGCTTTCCCATTGACGAAGCGGGACCGCAGCGCCTGGTACCGTTCTGCAACGTACTGGTCGGGGAGACCGGATGTGTGAACGTTACTGTCCCCGTGGGTGGTCGGACATTGTTTATTTTGAATTCGGAGCTGCGTTTCCCGTTGCGTATTATGAAGAATCTGGGTGGCGTAGTTTTTTATGACGGGGGGAACGTGTTCAGTGCAATCAATCTGAATAATTTCGTCAACAATTACAGCAACACGATTGGCATCGGACTGCGTTATGCGACGCCGATTGGACCGGTTCGCATCGACGTCGGCCGCAACCTGAATCCCGTTCCCGGCCTCAACCCAACCCAGTACTACATAACTTTAGGCCAAGCTTTTTAGGAGTAACAGTGAAGTTGAGGAAAATAATCGGCTGGACGCTCGCGATACTCGTCGTTGTCATCGTAGTTGGCGTTGCCGGTGGGTATTTTTATCTCCGGAGCAACGTGTTTCGCCAATTTGCAATTCGTAAGATTGTTGAACAAGCCAACGAAGCAACTGGAGGGCGCACCCAGATCGGCGGCCTGGACTTCAAGCTTTCGACTCTAACCGCTCATCTCTATAACGTAGTCATTCGCGGAAACGAATCGCCTGACGCTCCTCCGCTGCTTCGACTGGACAAATTAACTGTCGCTGTAAAAATCCAGTCAGTGCTTCATCGCAAAATCAATCTTAGCGAGCTGCTGATTGACCACCCAGTAGTACATATGCAGGTAAATAGCGAGGGCAAGAACAACATCCCGCAGGCTCCGCCGAGCCAATCCAGTAGCCAGACGAATATCTTTCAGCTTGCGGTGGGGCGTACCGTTCTCACCCGCGGCGAGATCTATTACAACGATCGCAAGACGCCCGTGGATGCGGACCTCTACGATCTCCGAACTGACATCGCCTTCGATTCGTCCGCCACCCGCTATCACGGATATATTTCGTACGACCGAGGGCAGGTTCGCTATGGCAAATATGCGCCAATGGCGCACAGTTTGAATGCGCAATTCAGCGCCACGCCGGCTGAGTTCTCGCTCGAATCGGCCGTGATGAAGATCGCGTCGTCGTCTGCCACCTTGCATGTGAATGTAGCGAATTACAGCAATCCCATTGTGGCTGGTGATTATGATATTCGCATTTATACTCAGGATTGGGCGGCGCTGTCCCCAACGGCGAAGTCATCAGGGAATGTATCGCTTAGCGGCAAGATACGTTACCAAGGTGATAGCGGCCGAACTTTTCTACGAAGTATTGCGATCGAAGGAGAGATGGGAAGCGAAGCGCTGTCGGCTGTGGTTTCCGGAAAACGCGTCGAGGTCAGGAATTTGACGGGACGATATCAGCTTGCGAATGGTGCATTGCGGGCTCAAGGCGTTCAAGCGGATTTGCTCGATGGCCGAATTGATGCCGACGTAGGCCTGACCAACCTCGACACCACGCCATCATCTCGAGTTCGCGCCACTTTGCATGGCATTTCTCTTCGGGCGGCACAACAAACAGTCAACGCAGCCGAATTGAAAAATGTCGTGGTGTCGGGAAGCGTTGATGGTACGGTAGAAGCCGATTGGACAGGGAGCGTCAGCAATGTGCATGCTCGCTCGGACCTTGCCGTGCGCGCCGCCCAAGCTTCACACTCAGCGTCCACGACGTATATTCCCGTCGACGGCATTATTCATGCCGCTTACGACGGTCCGACTAACGTTCTTACGCTGCGTCAAACAAGCCTGCGAATTCCCGCAACCACTCTCACTGCGGATGGACAGATTGGCAAGCAATCCAAGCTGCAAGTTCAAGCGACGACGGACGATCTTCATCAATTAATAGCGCTGGCTTCAGCGTTTCGTCCTGCAACAACGGTGCCACCGGCGATTTCCGGTTCGGCAAAGTTGAATGCTACTGTGCAGGGCTCGATGCAAAAACCTGAAATTTCCGGCAAGCTTTCTGCTCAGAACCTTCAGGTTCAAGGCGGTGAGTGGAAAAGTGCTGAACTCTCGCTGGAAGCCAACCCATCCCGCATCGTGGTTTCGAATGGAATCTTGATCAATGCCCATCGCGGTCAAGCCTCATTTGGCGCAACCATCGCGCTGCGTGACTGGTCGTATCTTCCCTCCAATTCGGCCCAGGCGAATCTGTCTGTGCGGCAGATGTCGCTAGCCGACCTCGAGCATTTGGCGAATGCTCAGTATCCCGTGAGCGGAAATTTGTCAGCGAATGTTTCTGTTCACGGATCGCAACTGAATCCCGCGGGATCGGGATCGGTCGATATCGCAAATGCTCGCGTATACGATGAGCCCGTCCAGACTCTGGCTTTGAAGTTCCACACAGAAAACGAATCGATTGTTTCCAGTCTGAACGTGGTGACCGGCGCTGGCTCTGCGAATTCAAACCTGACCTTTACACCAAAAACCAAGGCGTACAAGCTCAGCCTCGATGCCCCTGCGGTCGTGCTGCAGAAGCTGCAAACGGTTAAGGAAAGGAACCTGGAGTTACAGGGCACCTTAATGTTGTCCGCGCATGGGCAGGGCACTCTTGACGATCCTCAGCTAATTGCCGCCCTGGAGCTGCCCAGACTCGACGTGAAGCAGAAGTCAATTGCAGGATTAAAAGCACAGGTCAATGTAGCCAACAAGCAAGCCGACCTGATGGTCGATTCAGAAGTTGCCCAAGCGGCTATTCGCGCACGTGGCCACGTGAATCTCACCGGAGACTTTGAGACCGATGCATCCGTCGACACTGCTGCGATTCCGCTCGACGTGTTGCTAGCGACGTACGCTAGTTCCGTACCCGAAGGTTTTAAGGGTGAAACAGAACTGCACGCAACCGTGAAGGGACCGCTGAAAGATAAAACCAAACTTGAAGCGCACGCGACTATTTCTACGTTGACCGCCGCCTATCAGTCGCTTCAGATCGGTGCTGTTGGCCCCATTCGAGCGGATTATGTTCATTCGCTAATCACGCTTCAACCGGCTGAAATTCGCGGCACCGATACTTCGATCCGGGTGCAGGGAGTGTTTCCATTAGCAGGGAACGCACCTCTGACGCTGACAGCGCAAGGGTCTATTGACGCTCGCATTATGCGAATTGTCTCGCCCGACCTGCATAGCTCGGGTACAGTCGCGCTTGATGTTCGTACTTCGGGATCGGCGAAGAACCCAGTGATCCAGGGACAGGTGCGCCTGCAAAACATTTCAATGGCAACTCCTGACGCCCCAGTCAGTGTGGATAAACTTGACGGCACTCTCGAGCTGACCAATGAACGGGTGCAGATCGCCAGTTTGACGGGAGCAGTCAATGGCGGAGAGATTTCTGCCAGAGGCTCAATCGAGTATCGTCCCAGCCTGCAATTTAATATCGCGCTGCAGGGAAAATCGGTTCGCTTGCGATACCCCGAGGGTCTGAGAACACTGCTGGACAGCAGTCTAGCGTGGACGGGGACAATGCAGGGCTCGACATTGACCGGCCGAGTGTTAGTGGATCAACTAGGTTTCACGCCGGATTTCGATCTCGCGAGCTTTGGCGACCAGTTCAGCAGCAGTGTTGCGGTACCGGCTCAGCCAGGTTTCGACGATACGATCAAGTTACAAGTCGCCGTCCAGTCGAAGAACAATCTCAATGCGAGCAGTTCGCAAGTCAGCCTGGGCGGAAGCGCCAATCTTAATGTCATCGGAACCGCGGCCAACCCCGTCATTATCGGAAGAGCCGACCTTGACTCTGGAGAACTTTTCTACCGGAACGTCCGTTATCAATTGCAGCGAGGCATCATTACATTTGTAAACCCGAACCAAACTTCTCCCGTTCTGGATGTGTCCGTCTCTACGACTGTCGAGCAGTACAGCCTGACGCTGAATTTGCGCGGGCCGTTCGATCGGCTGACTACTTCTTACAATTCTGATCCTCCGCTAGCGACCGCCGACATTATTAACTTGATTGCGCTGGGTAAAACGACGTCGGAATCCGCAGCCAGTCAGAGCACAGATTCTATAATCGCCTCGCAGGCGGCAGGCCAACTTAGCAGCGGCATCCAGAAATTGGCGGGAATCTCAAGTTTGCAAATTAACCCGCTGCTTGGAGGCAACAGCCAGGATCCTTCGGCCCAGATCGCTCTGCAGCAGCGTGTGACCAAGAATTTCCTTTTCACCTTTTCGACCGATGTTTCGCAGCCTGGGCAGGAAATAGTTCAGGGCGATTATCAGATCAACCAGAAATGGTCGGTCAGCGTGGCACGAGATCAGTTGGGCGGAGTGTCGGTCGACGGCCGTTACCACACCAAGTTCTAGTCACAGCAATCAAGCGGCATGACGAAGGTCGTCTCCACCGAAAGGCTGATTCTTTTCGAGCAACTGACCCTTGCGGCTCTCCTTTGCGAGCTCTGCATTCACTTCGGCGCCCAGCAAAAGCGCAAATGAGTTCCAGTAGAACCAGGTCATGAAGGCTATGAATCCGGCAAGGGTTCCATATGTCCGGCTGAGGTTCGCCAGATGGCGAAAATAAAATCCCAATGCGTACGAGAGGACCAGCCAGCAGGTCACGGAAAAAATTGCCCCTGGCAACGTCGCATCAAAGCGTTGTTTTACGTTGGGGCCTAAGAAGTACACGAGTTCTACGGCGATCAGCGTAAATAGTATGGCGATCGACCAATGAATCACAGGCCAGAGCAAAACGAATGCGCTGGAAAGATACATCCTCGCAGCTAGCCAGGCGCCGAAGCGGGGTCCTACGATCATTACCGCCAGAGCAGTGGACACCAAGGTCGCGGTGATTATGCCTAGAATAATGGCGCGAAGCCTGTTCTTCCAAAACGGACGATCGTCGTTCACATCGTAGGCGATGTCGAGCGCTTCGATAAGCGCGTCGAACGCGGCCGATGCCACCCATATCACTCCGAGCATGCCAAACGACAGCCATGCCTTACGATTGGTGGCCAGGACGTCCAGCAAAACCGATTGGACCACCCGCATGGTATCGGGAGGCAATAGAAGCGACATGGTGCCCAATACTCGTCCAAACAGGTCAGGCAATGGAATCAAACTCATTACGGAAGAAAGAAAAATCATGCCGGGAAATACGGCGAGAACCAGGTAATACGAAAGCGCGGCTGCCATCTGAAAAACGTGATGCTGCGTCAAATCGTGGTAGGTGGCAGTGAGAGCCTGCTTCAGTCCTGCCCTTGTCATGGTGCTTAGATGCGCCGCCTGTCAGAGGGTGGGACGCGTCGGCCGCCTGGGTTATTCAATTCGCTTGCGTGATCTGAACATCGAAGAATTGCCCGACTTGCTCTCAGCTCACAACGCTTTGCCCTAAAAGATCATCTAACAGGGGTTTAACTGGAGAGGATCATGAGTCGGAAATCCGGCCGTAAGGTTCGCTATGCCGTTGTTGGATTGGGACATCTCGCGCAAGTCGCGGTTTTACCGGCATTTAAGAGAGCCAAGAATTCTGAGTTGGTCGCCATCGTGTCGGACGATCCCGAGAAGCGGGAAAAGTTGGCAAAGAAGTATCGCCTCAAGCAGACCTATTCCTACGATGATTACGAAAAAGCGCTGTTTGCCGTTGATGCGGTTTACATCGTCCTGCCTAATCATCTTCATCGTGAATACACAGTTCGTGCGGCGCAGGCTCATGTCCACGTGTTGTGCGAAAAACCAATGGCAGTCACAGAAGAAGATTGTGAAGCGATGATCGATGCTGCGAACGAGAATAGTGTCAAGCTAATGATTGCCTACCGCCTGCATTTCGAGAAAAGCAATCTCGAAGCGATTAAATTGGCAAAGAGCGGCAAACTGGGAAAACTTCGCTTCTTCACTTCAGAATTTGCCCAGCAGGTAGTCGAAGATAACATTCGCGTCACCGAGCCCGTAGAAAACGGAGGCGGCCCCGTGTATGACATGGGCGTCTACTGTATTAATGCAGCGCGCTACTTGTTTCAGGCCGAGCCTACAGGAGTCTTCGCTCGTAGCGCAAACAGCGGAGATCCAAGGTTCGCGAAGGTCGATGAAATGTCCTCCGTGGTCATGCGCTTTCCTGAAGACCGGCTGGCAACGTTCACCTGCAGCTTCGGCGCAGCAGATATCGGCCGCTACAGTTTAATTGGGACCAAAGGCGTGCTCACTGCCGATCCAGCGTACGAATACGTGACGACGTTGAAACAACAGATCAAGATTGGCGAAAAGACGATCACAAAGAAATTTCCCAAACGCGATCAGTTCGCGGCTGAGCTGGTGTATTTTTCGGACTGCATCCTGAAGAACAGGGAACCGGAACCCAACGGAGTTGAAGGCTTGGCAGACATCCGCGTGGTACGCGCAGCGTATGAATCAGCTCGTACTGGAAGGGTGGTTGAACTTCCGGCGCTGCCCCCAAAGAAACGGCCGACTTCACAACAGGATATTCATCGGGCGCCACACGGCAAACCGCAAACGGTGAATGTGAAATCTCCTTCGGGCGATTAGCGTGGCTAAGGTTATGTCGAGCCGAAAATGATTCTTTTTGCTGACCGGCTTGTTGGGTTATCGAGTCTCGTGCTTTTCGAATTGGAAATTGTTTATTCTCCGGGCTGCCGGAGTATTGTGTCATGTCAAAAACGCCTCATGTCATCGTTGTCGGTGCAGGAGCAGCCGGGCTAGCGGCTGCTGTCGAACTCGGGCGCGCAGGACTTTCCGTTACTATTCTCGAAGCGCGAAACCGCATCGGCGGCAGGATGTTCACGCAACGCGATCCGGTTTGTCAGGCTCCGATTGAGTTTGGCGCCGAGTTTATCCATGGCCTACCCCCGGAAATATGGGAGCCCATGCAGGCACGGAAACTGAAGATAGAAGAGGTCAGCGGGGAACCTTGGTGCTTCCGAAAAGGGCGCTTGTCTACGTGTGACTTTTTCGACGAGGTCGATGACATCCTGAAAAAGATGGACGATCATGCGCCGGACGAATCGTTTCTCAGCTTTCTAAAACGTTGCTGTGATCCAAGAGATGACCCAAAGAAGCAAGAGTCCTATGAGAGGGCGCTGGCTTATGTTGTTGGCTTCAATGCTGCCGATCCAGATCGCGTCGGAGTGCATTGGCTGGTGCAGGGAATGCGGGCCGAGGAGCAGATCGAAGGCGATCGAGCATTTCGGGCTGCGAATGGATATCAGGATTTGCTCGACGTCTTTTGCGCCGAGCTTGGCGGAGCAGCTGTAGAGATTCAAACTGAAGTCGTGGTTTCCTCGATTCGCTGGTCGCGGAGCGGCGCAGAGGTCGTGGCTATCCGAGCTAGTGAAGCGCAGATGTTTTCAGCTGAACGCGTGCTGGTAACTATTCCGCTGGGAGTGATGAAAGCGTCGGCAGACGACGAGGGCGCAGTACGCTTCGATCCTGCATTGCCTCGCACCAAGTTAGATGCGCTAAAGAAGCTCGAAATGGGCAAAGTAATCCGCGTAACGCTCCGCTTCAAAAGCCGTTTTTGGGACACAATCCCGGCACCGAGCATACAGCGAGAAACCCTTTCCGACATGGGCTTTCTTTTCTCGGACGATGAAAGGTTACCGACCTGGTGGACAACTATGCCCAGGAAGCTGCCGATCATGACCGGCTGGGCGCCGTTTCGCTGTGCTGAGCGTTTATCCGGACAAAGCGAATCGTTTGTCGTGGACCGCTGTTTGCAGACACTCAGCAAATTACTAAACATCGGGATCGATCAAACTACGGAGTTGCTTGGAGCCGCGTATTTTCACGACTGGCAAAACGATCCGTTTTCTCGCGGTGCTTACAGTTATGGAGCGGTGGGAGCAGACGGTGCGCAGGAAGCTCTAGGACGCCGGGTTGAAAACTCCCTATTTTTCGCGGGCGAAGCTACCGATACGACCGGACACAATGGTACCGTGCACGGCGCGATTGCCAGCGGCCACCGAGCGGCGAAGGAGATCCTGCATGGTTTGCGCTAAGCCAGAAGAATGGCAGGCCGCAAAGGACATTCCTCGGTCAACTCGGAGGTATCGAACATAAATGTCGCCTCACTCACAACCGATTGTGTGGCCCGGCCGGCCTTATCCCCTCGGTTCCAACTGGGATGGTGAGGGTGTCAACTTCGCGCTCTATTCGGAACACGCGGAAAAAGTGGAGCTTTGCCTGTTCGACATTACCGGGAAACGTGAAACGCTTCGCGTCCCGCTACCCGAACAAACTGACATGGTTTGGCACGGCTATCTGCCTGAGGTGCGCCCCGGCCAGCTGTACGGATATCGAGTGTTCGGCCCGTATGCACCGGAACAAGGGCTTCGCTTCAATCATCACAAACTTCTTCTCGATCCTTATGGAAAGCAGATTCAGGGCGGTATTCGTTGGAGCGATGCTCACTTTGGATACAGAGTCGGGAGTAAACAGGAAGATCTATCGTTTGACCGGCGGGACAACGCCGCCGGCATGCCGAAGAACCGCGTGATTGATTCTGCGTTCACCTGGGGAGCTGATGCACCTCCGAGAATCCCCTGGCATGAGACGGTAATTTACGAGCTCCACGTTAAAGGCTTTACTAAGTGCCACCCGGACGTTCCCGAACATTTGCGCGGCACGTATGCGGGTCTGGCTACCGCGCCGGTCATCGAACATCTTATTCGCCTGGGAATTACTTCGGTGGAGCTCATGCCTGTGCACAGCTTCGTCGATGATCGGCAACTAGTTGAACGCGGCTTGCGCAATTACTGGGGTTACAACTCCATAGGATTTCTTGCGCTCGAGCCACGGTACATGTCAACCAGTTCAATCCGAGAATTCAAGACCATGGTGAAGACCCTGCATTCCGCGGGTCTCGAAGTGATTCTCGATGTCGTCTACAACCACACCGCTGAAGGCAATAATCTTGGCCCAACGCTTTCACTTAAGGGTATCGACAACAGCACCTACTATCGCCTTGTGCCTACTGATCCTCGCTATTACATGGACTACACCGGCACGGGGAACACGCTAAACATGCAGCATCCGCGCGTCCTTCAGTTGATCATGGATAGTTTGCGCTACTGGGTTCTCGACATGCATGTCGATGGCTTCCGCTTTGACTTAGCGGCAACACTTGCGCGCGAACTTCACGAAGTCGATCGACTGGGCGCGTTTCTCGACATCATTCATCAGGACCCAGTGCTCTCCCAGGTGAAGCTGATTGCTGAACCCTGGGACCTGGGCGAAGGCGGATACCAGGTGGGAAACTTTCCCGTGGGCTGGGCGGAATGGAACGATCGCTACCGCGACACAGTCCGCTCCTACTGGAAGGGTGATGAAGGAACGGTGGGCGACCTTGCTTATCGCATCACCGGTTCGAGCGACCTCTACGCGCACAGCGGTCGCCGTCCTTATGCCAGCGTCAACTTTGTGACCGCACACGACGGCTTCACGCTGCAGGATCTGGTCAGCTACAACGAAAAACACAATGAAGCTAACGGCGAAAACAATCGTGACGGCAACAACGATAATCGCAGCTGGAATTGTGGAGTCGAAGGGCCTACCGACAATCCCGAGATTCTGGCGTTGCGCGCCAAACAGAAGCGCAATTTCCTGGCAACTTTGCTGCTGTCGCAAGGCGTGCCAATGATGTATGCCGGCGACGCGATCGGCCATACGCAGATGGGAAACAACAATGCCTATTGCCAGGATAATGAAATCAGCTGGATAAATTGGAATGTGCAGACTCAGGATCGTGACTTGCTGGCTTTCGCTCAGCGCATGATTACTTTGCGCAAGAGGCATCCGGTATTTCGCCGCAAGCGTTTTTTTCAGGGCCGCCCGATCAAGGGCGCCAATGTCAAAGACGTGCTTTGGCTGAATCCGAGTGGCAATGAGATGAGCGAGGACGAGTGGCGTGATCCATCTCTTCGCTACCTCGGAATGCTTCTCTCAGGGCAGGGGCTGGATGAGACCGATGAACGCGGGCGAAGAGTGAGCGACGAAAATTTTCTGGTGTTGCTGAATGCTCACCACGAGGATGTCGCGTTTACTTTGCCGGCGTCGCGCCCGGGCGCTCGATGGAGTGCATGGATGGATACCTCGCGCGAGGATGGCTTGCGCCCTGTCGATACTTATGACGCGGGTGTAGCTTATCCATTGCAGGCGCGCTCCATGGTCGTGTTGATGGAACGCCGCGGAAACGGCAAGAAGGAAGAGACGATTGAACCGCCGCTATAACATGCCCTTCGGCGTGGAATGCCGCGACGACGGAAGCGTGCGCTTTCGTCTGTGGGCGCCTGCTGCGCAGAAAGTCGCACTCTGTTTGACCGATTCGAACAAGCGTCTTGCGATGAACCGGCTCGATGGAGGTTGGTTCGAGTTAAACACCCATGCGGCGAAGCCGGGCACAAAATATAAATTCCGAATCAACGACGCGCACGAGGTTCCTGACCCCGCTTCCCGTTTTCAACCGGAGGATGTGCACGGTCCCAGCCAAGTGATAAGCCCCACCAGCTTCGATTGGCAGGAAAACGCGTGGCGTGGCCGGCGCTGGGAGGAGGCTGTCATTTATGAGTTGCACATTGGGACGTTTACGCCGGACGGAACTTTTGCCGCAGCTAGTGAACGGCTCGACTATCTGGTGGAAGTTGGGATTACTGCGCTCGAAATAATGCCTATAGGCGATTTTCCCGGCAAACGCAATTGGGGCTACGACGGCGTTTTTCCTTTCGCTCCCGATAGCGCTTATGGCAGTCCCGACGATCTCAAAGATTTGATTCAGAGCGCGCATAACCGCGGGCTCATGGTTCTGCTGGATGTGGTTTACAACCACTTTGGCCCAGAAGGAAATTATCTGAGCTCGTACGCGCCGCAATTCTTCACCGATCGCCATTGCACTCCGTGGGGGGACGGAATTAACTTTGATGGCCCAGACAGCCGTGAGGTCCGGGATTTCTTCATTCATAACGCGCTTTACTGGCTGACCGAATATAACTTCGATGGATTGCGTCTGGATGCGGTGCACGCCATCACTGACGATTCGACGCCTGACGTTCTCACTGAATTAGCTGAAGCAGTGCGAAGTTCCATCGAGCCTGATCGCCACGTACACCTCGTTTTGGAAAACGACCGCAACCAGGCTCGTTACCTTCAGCGCACAAAGCGCTGCCAGGCAAAAACCTACACGGCGCAGTGGAACGACGACATTCATCACACCTTGCACGTGCTGATCACGGGTGAGAAGGACGGTTATTATTCAGACTACGCTGAACATCCAATTGATCAATTGGGGCGATGCCTGATCGAGGGATTCGCTTACCAGGGCGAACGTTCAGCTTATAGAAAGGGCGAGGCTCGTGGTGAGTCGACTGCTGGCTTGCCTTCTGCTGCTTTTGTGTCGTTCCTTCAGAATCACGATCAAATTGGAAATCGCGCATTCGGCGAGCGCATAGTCAAGCTTGCGGATCACCGAGCCGTGCGGGCGGCTGTGGCGATCATGCTGCTCGCGCCGTCTCCGCCGCTGCTCTTTATGGGCGAAGAATTTGGAGCGGATACGCCCTTTTTATTTTTCTGCGACTTCGAAAAGGATCTGGCTGCCGCGGTCACCTCGGGCCGACGGAATGAGTTTGCCCGATTCGCCAGGTTTCGCGACCCGGCCGACCGCGAACGAATTCCTGATCCAAGTGCAGCCGAGACTTTTAAGGCCTCACGCCTGGATTGGAACGAATTACATCAATCAAGCCATCGCGACTGGCTGCGTTTTTATCAGAATTTATTGAAACTACGCAGCCAGCACATTGTCCCGCATCTTTCCTCGGGATGCGTTGTCGCTTCTGATTACAAAATCCACGGAGATCGCGGCCTCACTGCTCACTGGAAATTTCCGGACAACGCGAAGCTCGTTCTGATGGCGAACCTTAGAAACGATTCGCTCTCTGGACTGATTGTCCCGAGTTCGAAGATTATTTATGGAAGCGAAGAAGTGAACACCAGTACCGTAAAGCAAGGAATTCTGCCGCCTTGGTCAGTCGCCTGGTTTTTGGAATCATGAGCCAACGATCGCACATTCCGCTCGCGACTTATCGCCTGCAACTTAATCGCGATTTCACTTTCGTCCAGGCGACGGCAATCGTTCCCTACCTTTCCGCGCTCGGCATCAGCCACTGCTATGTTTCTCCCCTATTAAAGGCCCGTGCCGGCAGTATGCACGGGTATGACATCGTCGATCACAACTCGCTGAATCCTGAGATTGGAACGCCCGAAGAGTTTGACCGATTCGTGTCAACACTCCACGAACATGGTATGGGTTTAATTCTCGACGTCGTGCCCAATCACATGGGCGTGATGGGCAACGATAACGCGTGGTGGTTAGATGTTCTCGAAAATGGTGAATCCTCCGTCTACGCGAATTTCTTCGATATTGACTGGCAGCCGATCAAAGCCGAACTATACGGAAAAGTTTTGATTCCCGTGCTGCACGATCACTACGGAGTGGTGCTGGAGAGCGGAGAATTGAAGCTCGTGTTTCACCGTGAGCGCGGTGAGTTTGATGTCACTTACCACAATCATCGTTTTCCCGTAGACCCGCGCGAGTATCCGCGAATCCTGCAACGCTGCACCGCGGCGCCGCTCGACCAGCAGAATCCAGACGTGCTGGAGTTTCAGAGCCTGATTGCCTCCTTCAGCCATCTTCCGACAAGGTCCGACACCAGTAGCGAACGTATCGCGGAACGCAATCGCGACAGGGAAATTCACAAGCGCCGGTTGGCCGAGTTATGCGCAAGGTCGCCGGAGATCGCCAACTGTATTTCACAAGCAGTTGACGCGATGAATGGTAACCCGGCTGATCCCGCAAGCTTTGAGGAACTCCACGAACTCATAAAAGCACAAGCATTCCGTCTGGCGAATTGGAGAGTTGCGTCTGACGATACTAACTACCGCCGATTTTTCGACACGAACGATCTCGCAGGTATCTGCGTGGAGAACGAGGCAGTCTTTGAAGCGACGCACCGGTTCATTTTAAGTCTGATGGCGGAGAGTAAAGTTGATGGCCTGCGCATTGACCATCCTGACGGACTATACGATCCACGGCAATATTTCGATCGCTTGAAGCAGGGCATTGTGGATGCCACCGGCGACGGGTCGCGCTATGTCGTCATCGAGAAAATTCTCACCGGTGCGGAACGGTTGCCTACGGACTGGCCGGTCAGCGGAACCACTGGCTACGACTTCGCGAGTCTCTTGAATGGCCTCTTTATAGATCCGGCGTCGGCCGTGAGTATGGATCGCATTTATCGAAATTTCGTCGACGACGAAACTAATCTTGACGACCTCGCCTACCATTGCCGGAAGCTGATCATTCGGGTGGCGCTGGCCAGCGAACTGAATGTGCTTGCTACCAAACTCACCCGCATCGCCCTTTCCCGGCGGCGCACTTGCGACTTCACTCTGAACAGCCTGCGGGATGCGATAACAGACGTTGTCGCCAGCTTCCCCGTATATCGCACCTATGTGAGTGCTTCGGGCGTTTCGGATACCGATGTGCGTTATATCAGGAGTGCGGTCGCGTTAGCAAAATCCAGGAGTCCGGCCGCTGATACCAGCATTTTTGATTTTCTCGGTGAGGTGCTGCTCACCAGCATCGCCGAGGGCCAGAATTCTGTTTATAAGAATGCCGTGATCAACTTTGCCATGAAGTTTCAGCAGTTCAGCAGCCCGGTAATGGCCAAGGGGCTGGAAGACACCGCATTTTACCGATACACCCGCCTGGTTTCGCAAAACGATGTTGGAAGTGATCTTCATCGTTTTGGAACCACGATTCAGGAATTTCATTTCGCCAATCAGGAGCGTTTGCGCTTTTGGCCGAATACCATGCTCGCGACCAGCACGCACGACTCCAAGCGGGCGGAAGACGTGCGCGCCCGGATTAACGTTCTTTCGGAGATACCGGCATTATGGAGGCTTCGGGTGCGCGAGTGGAGGCGCTTCAATCGCAACCAGAAGACAATCGTCAATGGCAAACCCGCACCATCCGCAAATGATGAATACCTGCTTTATCAGACGCTGGTGGGATCATGGCTGTCAGAGTCTTTGAATGATCCGGATGCCTGGAAGAATTTTGTCGAGCGGATTGAGAACTATATGTTGAAAGCGATCCGCGAAGCGAAAGAGAACACTAGTTGGATCAACCGCAACAGCGAATACGAAAACGCAATTTCGTCGTTCGTGAAGAAATTGTTGAAGCCAGGGCAACAAAATCGTTTTCTCAACGACTTTGTACTCTTCGAAAATCGAATTGCGCGCCTCGGTATGTGGAATAGTCTGGCACAAACTGTTCTAAAGCTGACTTGCCCCGGCGTACCGGATATTTACCAGGGCACTGAGCTCTGGGATTTCAGTTTGGTCGATCCCGATAATCGGCGGCCGGTGGATTACGACCATCGCCAACAGATGTTTCGCGCTCTTCGCGAAGCAGGAAATAACGGTATCAAAAGTTTGCTGGAGACACCCGAGGACGGTCGAATCAAGTTGTACCTGATGTGGCGAACTCTGTGTTTGCGGCAGGAGCAGCGGGAACTTTTTCAAGGTGGGGAATATTTGCCATTAGTTGTTGAAGGTGCGAAAGCTGACCATGTCACGGCTTTCGTGCGGATGTCCGCCAAGTCGAATGTCCTCGTTGTGGTTCCTCACCTGGTGGCCAGATTGCTCGATGATGCCGATGCCCCACCAATCGGTGAACGTGTCTGGCAGGATACTGAGATTGCCCTTCCATTTTGCACTTGTTCTGAAAAGTATCGGAACATATTTACGGGAGAATTTGTGGAGACGCAGAAAATGCAGGGTGAAGAAAAACTTTCAGTTTCTAAATTGCTAGCCGATTTTCCGGTAGCGGTTTGCACTCTGGGATAGAACAACCCAGCCTCGCTGTTTTTTCTTCTGCTTTGTTCAAATGCGATGCGTTCGTTCTCGAACAATCTGATCCTGAGCTGTAGGTAGTGGACGGGTTAGAGCTACAGGATGCGCCCGAGAGAAAAAAGCGCAGAAGAACAATAAAATTAAATCGTTGGTGGATTAGCTTGAGGGCAAACCTGCAAGGGTGAGTGTCGGCCTTCGATAATTTAGTTATTAGATACCACGCACCCGGCCACTCCCGGGGAACGCGCATTTCTAACTGAAGGAAGGATGAAAGCATTCATGAGGATTGCACAGGTTGCGCCATTGTTCGAGAGCGTTCCACCCAAGCTTTATGGCGGGACAGAAAGGATTGTCTCCTGGCTCACCGAAGATTTGGTGCGGCTGGGCCATGAGGTAACGTTGTTTGCCAGCGGCGACTCGATGACTGCCGCTCGCCTGGTTTCAGGCTGTCCGGAAGCGCTCCGGCTGAATCCCGGGTGCATTGATCAGTTGGCGCACCATTTCAACATGCTGGAAAAGGTGTTCAGCGAAAAAGATAACTTTGACTTGATCCATTTTCATATCGATTATTTGCATTTTCCATTAAGCCGCAGAGCGCAGATCGCAAATGTTACAACTTTGCATGGACGGCTTGATATTCCTGACTTAGCGCCTCTCTATCGCACGTATCCCGATATGCCTGTGGTTTCGATTTCTGATGCGCAACGCAAACCGTTGCCTTGGGTGAACTGGCAGGGTACTGTGCATCACGGTTTGGCTGAAAGCAGTCTCTCTTTTTACAGCAAGCCTGGAAAATACTTGGCGTTCCTCGGACGCACCTCTCCGGAAAAGGGGCTGGAGCAGGCTATCCACATTGCGAAGCGGGTGGGCATGCCACTGAAGATCGCGGCCAAAGTTGATCGTGTTGACGAACAGTTTTTTAACGCTGTCATTAAGCCTTTGCTCGATGATCCACTGATTGAGTTCATCGGGGAGATTGGATACTCTGAAAAAAATGAATTTTTGGGTAATGCCGCAGCCTTGCTGTTTCCCATCAATTGGCCTGAGCCATTTGGCATCGTTATGATCGAGGCAATGGCTTGTGGAACTCCCGTTATCGCTTTTCCTTTTGGCTCGGTACCAGAGGTCATCGAGGATGGGGTCAACGGATTTCTGCCGCGCGACGTGAAGAGCGGGGCCCAGGCAGTAGAAAAACTTGATACCATTGACCGAGCACAATGCCGCCAGCGTTTTGAGGAGCAGTTCAGTTTGCCTCGGATGACGCAACAATATCTCGCGATCTACGATCGCATACTGAGAGGCGGAAGCCATTCGGTACTACCCACCGAAGGAGATTTAGGTTGGACGAAGCTAGCGTCAGCCAGCAGTACTACATAGCGACGAGGTCTTCGCCTACCGACGACCGGGCGCGGGTTTTGAAATACGGCAAGATGTTTGCTGTATTTGACCGCTACGGCGATATTGAACCGCTCGGAATGGGCGAGCAGGGGATTTTTTTTTCAGGCACTCGTTTCTTGTCAGAATTGGGCCTGTCGTTGTGGCAATCTCGGCCTTTGCTGCTCAGTTCCACAGTCAAATCTGACAATGTTGTATTTACCGCCGACCTGGCGAACGTCGACGTATCCGAAGGTCAGGACGTAATTGTCGAACGCGGGACGATCCACATCTGCCGCTCTAAATTTCTTTGGCGCGGCGTCTGCTATGAAGAGTTTCAGATCGTTAACTACGGGCGCGGACCCGTCGATATTCCGCTGTATTTGGCCATTTTCGCAGACTTCGCCGATATTTTCGAAGTCCGAGGTACCCGACGTGAAAAAAGAGGTCGCCGACTTGAGGATCAGATTGGGCGAGACTCAATTTTATTATCTTACGAAGGCCTTGACGGCGTTATGCGTCAGACTCGCGTCCACTCTCGTCCCCAACCGGTGAATATTTCATCTTCCGGAATGAACTTTGAAATCTCGGTCGCTCCTAAACAATCTGTTCTGTTGCGGCTGGAGATCTCCTGTAATCCGGAGCCATCCGTGCCTTTGATCGGGTACTCACGCGCCATGGTCGCCGCGGAAAGTGAACTTAATGCCGCATCGGCTCGGCTTTGCAATATTTCCAGCTCCAACGACCGCTTTAACCGGTGGGTGAAGCGGTCTATTGCCGATGTAGAAATGATGACAATGGGGAATCCCGAACATGATTATCCCTATGCCGGGGTGCCTTGGTTCAGCACGGTTTTTGGCCGCGATGGAATCATCACTGCACTGGAGATGTTATGGGTCAATCCGCGGATTGCGAAGGGCGTTCTGGAATACCTCGCGGCTACGCAAGCCACAGAGTTGAATCCGGAAATTGAAGCCGAGCCAGGGAAAATTTTGCACGAAATGCGCGGAGGGGAAATGGCCGCCCTGGGCGAGGTCCCATTCGCCCGTTATTACGGCACAGTGGACGCCACTCCTCTATTCATCATGCTGGCAGGCGCTTATTGCGAATACACGGGCGACCACGGCTTTATCCGAACGCTATGGCCGCACATTGATTTCGCGCTGCAGTGGATCGATCGCTATGGCGATGTGGACGGCGACGGCTTTGTGGAATATGCGCGTCACGGCAGCAAAGGGTTAATTCAGCAAGGCTGGAAGGATTCCCACGATTCCATTTTTTACGCCAACGGAGACTTGGCCGAAGCGCCTATCGCATTGTGTGAAGTCCAGGGCTATGTTTACGCCGCCAAACGCGCGGGCGCAAGAATCAGCCGGATTCTCGGCGATGTCGATCGAGCGAAGGCACTTGAGAATGAGGCCGCCGACCTTCAAATTAAATTCGAGGAGGCATTCTGGTGTGACGATCTTTCCACCTACGCTCTGGCGTTGGACGGCAAGAAGAAAGCCTGCCGAGTAAGAGCCTCGAACGCAGGCCACTGTCTGTTTACAGAAATTGCCAGCCCGGACAGAGCTCAGCTTGTTGCTCACACATTGCTGAGCGGAGATTTCTTCACCGGTTGGGGTGTGCGGACGGTGGGCTCGGAAGAAGTTCGTTATAATCCGCTCTCTTATCACAACGGTTCGGTATGGCCGCATGACAACGCGATTATCGCCGCCGGCATGGCTAAGTACGGGCTGCGCGAGCTCGCCGGCAAGATTCTCATGGGTATGTTGGATGCCAGCAGCGCAGTGGACTTGCATCGGCTTCCAGAATTGTTTTGCGGCCTTAACCGCCGCGAAGGGGAAGGCCCAACTCTTTATCCGGTAGCTTGTTCGCCGCAGGCTTGGGCTGCAGGCGCTGTCTTTATGCTGCTTCAGGCCTGCCTCGGTTTATCGGTGGATGGCAGCGAAAAACGTCTCATCTTCGATCGTCCGTACTTGCCCGAAGGCATTCCGCAATTGTGGATTAAGAATTTGCGAGTTGACCGCGGAAAGACTGACCTCTTTCTCGATCGCCACGCCGGGACGGTTCGGGTTGAAGTAGTGGAGAAGCAAGGTGACATGAGAGTTCTGGTCGAATAGACCCACCTAAGCACTTGGCAGTCACCGCGTTCTAGGTAGATTCACTCCCACATCTCGGCTGATCACCCTATAGCGAAAGCATACTTCGCCGCAGAAGCTGTCGTCTGGAGGATTTATGAGAGACATGTTCCAGGCGACGGAGCTGAAGGCAGACGGTCAGCAATCAGCGGAAAAGATGTTGGACAAAACCCTGGCTGATTCATTTCCCACCAGCGATCCACCTTCGACCATTCCAAATCCTGGCGACCGTATTACTTCCCAAGATCCTACGTCGGATAATCGCTTCGCCGGAATGCATCCCGGCAGTTGGGCAGCCGTCTCTATCGATTCTGGCGAAGTGGTTGCGACAGGAAACAGCCGGGAGGAAGCCGAGTTGATCGCCCGGCGCAGAGGACACGGAAAGTTGTCTTTGTTGCAGGTTCCATCGAAAACAGACGGAACGGTAGCCGCCTGAACGAACGGCGCCCCTAGGCGGCTTTCTTTTTCGGAACTCTCGCGCCCTTTTTTCGCGCCTCGGAAAGTCCGATAGCGATGGCCTGCTTGCGGCTTATCACGGCCCCGCCCTTACCACCCTTGCCGGAACGAAGCGTACCTTTTTTCTTTCGACGCATTGCGCTTGCAACAGTCTTGCCCGCCGCCTTGCCATATTTACGTCCAGATGATTTCTTTTTTGTCGCCATAAGGTCTCCCGGTTTCTTTAGAGTCTGGCGATATTGAACGGGTTGTTTCGCGACTTGCTAATGAGCTATGGCACGGCCGAAACCGAGTCCCTTCAAAGCCGCTCACCCGCGACGAGCCGCGCGAATACCATCTTCGATTCGCTTGCGCGCATGATTTGGGCCTCTCACATCGATTACCCGATATTGCTCCTTGCTCAACTCGTGATAGTTGACGAAGAAGTCTTCAAGCTCACGCAGAAACAGCTCGCCTAGATCGTCGATATGCTGGATGTCGGCGAAGCTATGATTTGGGCTCGCTACCGCCACGACCCGGTCATTGCGTTCTTTGCGCTTCTTGTCGAATTGTTCGCCCTCAATGATTCCCACGAGACGGCACTTCACCACGACTCCCGGGAAAGCGGGCTCATCCATCAGCACCAGCACATCGACGGGATCGCCATCCCCGCCCTTGGTTCGCGGGATGAATCCGAAATCATAAGGAAAGGTCATGCCAGCAGGCAGAACTTTTTTCAGTTCAAACACTTTCTGTTCGACATCAAATGCGTACTTGTTGCGGCTGCCCTTGGGCGTTTCGATCACGACCTGAATGATGTCCTTGTGGTCTTCATCCAGAGATTGAAGGCGCGAGGGATCAGCTAGCGCGCTTCTGGAATTTCCGTTCTTACTCATCGAACCTCCTGTGAGTTGAGGAGCCACGTTGCGCGGCAGCATGCAGCCCCTAACTCGAGGCCGCATGAAGTCTCGCTCGAATGCGCCGGTACAACATTTCTCGAAGTTCCCACACCATCATTGATGCCGCAAGCCAAGCCAGCGTGGCCCCGAGCAGAACAAGACTGAGCGAGGAATTCGCTAGTTTCAGCCACACGATCAGTGCGAAAACCATGAGTCCGACACTTCCCATCGCCGCTCCGGCGGCATCGACGCCTGCGGTTACACGGCCACGCAGAGTGCCATCCAGTCCGGCACGTTCTTTTTTTTCTTTCTCGTGTTTATCGATCAAGGTCGCCGCTGCAGGCAAAATGGCGGGAAACGCCAGGAACAATCCGCCAATCTCGGGACCATAGCGTTCGGCCACAACCCCCGCCAAAGCGGTAATTGTTCCGCCGAAAACAAAACGAATCACGTATTCATACCATCTCGATAATCCAAGACCGCTGGTATCAAACTTCACTTTCATTCGTCTACCTCAACATCGCATACCAACAACCGAAAGCACAGGCAAACCACACTGCCATGGATAATCCGGTAACCGGAAGAACAGGCACCTTGCGACGAATCAGCAGTCTGCTAACCACGAGCGCGTAGAAGAAAAAAGCTATCGCACCAATCAGCATCGATCGCGCTTCCAGCCCTGCATATTCTTTTCCTCGTTTGGAGACTGTCAGCACCAAGGTTGCCAGGGCGACCGACGGAGCAGCGCCAAACAGGCCGGCAAAACTCTTGGGTTTCAGGAGGTCACCCAACAAGGCAAAGACGGAAACGACAACTCCACCGACGACGAATCTGACAAGGATTTCTTTCATGTAGCGTGAGACATTTCCCGTTGAGCCCAAGATGCGTCAGCCGCAGATCACGCGACCGAATGTTACAGAACTGTTTAAAAATATGACTGAGAAAGAGAAGGCCAGAAATCAGGTTGAGGCTGTAAGTTAAGAACGGATTGGCCCTAAGTCCCCGTCTAAGCGTGGTGAGGATATCTGAGGGACCGTGCGGCACTCGACACGATCCCGAAAATACAACAAAGATTTCAAACTACCCTCTGGCACTGCGGCTTCGAGCGCGTCCAGCCTTGCGCGCAGACTGCCTTCTGCCGGACGCTCCCTTGGTTCGAACAGCTTTCATAGCTGATCTGTGGCGCGCGGCAGAACCACGCTGTCGGGCAATGGAACGAGCTTGCTTCGACAATGATTGGTGAGACGCCGCAGTCCGTCCCTCTTTCTTAAGAGCCTGGCTGGTTGCACGGGAACGTTTTGCGGATGGTTTACGACGGTTGTGGCTTCGACCCTTCTGAGAATCACGCTCGGCTTGCGCCCTGGTTTTGGCCGACACTTTTCCCTTGCTCGGTGGCGGCAGCTTTACGCCTGCGCGGCGGGCTTTCGACAATCCAATCGCAATCGCTTGCTTCGTTGATGCGGCGCCATGTTTGCCTTCGCGAATATGGTCCATCTCCTCGCGGACGAATTCCCCAGCCTGCGTGCTGGGCGATTTTCCTTCGCGGGCGTCTTCGTGTGCGCGTTCGAGGGTTTCTTTATCGGGCATAAAAAATCTCCTTTTCGAGAACCTTAGATTGCCGCCCCGATGAAATAAATCGAATGCATTCTGAAGGACCCCTGTCGCGATTGCCGTAGTAGATTTGAGCCTTAAGCGGCCTTTGATTTGCTGCAGAGTTCCTGATAATAATCGCGACCGCGTTCATATCCACGAGTGAAAGGCGTAGCCACATCCACGCCGGGATTTCCCCGCTCCAAATCGCGAATGGCGGCGTTCATCTCGCCCATTACCTGGTCATATTCTTTGCAGCGGGTTCGCGCATGAAGTGCAGATTCGAAGCCGAGCCGATAATACTTCTCATGGTCACCTGGTTTCTCGCCGTGAGTTTGATAATGTTCACTCTCTGCATCGCGCAAGCCGGTCCACCACTGTTCCCGCGCTGCATCGACTGATTCTGCGCCCTCGGCATTAAGCAACTCGCGATACTTTGAAGCTTCAGCCTCGTCGTCAACTATAGCAACTACGACGCTGCGGCCCTGGCGCAAAGCATCTTCGTAGACAAACAATTCGTCTTCCGGAAGCCCTGTGGTCATGGAATTTTCGAGTTTTCCTCCAGCAACGGCGCCTAGACCAGCTCCCGCAGCGCCCAGGACAGCCGAGCCTAACAAGCCAATCGCCGTGATCGGCCCCACGCCAGGAATGGCGGCTATGACGAGGGCAGCTCCCGAAAATCCGGCGGACCCTCCCAAGACCGCGCCAATCGCTTTGCCCATGCCCGGTTGCTCAGCTGCGACCGTTGGAACTGATTGAATTCCCTTCTCCGTACTTTCCGGGGTCAGCACCGTAACCTGGTCGTCTCGCAGACCGATCGACCGCAACTGGCTTAGGGCGCGTTCCGCGTCTGCTCGGGTTCGAAATACTCCGCTCACTGCTTTCATCGTTGTCCCTCCTGTGGGTGTTTTAACTTTCTTACCTTACGTAGAAAGCCTGTCTCTTGTTAGCCGGCATCAAAACTTGACGAGGTATGCAATGATTCGAAAACTAAAAACGGGTGAATACCGTCTGTACTCGCGCAAAAAGAATCCGAAAACTGGGCGTCGCCGCAACCTTGGCACGTTCAGTACGAAGAAAGCCGCCGAAGCGCACGAGCGCGCGGTGCAATATTTCAAGCACCACTAACCACATGTAGCAAAGTGTGTCGATGACGGCGATAAGGTGATCTCTGTATGGAGATCGGATTTTGTATTGAGATATGCAGCGCTAGGCAGCCCGCTTTCTATCCATCAACTTTGCAATCTTAACCAAGTCTTTTATGAAAGCTCGCATTTGCAGCTCTCGAGATTTGGAATCCGGCGCGCGGAGGATCGACGAGGGATGCACGGTTGCGGTCACGTAAGGAGCGAGCGGTGACTCGACGCGTTGACCGCGCTGCTGGCTCACACTGAACGTTCTTCCCAATAGAGATTGCGCCGCAGTTGCTCCCAGGCAGACGAGAATTTCTGGCTTCACCATCCGCAACTCGGCGTCGAGCCAGGGCCGGCACGCCTCGATCTCCGCGTAGTGAGGCTTTTTGTGAATGCGCCGCTTGCCGCGTTCAGACGGCGTCCACTTGAAGTGCTTAACCACATTCGTGACGTACACTTCGGCGCGGTCGATCCCTGCCCGCTCCAGCGCCTCATTCAGGAGCTTTCCCGCGGGACCAACGAAGGGATGCCCGTTCCGGTCTTCCTGGTCGCCGGGTTGCTCGCCAACGAACATGATTCTCGCCTTCGGAGACCCTTCGCCAAACACGGTTTGTGTAGCATTCTTCCATAGATCGCATGCTTTACAGTTGGCGGCAGTTTGCCGCAGTTGGGAAATCGTGCGTGCAGTGGATGCAACCGCCGGGAGATTGTTACTGGTCACTTCAATTGGCGACTCTGTTGGCTTGATGTTGGGAACATTCTTCATAGGACGAGTAGACATTCAATCGTAATCTTTGATCCCCATCTTTGATCCCTAAGATGCGCGCTTTTGTTTAGGGAAACGCATCTCAAAGTCTGCAGGGAGGAACGATGCCTACCGCGAAGAAGAAATGGGTTGCAAAGGTGAAGACAGACTCAACCCATCCGCCAGAAGGATTGTTTACCAAGGACGCTAGCACAATTGCCAGAACGCTGGCGTCAAAAAAAGTCTCGCCGAAGGGCCCCGGCTCGGGTATGCGAATGCTGAACTACTTCATAAACCGCGCAGGACGCGGTCTCAGTGCGAAGCGGCGCGCCCAGCTCGAAAAGGCGAAAACACTGCTAGCCAAGAAGATCAAGCAACAAGGAGCGAAGAAAAATTCAAATACATAGTTTGGCGCGGGATAACGGTTTGGATATAACTATGCAGTTACTACCCTATTCACCTGATTGCGCCCTCGCTAATCCTTGTCATCATGGCAGTTCAGCCACCCATGGAGGGGTCATGCAAAAGCTCGCAGGCCGGCCATACGATACCGCAAACAATTTGAGATTTCTGGTTGAAGCTGCCATCTTCGAGAAAAACCCCAGTGATTTGTTCCGTCGCATTGAAGAAGCACAAGACGCGCTTATGGATCACATTGAAGATTCGTTTGAAGCTGCCAGCCCAGAGGAGCGCCAGGCAATGATCAACGCCATGAATTCCCTGCGTGAGCTGCGGCGATTGGTTCAAACACACCCGCAAATCGGACCCGGTAATGAAAACCTGACCGATGCCTAATCTTCGCGATTTGGAGTCTGTTAGTTGTATTTGGATGCCGGACGTCCTAGCCCAGCTAAACGGGCTAGATCCCCGTGCCCCATCAGGCTGAGTGAATAGTTAGCTGCCGGCCGCGAATCCGCCAGCATGCGCCATGGTAAGCCGCAGGAACTTGTGGGGATTTACCGGAGTGTCGTTGATGCGAACTTCGTAATGCAGGTGTGGCCCCGTGCTGCGACCGCTCAGGCCAACATACCCAATCGTGTCGCCGCGTCGGACATACTGTCCAGGGACGACCGCATAGCTGGCGAGGTGCCCATAGCGGGTCGTGATTCCATGGCCGTGGTCGAGGGCAATTGCCCGGCCATATCCCCCCATAAAGTCGGCGAACATTACAACGCCATCGGCCGGGGCTATTACCGGCTGCCCGTACGAAGCGGATATGTCGATTCCTCGATGAAATGCGCCTTCGCCGTTGAACGGATCAGTTCTCTCGCCAAATGAGCCGGTTACAGGACCTTCAACAGGCCAAAGGTTTGGAGCCGAATTGGCTCGCAGCCAGTCAGCGGTAGTGGCGTTACGCGTAAGCCCAAGGGAAATGCCGGTAGCAGCTGCACCGCTCAACGCAGTGTCCTTTAGGGCATAAAGACGGTCGAGGGAGGAACTCACCAAGGCGTCCTGAACATGATCGGAAGATACGGTTTCCAAGGCGGGATCGGATTTCAAACCATACAGCGACGATACTTCGCTTGCCAATGATCCTAAGGATGCTACCTGAATATCTCGTTCCTGGGCCACCTGCTCGAGCCGGGAGTACCGGTTTTTGAGCTCATCCTTTTGGGTACGCAATTCGTTATAGTGCGAAACCTTCAACAGCATTCGCATATACGAACCAGCGATTCCGGTAAGGCTTAAGGCGCCTATCGCCGCCCCCGCAACCAAGACATAAAGATAATGAACTGGAATAGAAATCTTTCGGAGCTGGCCGTCATCGCCCCTGGCTACGAAAAGTATGTAGAAACGCTTACGCAATATGTTCCCTTCGTGTTTTAACTTACTGTTTCAGCCTCAGCCGGGATCAGACCGGTCTAACCCGTTTGCCTGCAATCCCAACCACATGCAGTACTTAGCTCGACTAAATTTTAAGGGCAGCTTCGCAACGGTAACAAACTACGCTTCCCCGTGTCAACGCGTCAGCGCACACTCTGAGGTTACGGAAGACGGATGGGAAGCGGTACCTCCGGAGGGTTACCGCCGCTAAGTCCCACAGTATAAAGATCAGTCCGGCGTGGCAGCCTCGCAGATGCGGCCCTACCGGCCTTTGTTGGATGATTCCCAGCCCGCCGAGTTGTCTGACAATCCTGACCGGAGCATTCGCCGGGTCGGTTCCCGCCCCGGCCCGCCTATCTTGTTATAGTAATCCTTATTCTGATTTCAGGGTGCCGATTGCCTGACGCCGAAAAACTGTTGATCGCTGGTATCCGTCGCCGAACAGCCTCAAAAAGCCCTAGTATCGCACTCGGAATTGGCGACGACTGCGCCGTTTTGCGGATTCCTCATGGCCATCAGACGCTGGTCACTACCGATTTTAGTCTCGAAGGTGTTCATTTTCGGCGTGAGTGGCATCCCGCCGAGGTTGTTGGTCATCGCTGCCTGACCCGCGGCCTTAGCGATATCGCCGGCATGGGAGGTAATCCCGTAGCGGCATTCTTGTCATTGGCCCTCCCGCAAAACTTGCCTCAATCGTGGGTCAATCAGTTCCTGAAAGGCCTGCTTAAGTTGGCTAGCCGGTTCCACATAAGCCTCGCGGGAGGAGACACAGCACAGTCTCCAGTCGGAATTCTTGCGGACATTATCGTCGTCGGGTCGGTTCCAAAAGGCAAAGCAATCCGCCGCTCAGGCGCCCATGCCGGTGATCGCATTTACGTAACCGGCGCTTTGGGCGGGGCTGCGGCGACCTTAAAATTACTATTCGATGGCCAGAAACTTCGACCGGCAGATTTCCCCCAGCATTTCTACCCTATGCCCAGGCTTGAGGTTGGCCGCTTCCTTCGAGAAAAAGGACTTGCCTCAGCGATGATCGATCTCAGCGATGGGCTCTCCACGGACCTCGGCCACATCTGCGACGAAAGTGGCGTAGGGGCGAAGATACAAGCCTCATCCATTCCCCGCGCCAGCACCGGAAAGCCGGCCCGCGCCGTGGGCCTAAGGTTTGCTCTAAACGGCGGCGACGACTACGAACTGCTTTTCACCGCGCGCCCAGGCAAACGCATTCCCTCCAAAATTGCCGGAGTTCCGATCACGCAAATCGGTGAGATCACGCGGGATAAGCGCATGCTTCTAGTCGATCAGAGCGGCAGGTCTTCCAGGCTCCGTCCCCAAGGATGGGAGCATTTCAAGGCGGCGAAACGTTCTCACGCGTGAAAATCTGTGCACTAAATTAGCTGGAAGGCAGGGTTTGGAAGCCATCGCTGCATGTGACTTTCGTGCTATCTCTGCCTCTTCTTTATGTACGTTCCGCTCTCTTGCCGGATTAAAGTAACATTTATGTCGTTCCCCAAATTTTCTCTTCTGATCGCATTCTGCCTGTGCCTGAGTTTTACGCTCAGCGCCCAGCCCGCATCCGTGCCCGTAGCGCCCAAATTGTCGATTGACAATGATTTTGTCCAAAAGCAATTCGGATCGACTTGTGCACTTATCGGCATCGAGCCGCTAAAGGCTGATTTGGATGGCGATGGCATCGAGGACATCGTGATCCCCGCACGCTGCACCAATCCGATGATGGATCAGACCGAAAATAGTTTTGTCGTAATCGATCCCTATGACAGTTTTTTTGGCTACGGCAATCCCAAAATCACCACTCAATTTTCTACCGAAGATCCGGAACGGCGCGGCTTTTCGCTGCTCGTAATTCACGGAGCCGGCCCCGAAGCCTGGCGTGCCGCTACTCCTAAGGCAAAATTCATTATTGTGAATCTGCCCTTCAAACAGGTAGTAATTAAGAAGCTCGCCATAAAGAAAAACAAGAAAGTTATGGGAATCTTCACTGAAGAAAACACTGGCGATCAAATGACGTCCGTGATCTTCTGGGACGGCAAACGATATAAGTACCAACCGCTCGGCTCCAGCATGGAATAGAAGAGTCAACGAAGGACGGGCGTCCCGCCCGTCAAACTGCTCATCCCACCTGCGATGCCATTCCCAACCTTCCAACCCGCTATAATTCTCCCGCCATGCGAATTGAAGAAAAACTTGCTGAACTGAAAAAGCGCGATCGTCTTGCCGAAGACGGAGGAGGTGAGAAGCGACGCGAACGGCAGCACAAAGAAGGCAAAATGTCGGCTCGCGAGCGCATTGAGTTTCTGCTCGACGAGGGCACGTTTGAAGAAACCGACAAACTGGTAACGCACCGCTGCAACGACTTTGGAATGGCCGAGCAGAAGGTCTACGGCGATGGCTTCATCACTGGATACGGCCGTATCGAAGGGCGTCTGGTATTCGTATTTGCCCAGGATTTCACCGTGTTCGGCGGTTCGCTGTCCGAGACCAATGCAGCCAAGATCGTCAAAGTCATGGATCTCGCCGCGAAAATGGGCGCGCCAATGATCGGCCTCAACGATTCCGGCGGAGCCCGCATTCAAGAGGGTGTCATGTCGCTGGCAGGTTACGCTGACATCTTTCTTCGCAATACGCTTTATAGCGGGGTAATTCCGCAGATTTCCGCAATCATGGGGCCGTGTGCCGGCGGCGCGGTTTATTCGCCCGCAATCACCGACTTCATCCTCATGGTCGACAAAACCTCTTACATGTTCATCACCGGGCCTGACGTTATTAAAACCGTCACCCATGAGGAAGTCACCAAAGACCAACTGGGCGGTGCCGAGACTCACAATGAAACTTCAGGCGTAGCGCACTTCAAAGCCCACGATGACGCCGAATGTTTATCCATGGTGCGAGAGTTGCTCAGCTTCATGCCGTCCAACAATTTGGACGATCCGCCACGTAAACCGTGCACCGATCCCATCGATCGAGCTGACGCAGCCTTGGACAAGATAGTTCCAGATCAATCGAACATGCCGTACGACATCAAAGACGTAATTCACGCAGTCGTCGATGACGGCTATTTTTTTGAAGTCCAGGAACACTACGCGAAAAACATTGTCGTCGGATTCGCCCGGCTAAACGGAAAGCCCGTGGGAATGGTCGCCAATCAACCCGCATTCTTGGCCGGAACACTGGACATTAATGCGTCAATCAAAGGCGCGCGCTTCGTCCGCTTCTGCGACTGCTTCAATATCCCGCTTGTGACCTTCGAAGACGTGCCTGGTTTTCTTCCCGGAACCAATCAGGAATACGGCGGCATCATTAAACATGGGGCCAAGCTGCTCTTTGCTTTCGCTGAAGCGACCGTGCCTAAAGTGACGGTCATTACTCGCAAGGCTTACGGCGGAGCCTATTGCGTTATGGCGTCGAAGCATATCCGCACTGATGTGAACTATGCCTGGCCTACAGCAGAGATCGCAGTTATGGGACCGGAAGGCGCGGTGGACATTGTCTACAAACGCGAACTCGAGCACGCCGCAAATCGCGCAGAAGGGCGCAAGCAGAAAATCGAAGAATTCAGAGAGCGCTTTGCCAATCCGTACGTGGCCGCCGATCGCGGCTACGTCGATGCAGTAATTCAACCGCGGGAGACCCGCAAGAGATTAATCCAAGCGTTGGAAATGCTCGAAACCAAGCGGGACAAGAATCCGCCGAAGAAGCACGGAAACATCCCGCTGTAGTTTCGATCCCCCTACATTTTGAAAACGAAACTGATCTCCTTGGTTTGATTTGCGCCGATGGTAATGGTCTGGCTCGACGTGCCCAACTTCTCGTGCCAGGCTTTGATCGTGTACGTTCCTGGCGGCAGTTGCGGCAGGTCAAAGCTGCCATCCGCCTTGCTCACCGCAAAATAAGGGTTCTTGAGCACGGCAATATATCCGCGCATCCAGGGATGGATGTTGCATTTGACGGGAATCGCAATTTCTTCTCGCGCAAATGCCTCTTCCACCTTGGCTCCGGGAAGCTCAGCCTTGTTCCACTCCCGGTTATTAGTCGGGATGGGATGGATGTTGTGCGCAGTTGGATCGTCATTCACGACTTCGATGGGTTGGTTGGCTTGTACTGCCAGCACTCGCGGCTGATAGAGACAGCCCTTTTGAGTAATGACCACGGGTTCCTTCGGCGGATCAAAAGTTCGGTCGCCGAATCCGTCCGCGATGAAAATAAGAACATTTTGTAGTCCGCCCTTGGAATCGGTGACAACTTCCAACTCAGGCACGAGGCCAGAATGTTGCTTGGCGCAGCTTGGGTCGGCCGCCATGCTGATCGGCTTAACCTTGGGCACCGTGCCTTCGAACTTGACCACGCCTCTTATACCCGATGCACTCGTGCTCCCTGTTGATGGTGGTTGTGCTCTCAGCACCTGAAAGGTAAGGCTGCAAATTATCAAAGCAATCAAAACGAAGAATTTTTTAGTCATAACGCACCTCATAGAAAACAAATTGGTCTAAAGCTTCTTGGAAGCACTGCGGCGTACCTAGTCTTGTGCCCCGGCGGTTGGGGCCACGCGGCTAGCGAGAAACTCGCTGTACCCCTGCTGATAGCCCGCGCTAAAAGAAGACCGGTCTTGAAGGTTTGCCCACCGGCCCACAGCAACATGCCGTTGGTTACCGCTCTGGGCTGCAAGCCTTCCCAGATACAAACCATCTCGAAAAGCTCCATCGGTCAATTGAGCCGACCCGTTGAAAGAAGGTTCGGTGCGCAGCATGAATGCCGACCCAGTACCGAGGGCGGCTAGCAAAGCGAAAGTAAGAAGCGTTTTCATTGTGTTCCTCGATCTTTCTCTGAACTAAGTCAGATTGGCTAAATGTTGAGCGTCGTAAAACGAGATTAAGGTGAGGGCAGAATTACGTTGTCATTGGCAGGTCATCGGCGGGTCAAATCATCGTCATTCTTTTGTCAGGGTTTCGTAACCTTGATGGGATAGATGAAGACAAGTTAAGCGGAGGGTAGCGAGCGTTTCGATCTCAGATGGCCCACGGCAAGTCGCGGGGTCTGGGTTTTCCACAGAGTGCAATTCAGATTTTTCATTGGGCATTAACTTTTTGCTGTGCTATAAGAGCCAGTTCCGTCGGAGGCCGTTCATGACCCTTACTTGCGTGTCCATCGGCGTTCGTTTCGCTCAGCGTTTCACTTTTGTCCTAACCGTGCTGCTGTCACTCAGTTTGTTGTCGCAACTGGCAACTGGCCAGCAGACTCTGGGTTCAGTGACCGGTACAGTTACTGATATCAGCGGCGCCGTTATGCAGAAAGCCGCGGTCAAGATCCGCAATATAGCAACGAACCTTGAAGTTACGGCGGAATCGAAGAACGACGGTTCGTTCAGCGTCGCCGATCTTCCCATCGGCACTTATGAAGTCACCTTCAGCAAATCCGGATTTCAAACCTTGGTCTTTCCGCAAATTCTGGTTCAGGGCAGCCGAACAACGAGCCTCAATGCGCAACTCAGTCCCGGCCACACCTTCGAATCAGTTACGGTGAACGCTACGCCGTTGCTGAATGCGACCGACACGACGACTGGCTACACTCTCGACGATAAGCAAATCGCGGAAATACCACTGGGTACTGGCAGCTTCACCCAAGCTGCCATTCTCAGCCCAGGTGTCAGCGCCGACTTGTTGAACACGGCGGGCACCAATGCCGGTTTGGGGAATCAAGCGATTTGGGCGAACGGCCAGCGCGATACGAGCAACAGTTTCAACATCAATGGTGTCTCTGGAAACAACATTTTTAATGGCAAGTCCACGAGCCAGGTGACCTCGGCCAGAGTAGCCGTGAACATTGGAGAGGGTGGCAATGGACAAAGTAATCCGAGTGGCGAAATCGTGACCAGCACGTCCGTTTATGGTGCGATTGGGCAGGCGCTACCCAGTCCGCCGCCGGAAACGATTGAGGAGTTGCACGTCAATTCCGCGATGTATGACGCGTCCCAGGGGGCAAATAGCGGCGCCCACATCGAACTTACAACTAAGTCCGGCACCAACGCGATGCATGGCGGAGCCTATGAATACCACCAGTCGACGGGCTGGAATGCCAATCAGTGGTTCTATAACCACTTCGAGCTGCCAAGGCCGCACATGAACCGGAATGTTTTTGGCGGTTACCTGGGTGGCCCGATTAAGAAGGACAAGCTTTTCTACTTTGTTTCTTATCAGGGACAACGCGTTGCCGACCAGTTGCTGGGAATTTCCCTCGTGGCTGTGCCCCCCGATCTGACAGACGACCGCAGTGCGCAGGCTCTGGCAAACGTAGCCAACAAGGATTTTGGTCCATGCGGCGGAAGTGGTCAGCCCGCCTGCATTACACCTGGTCAGATAACACCGCAGGCGCTCGCATTGTTGCAGGCCAAGGCATCCAACGGAACCTTCTTCATCCCTAGCGCAGAAACCAATCCAACGATCCTCGCGAATCTGCAGAACAATTCACGGTCGGACGCCATCGTCCAAGGTCCAGGTTCACTGTTTACGGCGGATCAGGTAAACGGCAATATTGATTATTTGTTCAGTGCCAAAGATCGTCTGGCCGCCAAGTATTATTACCAGCGCGATCCCAATACCACCCCGTTCGCTAACAGCCAGTTGCTTGGGTTCCCGCAGACTATGGACGCGGGCAGTCAGACCTTCTCCCTCGACAACACAACCGCGATCACACCAAATTTGACCTGGGAACAGCGTCTCGGTTTCATTCGCCAAAAAGCCTACGCTAATCAGAGCCAAGCGATAAGCCCGTCGGACATCGGCATGAATCTGCAGGGGATCAATCTTTTTCCCCAAATAGGCATCAAGAACGCAGACAACGTTACGTTCAATGGTCTATCCATCGGTCCTTCTACCAATTTCGCGGATGCCGGCATGTTCCAAAACAACTACGAGGTGTCGACCAATCTGAAGTGGGTGCATGGCCGGCACGGCATATCCACTGGATTCAATTTCAACTACACCCAACTGAATGTAATTAACAAGAATAACGATCTGGCGTCTGTCACTTTTAATGACTTCCCGGGTTTTCTGTTGGGGCAACTATGCGGGCCCAATGGAGCTTCCTGCGGCAGCCAGTCTCCGACTGAGCTTTTGAACGGCGCCAGCAATCGCCATTACCGGACGAAGCAAGCCGGAGCGTACGTGCAGGATGACATTCGTATCACATCGAACTTTACTGTGGACATCGGCCTGCGCTGGGACTGGGACGGCCCTCTGGTCGAAAAGAACGGACTTCTGACGAACTTCTACTCGCAGGATTACTCTTACAATGTCGCGGCCGACACGATTAACAACATCGGATTGGTTGTCGCCGGTAATAACCCCACGTTTGGCACCAAGGGCGTTAGCCCCTCCACCCTCACTGGGCGGCAATGGGGTTTTGCTCCGCGAATCGGATTCGCTTACAGCCCATCTTCTCTGAAGAATGTGGTCATCCGGGCTGGGTTTGGCATGTACTACGACCGCGGAGAATAT
>Ga0206990_1024_pt1 | contig 41873 bp, 34 predicted proteins | sample Alteio_BWMinCont_8_FD_153283 | JGI IMG/M metagenome (GOLD analysis project Ga0206990, IMG submission 153283) | Enriched cells from forest soil in Barre Woods Harvard Forest LTER site, Petersham, Massachusetts, United States -... | ecosystem: Environmental > Terrestrial > Soil > Temperate forest >... | reverse complement strand
TGATGTTTTGGATGGAGGTTGTGTTGGTGTTGCTGGAGGTGATATTCATTGTTGTATTTTGTGGTGTAGTTCGATATTATAGGAAAAAGAAGCGCGTCGTTGAGATAGTTATTAGCGTTTCAGAAGGTCCGCCGGTTGGAGATGTATATCATTTGGGAGAATTAGATGCCCACGTGAGTAATCCGGATGTGCTTTAAAAGTTGAAATATAATTTTTATGGCGAGTCCTTTAGGATTGTATTTACCGTAGTTCATTACCCAAATGGTTGTTTGCGATACGTTTTTGAAGAATCCGGTGGCGTGCACGATTTGTGCGTTGTTGATTGATGAAGGGTTGCGTATTTGTTGTAGTTTGCAGCAGAGAAAGAAATTTTATAATGGGTGGGGTGTGTGTACAACCATTGGATGTTTGATATGGTTTTGCTATGAGGCTTTTATCGTTCAGAAAATGACGTTTTCTTTTGAGGCGGTCGCTTGGTTTGTAGATTTTGTTCCGGCGGTGTTGCTAACTCTTTTGATGGCGAAGGATTATGATTTGAAAAAATTATTATTAAATCCGACTTATTTGTTGGTTGATGTTTGTTGTTCTGAGAAAAAAGATAAAGTTCGTGGAGATTTGTTTGTGAATTTGTATGTGAGCCTGATCAAATTATTGTTCATTGGTGCTATTGTTATTGTGGAATGCTTTTTATGGTGGCCAATTGTTTTGATTTGGTCGAAGGATCATTGTTTCATTGATGGGATGACTGATGTTGGAACTCCGTTTGGGGTGTATGTGACATCGATGGTTGTTATTATGTATTTGAATATGGTTGCGTATTTTAAGGATTGTGATAGGTTGAACGTATTTGTGAAGATAGTTTTGTGGGGGGTATCTTTTTTGAATACGACGTTTGCGTTAGCGGTGTTTTGTGGGTTGGTGGAATAAATCAAAAATTTTCGGTTGGGGATGTGTCCCATAGTAATATTTTGCGCATGGGGGAGGGTATTTCGAATTCGTCGAAGGATAGTGTGGGGGGGACGCCGGTTACGTGATGGGTGATATGGGGGCAGCAGGGGATTGATAATGCGATAACGCGTTTGTAGGTAAGCATGCGTTTGTATAGTTCGTCAAAATTGGCGTGGCCGTGGACTGAGATGATGAAGCATACGTCTCCTTTGGAATCTTCGCCGAAGTCAACGAGTTCTACTTTGTTTCGGATACATTGGAGGGTGGGGATTTTGGAATCAGTTTCCCATTCGACGGACATTTGTGGGTCGATTGATTTGACCTTCCATTTGGTGGAGGCTGCGGCGAGATAGCCAGTTGCGGGGCCAATACCATCGCCAACGCAGATACATAGGACGTTTGGGTTATCCATAAGTGCGTTGCCGGCTGCGCGATTTTTGGTGTGGGAGTATACATAATCCTGTATGGTTTTGATAGCGGTTGCCGTTTCCAAAACTTCTTTGGTGGGACTTGAGTGACCGAAAAGTTTAAGGCCTGTTGGGTTGGGAAAGCCCTTTTCCGATGTGCGATAGAGGAGGCGGAAGTAGAAATCAAGAATGCGGGTGGATGTTGGCAGTACAACTTGGATTTCTAATTTACGGTTCGATTGGGTGCAAGAAATGTGCACGCCATCAACTAGTATGGAATGTTCGTCTTCTGCTGCCGCCGCCGCTGCAACGGGCGGCTCCGGAGGTAACGTTCGCTTTTTCTTTTCATGGCCTCGCCGCTTTCCAAGGGCCGGGAAATTAATAATGTAGTTGCGCTTCTTAGTAGTAGCAACAATACTAACGCTTGCTCGCTTGGACTCAGCCATGCGAAATCGTTCATATTCCCCTGAAAATATAAAGGACCATACAATCAGTTAGGATATTCAATTTTATTAGATAAAAAAAGTTGAAAATCGATAGCTTTGTAAGGTTCGTTAGTTTGAAGGGTATATTAGGGCGGTGAATTTTGAATGGCAGCGGTTAACGAAGAGCTTTTGAGGCAGGTTGGTGAAAATCGGCGGCAGATACATAAAATTGCTGAATTGGAGGCGGCGTTGGCAGCAACTAAGGCTAATGAGGCAATATTGACGGATACAGTACGGGCACTTCGGACTGAGGTGGGGGAGGTCAAGACACAAGCGAGTGCACAAAAGAATCGTTTCGTTGACCTGGTGCGTAAAATTCTGGCGACTATTCATCAGATGGAAATGGACGATGAACCGGTTGATGAGCGCAAAGGTCCTCCACCTGTGGCTCCTGATCCGCTTGACTCTAAGCGATCACGAACTGCTACGCCAGTGGAACGCGAAAGTCTCGTCACAGATATGGGATTTGTAAAGGGCACCGGTAAACGCCTGTATCCCCAATCGGTGACTCGTTCGCCTAATCCAATTCTTACCCCCTATTTGCATGAAGCGATGGCGGGTGCTATCTAACATTCTTTTATTTCAAAAAACATAAACAAAAAACATTTAGAATTTTACTACTCGTGATACTTTTTCTCCATTAAAGCTATTCGACGGAATGCAATAACGTTCGCAAAAACGCTTGCTATGACGTTTGTCGTTCTCGTCTGGAAAAACGTCAATATCATCAATCGAATAGTCTGCGCACAAGTCATTCTCATGAAATGTGCGCGAAATCGGAAGGTCCGATACAGCGGCGGCGGTGTCAAGGAAATGAGTGAGGATCGCGGATGTGCAGACAATGAAATGGCAATCCACCTTCATCTTTTCACCGACCATGTCACGGTATTGATCTCGTGTGACAATAACCAAATCTCCGTTGAAGCATCGTTCCAGCTTGCGGATAAGGCGATCATCACTTGCCTTATCACCCATGATAGGCATCAGAATTTTGATCTTGTCGAGATCAATGGGTAACCCGAATCCCTTTGCGCTAGCTCGAAGCTGACTGAACAGATGGTGAAAGTACTGGAAAGGGTTCAACATGGCATCACCTTTGTACAACTTCATGAACTTGACAACGAGGATGATCCGATCGTATTTGCTGATGTTCATCAGTTGATTCACAAGCGGAAAGAGATTGTTAGCGATCGACCAATCAATTTGCTCCAACGTCATAGGCTTCTTTCCTTCTTTGTCAGACAGAATCACATTGAGCATATCAACTATCCCAGCTGTGATCGGCTTCGCCCCGGGCGGACGCGAGACACATCCCCCAAGCGATTGAGCTTTCGACTCAGCAACAACCCTCAGAGGAACTTCTTCCTCAACTCCATCCAAACGAAGATCGCAAGGAATCAGATCTTCGTTCGACTCAGGAACAACCCTCAGAGGAACATCTTCCTCAGCTCCATCCGAACGAAGATCGCAAGGAATCAGATCGACATCCCAAGCTGCCATTCAAAAGGCAAAAAGCGGATTAAGGAAAGGCACCTAACAATATCAAAATGTTAAGGACTTTCCAAGCAATTAGTATTTTCAATTTTTCCTTATGTCAAAAAAAGTTGAAATATCAAATGGTTACGATCCCCATTATCTCAATCGTGTTATTAGCACGCTGTGTACCATAAACAACCATGCTGCATCTAAACACGCTAGACCTTTGTAATGACAAGTCTAGCGAAACGCACTGTGGGGTTAACTTATTTGTTATTGAGTGTAGCAAACTCGTAGTTAACAATTCATCAGTTCCACTAACTAACAAATCTATGCTTGACAACATTTGGCCCGAACAGTTACACGTTGAGAAACTCAAAAGTGAGTTCACTTTGGAAGTTGACGGTATGGCATTGACCGTACCATGTATATATCCCTCCTACAATGGTAGCGATTGGAAACCAATCTTTACAACTTGCCGTAGCAAAAGGATCCGTAATTTGACGGTGAAAACAATTTGTTATGAAATGCACGTTCTAAAAAATTAACAGTCCATTAAATAATTTGTTTATAAATATTAAAAAAGTGATATCGTTCAATTATTCGATGTAATTTTGATTGATGGGGGTGTATTGTTGTTCACGTAATTGTTTTTTGACGTGTGACAGAACTATTAAGGTGATTGAGACAAGGAGAAAATATATGATGATGATAATGATTAATTCGGTTGTATTGATGGGGTGGTCATCGTAGGAACAAAAACGTTGGTTGGAATCGCAGTAGATCATTTGTTTGGGATAATTTGTAGTGCAATTTTGAATGCATGTTGGTATATCGGTGATGCATTCTTTTTTTATGGATTGGTAGATTTTGATTAGGCCGAGATTGAGTTGTATGGTTGTTTTGTTTGCGTAGGTGTATTGGTAGGCTGTTGCGCCGTAGTCGGAAGTAATTTGGCAGATGCCGGGGGGATAGATGGTTGAGGCGGTTGTTATTGAGGAACATTCTTTTTCGTGGTGGGGGATTTGGCCTTTTTCTTGGAAATTGTAGGTGTTGTTGTAGGAGATGCTTAAAATTTGTTCTTGATATGGGTATCGGAAAGTGAGAACGATATATACTAGGACAGGGACGGCCAAAATTGCGCATAGATAAAAATAATGGCTGCTATGGGAACACATTGGGATGTGAATGTGAATTGGTAGGAATATTATGAATCATGCAATGATTAGGTAATTCAACTTTATGGGGGGTGATCGGGTTTGGCAAGGGATTGGAGTATGGTATTGTATTTGCCCGATTTGATGTTGGTGATTAGTGTTTGGTGGCCGAGCTTGGCGGCTTCTTCGGAGAGATAGTTGTGAGCGACTTCGTTGATTCCGGGGGCGGTGAGCCAGGATTGAATTTGGAGAATAATTTGGCTTTCTTTGGGGGTGACCATTTGATGGGTGTAGAAAGCACCCGTGGTTATATAGAGGGGGCCAAGAATCGTGGGAATCTGTTCGGTGGAGTAGAAGGGGAAGAGATCCTTCGTTGTTTCATAAAATTCAGCAACGAGGGCATCAGTTTCAGGGGTATCAACTGGGATGCGATCACTGATTTTCATTTTATGAAGCGGGTAGTTTCTAATATGATATAATGGACCTTATAACTAATTAGGTTATTCAATTTTTTGAAAAAGTTGAATTGGTAAATATTTGAAGCGTCTATTGAATGAATTGGTTTAGTTTAGTATTTCAGATGGCGGGGCAAATGCTTAGAGATGCGATGGAGGGAAAGAGACAAGCGGTTGATACTCTTCTGATGAAAATTAAACGGTTTGGATCGTTATCGATGGATGAAAGGAAGGAGATTGAAACGTTCTTTTTTGAAGGGCGTACTGAATTAGAGGGGAATAGTTATTATCAATATTTTTTGGGGCACATGTATTTCTCGGGTAATTGCGTTGAAAAGAAAGACCAGGAGAGAGCGATCGATTATTTCGGAAAAGCCGCTGAGCAAAATAATGTTAATGCACTCTGTTGTCTTGGAGATATTAAGGAAAAGGGTTATGGCTTTGAAATTGATATTCCGAAAGCATTAGAGTTATATAGGAGAGCGGCAGAGTTGGGTGATGGGGATTCGGCAAGTAGGTTAGGGCAATTATATAACCAAGGGGAAAAAGTGGAGAGGGATGAGAAGGAAGCATTTAGGTGGTGGTTGATGAGTGCTGAACGCGGGGTTATTGAAGATATGAACAATATTGCTATCATGTATTGTTATGGTAGGGGAGTCGCAGAAAATACGGAAAGAGGATTTCGATGGTTTCGACGCCTTTTGGATAATAAACCGAAATTGAATGTCTTTGTCGCTGCTCGAATTATTACAAATATGGAGAAAACTCTCCAAGAAACGGTCTCGGAGAGCTTGCATGCTCGATACAGGTCTATTTTAAGTGAACCAGAAATAGAAATGAAATCATAAAATTAACTTATTGCGAATATATTCGGCAGAAGAAATGAAATATGGTTCGATAGATTGCCATAATTTGACATCATTGGGTTCATTCGCTTTTCTAAAATTAATGCTGCTGCTATGATTCCAGATTAGTTCTTTTAGTTTATTCTCGTCTAGATCGGTATTTTTCTGAATTAGTTTTATTATATTTGTGCAATGGAAATCGAATGCTGGTAACAACATTTTATTTTTATCTAATTTTGTCGTGGTGATTTGGGGGAGTGGTTTGGTGATCATGTCGTGGGAGTGGGTGTGTTCAAATCTTTCTAGCCATTTGGTGATGAAATTGTTTAGCATTTTTAAATCGCCCGACATGCCGCCGTAGCTTATTCGGATGACAAGGCTCATGATAAGATCGCGTTCGAGTTGCGGTAGTTTTTTCACGCGGGACATCAAATCTTTTTTGGGGGAGACTTTTCCGGAAGTGAAATCGGGGTCGTCGGAATATTTTAATTCAGAGATTAATGCGATGAAGCCGAGTATCCATGCGTTAATGTGATCGGGGATTACGTAATTTTTATTTGAGATTATCATCAGCCATGTTAATGGGACGAGTTGGGGGGTTAAAATGGTATCTTCTAGGCAGATGATGAATAATCTTCGGAGTAATTCAGGGGTTTGTCCTTTTTCTATCATATATTTACCTGTTTCTATGGCAAGAGTTTTTTCTCCGCGGCGGACGCATTTTTGTAGATGACTTTTCATAATTGAGAGATTATCCGTAGAGTTGGAGTTCGTTTGGTTGAGTTGGAATGCGTGCTTTTTGTCGATGCAGATGAAGAGGATTTCGTTGAGATTTTTTACGTTGATGTGGGTAAGTTGGTTGATTTGTTTTCTATCGATTGGGATGTCTGAGAGTTTATAATAGAAGTGGGCCGTGATTGAGTCGGGATCGAAATAGAAGAATGCTGGGAAATTTTTATTTTCGTCGGTGAATAATGTTAGTTTCATATTGTGTGTTTTGAGGTAGTTGAAGTAATGGAGCAATTATTTTTGGAATCAATTTTTTAAAGTTGAAAATATCATAATTTAATAGGGGGAGAGGGTATGTATTTGTGGGGATTTCGTGATGATAGAGATATTTGTTCAAGTGGGAGTGGCTTTTATAGTGGGGCTATTGATTGGGCGATGGTTTACATCGCCGAGCGCAGCGAGACACTCGAAGAGTGTGCATGGGTATGATCTTTTTGAACAGGAATATTGGAAAGGTGGATTGGGTAAAGAGGAGAATAAATCGTGTGGGTTTGGGGAGGAGGAAATATTTGAGATTATTGGGAGGTATGTATGGTTTGATTCGGTGACTTTGGAAATTTGTAGGGAGTGTTGTTATTGTGAGAGGAGGACTGTTAGGGGGGTTGAGTATAATAATGTGTGGTGGTGGACATATGTTTTCGGGCATACAATTCCTACGCGGGAGGCTATTGGGAGAATAAGGGAGAGGGTTGGTGGGAAGACGAGAGCGTTGTCGGTTGGGGCGGGGAAAGGGTTGTGGGAATATTTGTTGGCAAAGGGCGGGTGGGATGTAATTTGTACGGATTTGAGGCTGAATGAAATGATGTTTAAGAAGATGGAAATTGTTGGTAAAAGTGATGTGTTTGAACAATTGATCGGGAGGGGAGTCATTTCAAATGTGGGGGATATTGATGTGCTGATTATTATTTGGTCGGCGCCGGATGTGAATGAATTCGGGTATTTTGATGTGCATAATGGGTATGATGAACGGGCTTTGAAAAGATTTGTTGGTAAGTATGTAGTTTTTGTTTGTGATAAGACGAATGATCCAGTAATTGGTACTGTTGGTGCAAAAGCTGTATTGGCGGATAAATTTAAAATTATTGATTCGGTTGATCTGCCTCATTGTTCTGGTTATTTGCCGGTATTGAAGATTTATGAAAGAGTTGAACCGATAATTTGAAATTGGTGTGGGCAGCTGTATAGCCGGTTCCTCCGTAGCGATAGTGATGTTGGCAAGTTTTTTCGTATATTTTTATTAGGCGGCCGGTGAGGGAAATGAGTAGTTTGTAGTATGTTATTCTTCGTTTGATATGTTGGTGGTAGTATTCTTTTAGATAGGGTGAGGTGGCTTTATATTTTTGGTTGTAGAGAAGTGCAACGATTTGATTATTGTGTCCGATTTGGGTGGAGTATTTGTTGATGAGAGTTTCGGGGAATGTGTGGGTGGAGAACATCCATAGAATTAGATCGGTTTTATATGAATATATGGCGTTATGAAAAAATATGTCATTGTGGCTGTGAATATTTATTGTTGGGGCTAAGGAGTTTAATAATTTGGCGTGATATAGGTCCCCTTGACGGGAGGCTGTGAAAAATGCGTTAGTTAGTTCTGGAATTGTAAGAATATTTAGAGTGAGGAGCCATTCGATTATTGGTTTTGTGGTTGAATATTGATAGTATGAGCAACATATCTCGAGGGTTTGGAAGAGGGAGAATTCGTGATTGGTGTCTAGGGTATGGAGCCATTGAGCGATGTGTAGTTGTCCGTTTGTGCAAGCGAAAGTGAATGGTTCGTTAAGTTGTGCACCGTAGGTATATGCGGTTATGGAGTGGGAGCTTAGGTGGTAGAGCCATTTGGAAATAGTTAGGTGACCGTTTTCGCAAGATCGGAGGAAGGGGTTGTTATGAATTTGTCTTGAGGGGTGAATTAGGTTGTTTATGTTTATGTTTATGCCGGCGTAATGGTATAGCCAGAGAGCTAGGGGGAATTTGTTGTGGCTGCATGCGTAGATAAATAATCTATTTAGGATCAGCCAAAATAGTTCGATGAACATTTTGTTTGGTTAGTGGATGATGTTAGAATTTGAGAGAGTTATCTTTTTTCAATTTTTTTAGTAAAAAGTTGAAAGGGTTGATAGATTGGGAGGGGAGTGATAGTTAGGTGTTGAGGGAGCTGAAATGGCGTTTGGGTTTATTCATGAGGTATGTCCGTATTTATTGGAGTATCCGAGGGCTGCAAGTGGGTGTATTGATGAGAAGTGTGGATTTGCACATACGGAGAGGGAATATAGAGGGGGGAAAGGAATGTTTGAAGATATGTTTAGAAGGAAGGTAGAATTATTTAAGTTTACGTATGAGGATTTTGGGAGATGGTTGGAGTTGAGGAATGATAATAGGAAGAAGGTGACGAAGTTTGTGAGTGAGGGGGATTTGGATAGTTTTAGGGAGGTTCCATTTTTTGCGAGTGTGTTGGGGGAGCAAGGGAGGATTTTGAGGAGGAGAATTATTGGGATGCGGGAAAGGGTTTATGAAGAGAGGCGGGGGGTGATTGAGGAGAAGAAGAGGAAGGTGGTTGAGAAAAAGCGGATGGAGGAAGAGATGAGGAGAGAGGAGGAGGTTAGGTTGATGATGGGGGTTGAGGAGGAGGATAGGATTAGGGTGGCGTTTGAAGCGGAAAGGGTGCGTGTGCGGAGGGCGAGAGAGAGGCGGTTGGTTGCGAATAAGGGAGTGATGGAGTTGAATGAGGTGAGGAGGGTGAAGAATGAGGTGAGGAGGGTGGAGGAGTATGAGCGCGAGAGGAGGCGGTTGGTCGAAAAGGAGGGGGAGAAATATCTAGAGAGGATCAGGAAGAGAAGGGATATTGAGAATAAGAAGGGGGATATTTTGGAAGAGATTGGATTTATGGATCAGGAGATAAGGGATGCGGAAATTGATGTGAAGAGATTGGATGAAAAAGTGAAGGCGCTTAGGGAGGGTATTAGGGAGAAAGAGGGTTTGAGGGGGGAATTGAAATTGAATTGTGTTAAGTGCGATAGAGATTTGGAGATTTTTGATGAGAAGGAGATTGAGGAAGAGAATGTGGGGTTTGATGTGTCGTGTTTGGATGATTGGTGTGAGAAGTTGATGAAGAAGAAGGGGGTGGGGGAAATTATTTGTGCGTGGGTTGTGGATGCAAAGATAGTTATTTCGTTGCCGAGTATTACCTCGAGATATGCTGGTGTGGGGGCTTATGGGTCTGTTTATAGGGTTGAACGTGAGGGGGGAATAGTTCTTGCTGAGAAATGTACTACGAGTTATGTTGCAGAATTGGAGAAGGAGTATAAGAATAGGTTAATGTTAGGAGGGGAAGTGTTGGAGGGGGTGGTGACGCATATTGGGTATGTATATGCGAAGATTTATATGAGGTTTTATAAGTATAATTTATTGGAGTTGGGGAGAAAGCTTGGAGTGATGGAGAAAATGAAGCTGATGCCTTATGTTCTGAAGCAATTGGTGGTGGGATTAAAATATATACAGGAGAAGGAACATTTTCATAATGATATTAAGCCGGGCAATATTTTGGTGAATTATGATTTGAAGGATTTGTCGACGCTTGAAGTTGTATTGGGTGATTTGGGGTCGATGGCCTTACGTGGGAAAGATGCGCCGCGGACTAGATTGTATGAGGCGCCTGAGCAAATGACAGGGAATTTTACTTCTTCTAGGAGTGATGTTTATGCGTTAGGGTCATCGGTTCTTGAATTTGTTGTGGGTGATTATCAGATGGGTAGATATAGGAATAATATGGATAATTTACCGAAGGATTTTGCGTTGAGGTCGTTGATACTGAAGATGGTAGATGTCAATTTGGGGAATAGGCCATATGTTGGGGATATTTTGGAGTCTTTGGTGAGGATGAAATATTGAATTTTTTTATGTTTGCGAGGGGGTGATTTAGTAGGGTTGTCAGGGTGCGTAGATGAGTGTTCAGGGGATTATTGGGAAGTTGAAGGGGGATGAGTTGTTGGATGGGCAGAATTTTGGGGTGGGGGAGACGAAGGAGGTGTTTGATTGGTGTATGAGTGTTGAGGTGAAGAATAAGGCAGTTTGTAATTTTTTAGGGGGTGTGTTGGTTGGGCGGGGGGATATTAATAAGGGGGCTATTTGGTTTCAGGAAGCGGCGAATTTAGGGGATGGTGTGAGTTGTTATCGTTTGGGGAAACTATGGGAGAACGCGGGGTATAAAGATACTGCGTTGGAATGGTATTTGAAGGGGGCGCAATTGGGGGATATACAGGCGATGTATTTGCTGGGTTTGAATGCAAGCGGGAAGCCGAAATTGATTGAGACAGCGAAGGAATGGTATACGAAAGCGTCGAATTTGGGTCATCGGAGATCGCTTCATAATTTGGGAATATTGTATTATTCTTTGAGGGATGATGTTAATGCGATAGAGTGTTTTTTGGAAGAAATTAGGAGAGATGATGATCCCAATGCGATGAATTTGATTGGGGTGATTTATTATCAGAAGGGTGATTTGAAGAGGGCGGTGGAGTGGTTTGGTAGAGCGGGGGGGTGTGGAAAAGGATAAGGGGGAGAGTTTGAAATGGTATTTGAAGGCGGCGAAGTTGGGGCATAGACATTCAATGTATTGTGTTGGTATGATGTTGAAAGAAGCTGATGAGAAGAGTGTTGATGGAGGGAGATGGTTGAAGAAGGCGGGCAGGTTGGGGCATGGGCCGGCATGTTTTGCTCTGGGGGCAATGTATTATGAAGGTGGTGGAGAGGAAGTGAATGATGGTGAGGCTTTGAAATGGTTAGAAAGAGGTTACAACGTTGGAGATTCGATGTCGATGGTTTTGTTGGGGGTTTTATATGAGGAAGGGCATGGGGTTGAGAAAGATTTGAAGCGGGCGAAGGAATTATATTTGAAAAGTTTGGAATGTAATCCAGATAATTCTGATGGTCATAAACAACTTGGTGGGATGTTAGAGAGGGAGGGGAATTTTATGGAGAGCGTTAAACATTATATGTTAGCGTTAGGGGATGCTGATTTTGATGAGAGAAAGGAAACGATTGAGAGAGTGAAGAAGATTATGTTGAGTGAGGAGAATTTATTGAAAATTTTGGGGGGTTTGGTGAAGTGTGAAAGGGAGTGTGAATTGGTGAAGGGGATGTTGGGGGAGTGTCGGGAGAGTAATAAGCGATTGGTTGCTGAGTTGTTGTATAGGCCTGGGGGAGAAGGGTATGAGGGGGCGAGGAAAGATTTTTTGTTGTTGGTTGATGAGAGAAAAAGTTGATTTTTTTATTAGTTTGGGTATTCGATCAATTAAGGGGAGTGTAGGCTGGTATGGCTCTTGAGTATGAAACGTTAGAGGATCTATTGAATAATTCTTTGTTGGTGAATGAAAATGGGTTGCGGGCTGTTAGGAAGTTGTTTTTGTTGTTTAATAATAAAGATGCAGATGATTCGAATGTGGAGCAGTTTTTGCGGATATTTAAATTTTATTTGGATAATGTTCGGTTTGAGACGGTTGTTGGGAAGCATGTGTTAGGGGCGTTTGAAAATAGGAAGATGAAAGATACGAGGAATTATAAGAGGTTTGTTGGGGTTATGAAAAGGGATGCGCAGAAGGGGAGTATGATTTGTATTGAGTCGTTGAGTTTGATGTATTATTATGGTTTTTGTATGAAGGGGAGTTATGTTAAGGCGATGAAGTGGTTGTATTTGGGGGTGGCGGTTGAGAGTGCGTTGTGTCAGTATTTTTTGGCGAATGTGTTGTGTAATGGTGTTGTGGTTAAGAGAGATTATGCGAGGGCGTTTCATTTGTTGGTTCGTAGTGCGGAGAAGAAATATGTGAAGGGGGTGATAAGTTTGGGTAAGATGTATTTATTTGGGTTGGCGACGGAGAAGAAATATGCGGAGAGTTATAGGTTATTTAATTTGCCGGAGGTTAGGGAGCATGATGATAGTCAAAAATTTTTGGGGTATATGTATTTATATGGGTTACATGTTGAGAGGGATGAGAAGAAAGCGTTTGCGTATTTCAAGAGGAGTGCGGAGTGGGGGAATTCTTTTGGTATGTTTAATGTTGGATTGTGTTATAAGTATGGGTGGGGGGTTGGTGTAGATTTGAAAGAAGCGATGAAATATATTAGGGAGAGTGCGGAGGAGGGCAATTCGGTTGCATGTGCTTATTTTGGTAGAATATGTTATAAGGGGGAAGGTAAGGATAACGGGGAAGCGTTGAAATGGTTCAGTTTGAGTGCTGCGGATAATGATAAAAAGGGGATAACTAATTTAGGTGTGTTGTATTATTATGGGGATGGAGTGAAGAGGGATTTGGGGAAGGCCAGGGAATTGTTTAAAAGAGCCAGCGCCTTGGGTTCTGTGCTGGCTGAAAGTTCCGTGGGATTCATGAGTTTTAATGGGGATGCGCCGGATTATGGGAAGGCATTTGAAATATTTTCGTCGACAGCTAAGAGAAAATGTTATTTGGCTATGGAGTGTTTGGGTATGATGTATTATAATGGTTCGGGGGTGAAGCAGGATTTCAAGGAGGCTGGGAAATGGTTTGAGAGTTCTATGGCTAATGGAACAGATTCCGAGAATGTTCCGTATATGTTAGGATACATGAATTTAAAGGGTTTAGGGTTCGTTCAGAATGAGGGGATTGCGTTACAAATGTTTAAATTAGCGCGGAAGAGAGGATGTGTAGCTGCGGAAAAATATTATGATTCGAATACGGAAGATGAAGTTGAAGTTGAAATTGAGAAGCCGTCACCTGAAAAAACGGTTGTTTATTCGGATAGTTCTTATTATTTTTGAAAATTGAGGATGAGTTCGAGGGGATCGGGGGTTGTAAATACTGCGTTCCAGCTAGGGGAAGATATGATTTGACGGATAATGTGATTGTATTTGGATTCATCCAGGTGATAAATTTTTTTGTATTTTAGGCATTCGGGGCAATCTGGGGGGTGCGTTTTTTTATCGTAGAGGATGTAACAATTGGGGCAGGTGGCTACTGAGTTTTGGCGGAAAGCGAGACAAGAAAAGACTAGATCTTCGTAGCAGAGCATATTTGAAGATGTTACTTTGCAGGATTTGCAATCGTCTTTCTTTTTTGATTGGAAAATTGTTTTTTTATTGCATAAGGAACATTTGTAGACGTATTCAGTGCAAATTGGGTGTTCTTCTGATCGACATTCATTACAAATCGGCCATGTGTCATCGTCGGGGCGTGAGCAGAAACATTTTGAATCGGGGGGGTTATGGTAACACATTAAGCAGTGATTGTCATTGCAATCGCCGCAAAAATCGCTTCCGGGGATTGATGGGATGACAATGCAACGGTTGCAGTGAGTTCTGAGATGGGTGCATCCGGGACATTCTTTCGTTTTTGCATAACATTCTTTGGTTTCTGTTTGAGAAATTTCAATGTCGATAATATCGCGAACGGTGGCTGCTTCTTTATCTTTTATACAGTCGGCGCGCGGGTCATTGATTATGTGATCAGTGATGATATAATCTTGAATTGCCAAGTATTTGCAGGATTGACATCGTTCGCAATTGTTGAAGGATACTTTTTTATTTCTGCAAAGATGTGAGAGTTTTCCATCGATAATTCCGCCTTCGGTAAAATAGTAATCACATTCGTGGACATCGGGATTTTTATCGGGGTTGATAGTAATTACGTAAATTATGGATGTATTCGTTTTGCGATCCAGTAAGCGATATATTACGTTGAGATTGTGTCCGTCTGCTTTCGTGATTGAGTTGAATTTTCGTATGAGTGGTGCAGTCGCCATGATAATTTTCGGTGAATTTCAGGTATTTGGATAAAGGGGTGATCATAAATAAAATATTTCAATTTTAACATAGTGGGACCAGAAAAAATTGAATTTATTTCCTTTTGAGATGTCCATTATATTGGGGGGTTTTATATTATCGTTTTGTGGAATGGCGGACGAGGGAGAAATCAAGTCTGTGGCGCCGCCGACACCCCCTTTTGGGAATTGTACGATGAGGCGGATTCTTCGATCGAAATTGCATCCTGGGATTGTGGACCTGGATGCAGATCGGGAGAAAAAATTTGATGTGAAAAAAAACGATACTGTGATCTGTAAAAAATGTATGATGGGACGTTCTTATGATGAGGATACATCCATTAGTTATGAAAATTTCATGGAAAAGTCGCATGGATGTCTAATCGTTCGAACACATGTGCCGACATATTATTTTACCTGTGAGTTGTGTCGTTTGAAAACGTTTGTTGATGATATTCCTGCTGGATCGACAGTTGATATTAAAGCTGGTGATATTTTGGAATGCCATCAATGTGATAAAAAGGTGATGTACAACGTTGAATTCAAAGCAACTTCGGCCCGTTATGTCATAGGAGATGAAGTTGCTGTTCAGGACCCTATGGGGAAACCTACAAATTATTATCATACGTGCACGCTATGTAAATTAATCAATGACAATGCAGCTAAACTGGAAACAACGGTAAAAGATAAATTCGTAGAATATCGTGGAAAGTTCGACAAATTGCATTGGGGTGTTAAGACAACTATTCCTGCTGCTGCTATTTGTCTTGGAGTGATCGCTTATTTTATGGCGAAGAAATATCGCTCGTAGGATGGTTTTGTAATTTGTTATATTTTCTTTTATATTTCAAATATTTTTTATAGTAGCCTCCTTTTTGTGGAAGGGGCCGTGTAGGTGTAAGAACATTTGGATTTTCGGGTGTTTTATCGAAACGTAATAACGCAAAACTATCGGCACGAAGAGGTCTATCAATATCGGTATTGGTCGATATTGTCAAAACTGGATATATTTCCGATGTTTCATTTTTGATAGTTTTATCAGCATTATATTCATTTCCATAATAATAGGCAAGCGTAGTTTTATCAGGAAAAACTTTTTGACCGATATCATAGGCGCTAGAAGTTGCAACCAGCGTAGCTATTGGTCCCTTTCTCCGGCCATCAGCTGCAGTAATTTCATTGAATGTAACGAGTTCTTTATTTAATTTCTCATTAACTACCCCCAAATTACCAATATTTAAACCGATTCCTGGCATAGGTCTTCCACTAGAAGTCATATGCGATGTCGCATACAAATAGTTATTATCGAAACTATCTTGATGACCTCTAATTATGAAATCAATTTTGTTAATAGTCATAAATTGGTACACATTATGTTTATCATATGTAAGCCCTGTTCCTCCTCTTCCATAATTTATAAGAGGTCCTTTTTTATCCGCTCCGAAATTTATAAAATCACTCCATCGGATATTATCTTGTTCTGTGGCACCTGGTAATTGTATAATTGCATTGCGTTCCCCAATATATTTTTTCAATATACTAGTTTCTTCCAAGAATGATGCGTCAAATCCACCATGACAAAGCCAATATCGATAGAATGATGAATTATGTTTGACCTGTAAAATAACCGCAGATGGCATAAATAAGTAAGTGTCATTTAAATTTTGATATAAATCACCGTGTTCACATCTGTTGCTCAGTTCGGACGCTAATCCATAGGCGCTACTTGTTCTTCCTTCTTCATGATTTCCTCTATTATATATAATTCGTGGATTCATGGGATCAGCATTATTTCGTTCTATCATAAAGAAGATAACAATAGATATCTCTAAAGAAAAATTACCTCTGTCAATAACATCTCCTAAAAATACCAAACGATAGCCTGGAGCTAGCTTTAATGTTTTTAAATCTAGAATGCCGAATCTATGAAAACGAAATAGCATTCTTAAAAATGTGTGTAGGCTTCCATGTACATCACCGATCATAATTACTTTTTCAGAAATATCTATGTTGATACTGTGAATATATGAGTTTGTAGTTGCTTCATTTGCGGCTGTTTCCGATCCGAATAGTGATTTATAAGAATCCGTGAGATGTAGTAGGATTTTTTTAAATAGGTCTCCCCATAGAGTACAGAAATCTCTCCATACAGGGTCAGTCAGTAAGGTTGGAATTTTACTTCGTGACTCAAAATGTTTATATTCGTAGTATAGATCTTTTATCAGGCCAAAAAGGAGATTGGGTTCAGAAATAAACTCGCCACTGACTGCTAGTTTACCTCGGTTGAAATGTTCTCCTAAATTTTCACCTAATATTTTTTCCCAATCGGTTGCTAGATCTGTTTCAATGACATCGCAACTTGAAAGATTATTGTCTGCTATAGTTGATTTATTTGGGTCATCAGGGTCAACAGAAATTACTCCACATTTATCTTCTGCACTAATGAATCCTTTTGTGAATTTGTTAGGTGTGGTCACATTTGGTGTATAGTCTTTAATTTTAAATTCATATAATTCTATTGTTGGGGTGATTGTTCTTGTTATAGGAGATGGACCACCTCTTTTCTCTTCAACTGCTGTAGCTGCTGCTGCGGCTGCTGCTGCCGCTATTACATCATCTGCCTTTTTCTTTCTTGCTGTTTCTGCTGTCTCTCGTTCAACTGCTTCTCTTCGTCTCTTTGTATCCTCTTCTGCTTTTCTAACTGCTTCGGCTCTTAGTCTGGTTGCTTCCGCTGCTACTCTTGCCGTTCTTTCTGCTGTCTCTCGTTCAACTGCCTCTCTGCGTCTCTTTGCATCCTCTTCTGCTTTTCTAACTCCTTCGGCTCTTAGTCTGGTTGCATTCTCTTCTGCTATTCTGTTTGCTTCAGCGGCTGCTATAGCTGCCCTTTGTCTCTCTGCAGCTTCGGCCGTTTCTGCTGCTGCTCTTTCTGCTACTACTCTTGCCTCTCTTTCTGCTGCAGCTCTTTGTGCCGCCGCTCTTTCCACTGTCTCTCGTTCAACTGCCTCTCTTCGTCTCTTTGCATCCTCTTCTGCTTTTCTAACGGCTTCGGCTCTTAGTCGGGTTGCTTCCGCTGCTGCTATAGCTGCTTCTCTTTCTCTTTTAGCCGCCTCTTCTGCTATTCTGTTTGCTTCTGCTGCTGCCGCTCTTTCTGCTTCCTCTCTCTCTGCTTTTCTAGTTGCTTCTGCTGCTGCTATAGCTGCTCTTTGTCTGTTAGCTGCATCCTCAGCTTTTCTCGCCGTTTCTGCTGCCGCTCTTTCTGCTTCCACTCTTGCCACTCTTTCTGCTTCAGCTCTTTGTCTCTTTGCAGCCTCTTCTGTTGCCACTGCTGCTTCTCTCTCTGCTTTTCTGGTTGTTGCTGCTGCCACTCTTTCTGCTTCTGCTCTTTCTGTTGCTACTCTTGCCGCTCTTTCTGCTGCCTCTCTTTGTGCTGCCTCTATCTCTGATTTTCTAGTTGCTTCTGCTGCCGCTCTTTCTGCTGGTGTTGCTCCTCTTTCTGCTGCTGTTGCTCCTCTTTCTGCTGCCACTCTAGCCGTTCTTTCTGCTTCCTCTCTCTCTGCTTTTTTAGTTGCTTCACCTGCTGCTCTTTCAGCTGGCACTCTTTCTGCTTCCATTCTTGCCACTCTTTCTGCTTCCACTCTTGCCACTCTTTCTGGTTCCACTATTGCCACTGCTGGCGCCGCTCTTTCTGCTGCTTCGATTTCTCTTCGCAACTCTTTAATTTTATTTTCCAAATCTATCTTCTCCTTTTTCATCTTTTTATAAATCGAAATATACTTAACTAATACTCCCGTAACATTCGCTATCGTCTGTAATAATTGCAAATCGGCCCCACCTAACAACTGTTCCACGGGGCTTTCAGGTGATGACATTTTATTTGTTCTGAGAACATCCTCGTACTGCTTCGTTAGATCTTTATAGATACTTCTTAATGACACTAACTCCTTGGCTAAAGAGTTATATCTTTTTACAAATTTATCGATGTCATTTGCAAAAAAATCAAGTGCTTTTGATTCCATTATATATATAATGGATTATAAAAAATTGAATAATTGGAATGGTTGAAGAGTCTGTTTGTTTTTCAACATATTATAGGGGGGTGAATGGCTTCTGCGACTGAGGCTCATTCTTGTCAGCGGGTTGGGAGGTGGACGGTATGTGATTCGATTTTGGATATTGGGGCGTTTTTGCCTTGGATGGTTAGTCAGTTTACGTTGCTGTTGGCGCGGAGTGGGGTTGAACACACGATTGTTAACGGGAGTTGGTTTGTGCATGAGGAACATTTTTTCAGGGAACAGATTAAGGCGTTTTGTGATAAATTTTATGCTGTGTTGGGGGATAGGAGAGTGTTTCTGGGTAAGGTCTCGGCTGAAATTGCGCGGTATGTGTGGGATTACGTGCAAGCGATAAAGCGGCCTGTGGAGAGGTCGGGAAAGGGGCCATTGACTTTGATCAAGAAATTTGAATTGGAAGCGACGATTCGTGATGAATTGAAGAAGGTTCCTTTGCCGTCGATTACATGGAAACCGATGGTTTTGAAAAAGCCTGATGGGAGTGTTGCTGGGAATATTTTGTGCGTTAATTTCCCGCTTGGACGGGTGTTTTTGTCCTGTGAGAGAGCGGAGTTACTTCAGTTTAGTACGGACAAAATTACTGATCCGCGAGAATTGAATTTGATCATCTCGCGAGTCATGGGGAATGCATTTTTGCAAGGAGTTCGTTCGAAAGAAGAACTGTTGCCTAATATCGCTAATTCGTTTGTTGGCGATATTTTCTTGAGTTTGGAAGAAGCGTACGGTTTTTACGGTTTGGTATACGGTGGGCCGAAGCAGGTAAAGAGCGTTGCACGGTATGAATATCCGCTGCTTGAGATTCAGGCGATTCAGAACGTGAGGATTGAGCGGTACATGGAGATGCTATCGGCGAAACCAGCGGCGATGGCATTGAGGGAAATTTTCCAAGCTCTGAATCTCGATTTTTTTAAACCGAGTGATGGGATGGAGATTGGGAAGCGGGTTTGTGCGGGGTATGATTGTGAATATCCGGAGAAGAAACACCTTATGGTTAACGGTGAATTGAAAGCCGTAAATGTATATTATCGAGCGGAATACCTGAGGATTGTGGGTCACATTTGTCGTTATCTGGATGAAATAAGGCGTCCTGAGAAAATGACCTGCTATGTGTTTCGGTATACGATATTACCGCCCGATATTGCGGGTCTTGTTGGGGTTTTTTTATTGGAAGATGGTTGAGTTTTTTATTTATGACGTATATATAATAATGGAAAATCCAATTACTCTTAGTATGGCCAATAATCTGGAACAATTTGTTCGGAGATATAATTGGTTGGTAAAAAGTATGACTGAATTGACAGCGAGTTATGCAAAGGAGGAAAAACAATATGAAGCGCTTGAGAGAGTATATAAATTAGTTTTGAAATATTTGAATAGGGATGTTGGAGAAACAAATGTGTCAGAGCGAAGCGGTGGTGCTTCATTTGAGAGAATAAATGTATTATCAGAAATGGCAACGGTGATTGTTTATTATGTGAGAAAATATAAAGAAATGAAGAAGAAGAAAATAGTGTTGGAAAGGGGTTTGGAAATATTGAGAGAGAAAGAGAGAGGGTTGGTGAGTGAGATAGAGAATTATGAGAAGCAATTGACGGGGAAGAAATTTGACGATTATTTAGGGGAAAAGAAACGGATTGAGAATGAGTATAATATTCAGAATTTAGTGCCATCCGTTAGAATTACTGCTGTGAAACCTGAAGAGGTAGCAGTAGAAGCACCCGAAAAAGCAGCAGCAGCAGCAGAAGTAGAACCACGAGCAGAAGCAGCACTAGGGGAAGCACTACTGCCAGCAACACAACCACAAGCCGGACTACCACCAGCAAAAGCAGCAGCAGAAGAAGCAGTACAGCTAGCAACACCAACAACACCACCACAACCACTAATTGTACCAGCAAAAGTACCAGCAAAAGCAGCAACAGCAGCAGCACTAGCAGAAGCACTACTGCCAGCAGCACCAAGAACACCAGTACAACCACAAGCCGGACTACCACAAGTAGTAGCAGCAAAAGCAGCTGCAGAAGAAGCAGTACAGCTAGCAACACCAACAACACCAGCACAACCACAAATAATACCAACAAAAGTACCAGCAAAAATACCAGCCAAAATAACACCAACAGTACCGGTACCAGTAATATCACCAACAGTAACTGCGGTACAAGCGGCGGTGACATCACCAACATCGGCAACACCTGTCGAAGCGATTTCACAAACAGAAGCATCAGTAGAAGCGCTGAGAGCAATCTCACCAGCAAAAACAGCACCGGCAAAAACAGCAGAAGCAGCAACAGTACCAGCAAAAGCAGCACAGGAAGAAGCACTACTGCCAGTAACACCAAGAACACCAGCAATACCAACACGTGCAACACCAGTCGAAGCGATTTCACCAACAGAAGCATCAGTAGAAGCACTGAGAGCAATCTCACCAGCAAAAACAGCACCGAAACAAGACCAAACAAAAAATGAGATCAGTTCTATTTTATCCGGTTTTACAATAGTTTTGCGTAACTGCGAACTCCAATCCAATCCAATTTTCAAAATAAATCTGAATGATTCGATGCCTAATATAAATGATTTATATGATTTGAATCTTCAGGGAATATATATACAGGAAGGATCATGGCGTCGCTCAAATATCGATTGTAAGTCATCCATAAAAGTTGCTTATTTTGAGACATGTTGTTATGACTATTCGTTCAATATTACATATAATGATAAACCATTCAATGTACAATTTAAACCACGATTTGAACCAGCCGGCAATAACCGAAACCGATACAAAGGCATTATTTTCGTAGGTGTCGAAGACGGACATCACGGATTTCCGGAGGCTGGCTTTTTCAAATTATTAGATCAAGTTAAAATGATTCAGCCACCAATTTCTCCTGACCCGTCTACAGAATTGAGAATAATTTTGGAAACATATGCAGCATATATTGCGGCTCCGCGGTACGCCCCTTCTGGGGAAATATGTAAGCCGGCACTTGTTTCTCATATTATTTTCCCCTTGGTCCTAAAAAGAAATTTGATAGATGTTAATCGTCTTTTTAATAAATATGGAGTTACATTTATGAAATATAAATATTCAGAAAGCACTAACACTTGTAACGATGCTTGTTGTTATAATTATTTATTTATGGTTCAATATAAGGGGAAAAATTATTATGTGCTATATGTTGCTCGCAAAGATAAGATTGAATTGGATCGAACTTTTAATGAGGACGAGCTGAAAGGTGTTGAACCTTATCATTTTGATTTACATCCAGAAGTAACAATAGATCCAAAATACCAAAAATATCAATTTCCAAAACTTGGGGCGATAGCAACCGCGGTACAACCAATAGCACCACGAACAGCCATAGAAGGCACTGACAAAAAATATCTTCATGAAATACTGTCACCAATTTCAATTTTTGTCACGGGGCCTTCATGTCGTCCAGAATACCCAATTTTCAAAATAAATCCCAATGATTCTGAACTCCATAAAGCAAACGATATATTTTATTTAACTGTCCTAGGAATATCTATAATTAATGGATTATGGCGTGTGTCCGATGAGAAATGTGAAGAATCCAGCGACATTCCCCAAGCTTATCCCTGTTGTTGTGACTATTGGTTCAATATTACTTATAAAGGAAACAAATACAACATACAATTTAAAGCAGTTCCTGATAAGTTGAAGAGAGGCAGAAGTGTTTTCGTAGATATTAAAGATGGCCATTTAAATGATGCAGAACGAAAAGAAATATTGCAGAATACACCAAAAGATTATCCTCGTATTCCATCTGGTGAAGCCCGTACTAATCAGATAAGAATCATTCCGGCACCAAGGGTAAGTGATCCGGAAGCGTATATATCACAAATTTTAAATCATTATGGGAAAAGAATCATTGCTTCACGGATAGGAGAAGAATGTGACCCAAATAAAATTTATTTTCCATATTTAGATAAATATTTAGGCGATGTTGTCTATCTTTTTGAAATATACGGAATTAAATTTAATAGATATCGGTATTCAAATCGGTTAGGGGAAGGAAAGGGGTGTTACTATAACTTTCTTTTCGATATTGAATATAATAAGAAAAATTATCTTGCATTGTATCTTGCGGATCCAGCTAATGATGTAATTAGTTTTAAGAAAATTCTGAATAATGAAGAGACTTCGAAAATTGCCGATTATAATTTTGGTGACCCGAACTTGGTTGGTCGAAATAGTCTGCCACAACCGTGGGAGATTGGGGCAGCACTAACAACAATAGCAGTCCCAGCAAAAACACCTGGAAAACCATCCGAAATATTGGTACTTAAGCCTGGTCAACATCGAGAAGGAAAAGGCACCAAGATTTATAAAATACGATCTCTACAAGAAATAGCACAAGAAAGAGCAAATATGGCAGCTGAGCAAAAAGAAAGAGCAGCAAAACTCGCAGCAATTCAGGCACGGAGACTTGCGAGACAAGCAACACAACAATTAACCGAAGCGAGTTCACCAACAAGTGCAGCATTAAGAGTACAAACAACGGTAACACCAACAGTAGCAATGGAACCACCAGCATCTGATCAAACAAAAGAGCTCACCTCCATTTTAGCTGGAATTACAATTCTTTTGCAAAAATGCTCACAACCATCTAATCCAATTTTCAAAACAAGTCCGGCTAATCCTAAACCTAATATTAACGATTTATATGAATTAAATATTCAGGGGATATATTTTGATAATGCTATATGGAGGCTCTCATCTATAGACTGTCAATCAGACACCAAGTTTGATTTCTATGACCCCTGTTGCTATGACTATTGGTTCAATATTACATACAAAGAGAAACAATATAATGCTACGTTTAATGTAAAGATTGATAAGTTTAAACGTTACGAAGGCATTACTTTCTCTGCTATTAAAGATGGTCATCTAAAAGTAGCAGAAAAGAAAAAGATAATTGATGATGCACCAAAAAATTCCGCTGGTAGTCCTCAAGCAAAAGAGTTCGAAATCATATATCAGATAAAAATTATTGAAACGCCAAAAATAGCTCGGGCATCTGAATATGTGTATGAAATCTTTTATAATTATGCCAAATTGATTTACGTAGAAATGGGTAGAATAGCTGAATGTAAGCCTGAGTCAATTTATAATATTATTTTTCCAGATTTAATGAGAAGAAATTTGAAAGATGTTATCCCTCTTTTTGAAAAATATGGAATTGAATTTAAGGCATATAAATATTCAAAGATACTTGAAGGGTGTGAAGGTGCTTGTTGCTCAGACCTTTTATTTAACGTTGGATATAAGGGGGAAGATTATTATGTGTATTATGCCAAGCAGGGGTCAGCGGGGAATATAAAATTAGATAGAGTTATGAATAAAAAGCAGATGGAAGCTATTGGTCTTGGCGCTTTGAAGTTGGTTTCAAATCCAACTGTTTTTATAAATGAAAAATACAGAGGAGCACAGCTTTGGCCAAGTGCTAAAGAAAGAGGAGAAATGGAAAAAATTTTTTCTAATATGTCAATCGGAGTTCCATCTCTTGCTGAGCATTGCAGTCCAACTCAGCCATTTTTCAAATTAAATAACGAACCGATTGCTTTAGAAATTTTTAATAAGCAGGGGATATATATTGACCGTGGTTTAGTTGCCCATTCAGAGGAATGTAACAAATCGGGGAGCGTTCCCATTCAATGTTGTTTTGCTTATTGGTTCGATATTACATACCAAAATATAAAATTCCTTGTAACGTTTAAAGCGACACCACAGGGTATTATTTTTAATGATATTACTGATGGACATTTAAGTGAACTCCGGAAAACAAATATGCTGAAACAACCGAGGACGTATGAGTTTAGATTACCAAGTCAAACAAGGGGGACCTACCAGATAGAAAACATACCAGCACCAGCGGCCCCAGCCGTAGCAGCACCGTCGCTAACTGATGCAGAAATTCGAGCTCAAGCTAATAAAAAAATAAGAGCTAAAGAGAGAGGAGAAATTGAAAAAATTATTTCTAATATGTCAATTGAAGTTCAATCTATTACTTCCGTGTGTCGTCCGACTACTCCAATTTTCAAATTAGATAATAAAGCGATTTCTTTAGATATTTTAAATCGGCAGGGGATATATATTAACGATGGTATAGTTGCCGCTTCACAAGAATGTGGCAAATCAGTTAAGTGTTGTTATGCTTATTGGTTCGATATTACGTATAGAAGAGAGAGATTCCTTGTTACGTTTAAAGCGACACCACAGGGGATTATTTTTAATGAGATAACTGATGGACATTTGAGTGAATTACGGAAAACAAAAATGCTGAAGGGAGCGGGAACATATAAGGTTGTATTGCCGGCTCAAACGAAAGTGACCTTCCCGAGAGAAAACATACCGTCTGAACAGGTGGGAGGTTTTTATGAAAAATATATGAAATACAAAACGAAATATATCAATCTTAAAAAATTGATTTAAATATTATTTATAGCAGAGTGTCATTATTATTTCAAATATTATAATGACAAAGAAATTAACATTTTCGGAATTTATTAAAACGGATTATGAATCGGCGCAATCAATGTTTGAAGCAGCTTCGAAATTATTTGAAGGAGGGGTGACTTTAAAAAATGTCCATGTTGGGCAATATATTAAAAAGATCAGTAGGATGGATAATTGTTTTGAGCTTTTGAGGTTGTTGACTTATGAGAATTTAATATCGTTGAAACAATTTGGTCCTCTTTGGAATAAGCTTGTGGCTGAATCTAGTGAGGATGATGATATTGAGGGAAAGAATTTTGTGTGGGTTGATCAGTTGATGAATAATAATTTTGAGTTTACGGAGGGGATTTTGGAGGAGATGAAAATGTTTATGCCGAGGGAAAGGGTGAACTTAATATTTAAGAAAGATGCTGGGGTGGTTAGTATGGATGATTTTTATATTGTTTGCGAAATTGGTGGGATGGATGATGTTAAGAAGATTTTAAATGATTGTGAATTAGTTCCGGATGTTATGTGTTTGTATAAGGGGTGGTTGAATGAGAGGGTTAAGTGTGAAGATTTGTATCAGTGCCTTGTGGAGAATGGATTGGGAAAGGGGAGTGTTTTGACGACGCGGTTGTTGGAGTTGGGAAAGATTATGGGTGAGAGCGATTATGATGTTATTGATGTGGTGATTGGGAAGGGTGGTGTGTTGTGTTTGGATGATTTGAGAATAATTTATGAGATTATGCGGTTGAGTGATGTTGTGAAATATAGTAGGATTGCCGTTGGGCATGGGGTTGAGATGGAAGTAGATTTGTTGTTGTTGTTTGAGCATGAGGCTTATTATGATAATTTGGTGGAGTTGTATGATTTATTTTTTGTTGAATTGAAGTTAATTCCCGATAATGATTTTTGTAATAGGGTTTTGGAGATAGATTGTGTGGATTTGTATGATTATTTGGTGGAGAAGGGGTTGTTTGTGTACGGGGAGGTTTCGTTGGAGAAGGCATGTGTGGGTGGGAATGTGTATTTGGTGAAGACTTTGGTGAATATGAAATATAGGATGAGTGATAAGGATTTTAACAATTTGTTTGATTCGGGGGGTTGGAAGGTTGGGGAGAGTTTGGAGAATTTAGAGTTTTATGTTAATTTCGGGGGGTTGAAGGTGACGTATAAGATAGTAGAGAAGTTATTTGTTAATAAGATTTTCTTGGAGAATTTGGATGGATATGGGTTGAGGTATGATGATAATATATATTTTTTATATTATCGTTATGATAAATATCGAGAGAGTGATTTAAAATTGAAGGAGAATGGGTTGTTTAAGAAATATTATGTGAAGATGGTCGAAAGTATTGGGGATTTAATTGAGTTTAGGAATGTCTTTGATAAATTTAATGTTTCGTTGGGGGAGATAAAGGAAAGTATGGTGAAGTTTGGGAGGGTTCCGGATCAATATTGTTATGAATATGCGTTGAGGCATTCGCGGAATAGGAAGAATGGGATTATTGATTGGTTGGAAGGGGAGTATGGGTTTAAGCCGACAATTATGGTGTTGAAATATTTTGAAAATGGGATAGAGAGTTATGATTTGAAGTTTGTGGGGAAATATTTTGGGGATAATAAAATGGCGCATCATCCGAGTAATGGAGATTGGGAGAAATTGTTTATTGTTTGTGAAAAATGAGATTGTCGTATTCCATGTATGTTAGGTTGTTTTTGTATGGTTTGGTGCGATAGTTTGTGAGGGAGAGGGAATCGATGCCGAGGAGGAGATCTTCGATGTTTTCGACGCCATCGATTTTTTCCATGTTGTTGCCTAAATTTTGTTTGAGGAGGGTGATTTTTTTATTGAATTCGTCAGAGGTGTATCGGCAGGAGAAAATGATTAGGGTGATGAATTTTTTTGGGTTGAGTGTGGTTAGGTGGGTCAGGATGGAGCTTAGTTTGGTTTCTTTGGGTGTGAGTATGTCGACGTGGGTTGTTGGGTTGTTGATGAGCGTGATGCCTTGTTTGAAGAATTTGTCGGAGGCTTTGGGGTATATTAAAGAGCCGACTAGTTGACCAAAATCGCAGTTTGTGTAAGAGAGGTTTGTTTTTTGATGGATTTCGCGGGATTTGAGGTTGTTGAAAAGGATTGATTTTATGGTTTGAGTTGAGGCGGGAGTTCTTTTTTGGGTTTTGGAGTCGTAGCGATCGATTAGGGCTGGCATTTGGTAGATTCCGCTGCGAAATTGTTCGTTGTCGGGGGTGAAAACTATGTCGGGGCAGAGATTTATAGTGGGAATATTTCCCGTATAAATCGCGAAAGAGTAGTCGCTGGTGCGGTTGCCCCATGGTGTGTTGAATTCTATTTCGTTTTTTAAGAGATATTCGTCGAGGTGTTGGGAATCTAAAACATCGCCGAGATCGTATTTGGATATGTTGGAGACTATTTTTAGATCGTCTTTTAATTCGCTTAGGGCGATGAGCCATGCTTTGCCGAAATTGTGATTGTTGAGGAGCATGACGGAATTTTGACTCATCATTATTACGCGGACGTTTTTGGGAAGTTGGAAGACTTGGCCGTCAAAGCCGCCATGAGCGATCATGGTGTAGTTAGCGTGGGTTGACATTTGTTTTGGTGGTATTGAGGAGGGTCGCTCACGAGAAATAAAATTGATTTCAACATTTCTTGATAATAAATATGTTTGGGGTAGTTATGATGAAGATGGAGGTTGAGGTAACGATTGAAGATTTTTTAAAGGAGGGGTATATGGGTGGAGATATTGTGGGTGATGCGAGGAGACTGTTTGAGAGATTGAAAGAGAGTGGGGAACAATTGAGAAGGGGTGATGTGGAAAGATATGTTAAGAAAGTGAGAGGGGGGTATGGGGAGTTATTTGAGCTGGTGAGTTTGTTGACGAAGGAGCATAATTTGACGAAAACGCAGTTTTTAACGTTATGGGATGATTTGTGTGATGTGAATGAAAAGTATGATGAGGCGAAATTCGAAGTGGTGTGGATTAGAAATTTAGTTGATAGGGGGTTTTTTGATACGATGGGGATTGATTTTATGATTAAGGTGATGCCGAAGGAAGTGATTAGGGTAGTGATGAGAAGGGGGGTTGGGAGTGTGGATGATTTTAGGCTTGTGTGTAAGGTGGGGTGTGTGGATGATATTAAAAAATATTATGAGAAATTTAAGATTAAGCCAGATGATGCATGTTTGTGTGAAGTGTTGGGGAATAATGGTCTGAGGTATCAGAATTTGGAATTAATTGCAATTGTATATGAGGAGATATATGAATATTTTTTGGGGAAGGGGTTAGAATGTTGTGTAAGGGGGGAAGTTTTGGAAGCGGCGAGAGGGGATTTTGATTTTTTGGGTTTGATGTTGAAGAATGGATTGAGGATTTCGGGGGATGATTTGAAGATTATTTATGGGGTTGGGGGGTTAGGTGATGTGGTAAGAGCGACTAGGATTGCGTTGGGGAGTGGTGTTAGGTTGGAATTGGAGTTGTTGTCAGTGATGATGAGTTGCGGGAGAAGGAAGAAACGTGAGAAAGATTTGTTGGGGGAGTTGTATGATATTTTTTTTGTGGAGGTGGGAATGGTTCCGACAGTTGGATTTTGTGATAGGGTTTATGGAGCAGATCAATTGTATCAATATTTGGTTGATAGGAAGCTGTTTTTGTATAGTGAGGTTGGGTTGGAGAAGGCTTGTGAGACCGGTAATGTGGATAGGGTAAGGGAGTTGATCGGTATGAAATATCAGATGAATAAGAAGTATTTATATTTGTTGGTGGGTGTTAATGGTTGGAAATTTCGTCAAAATTTCGAGATTTTCGATTTTTTGGTGAGTGAAGGTGGTTTGAAAGTTGATTATGAGATTGTTGGGAGGTTATTTGAGGAAGAGATTATGATTGATCATTTGGAGAAGTATGGTTTGAAGTATGATGATAATGTGTATTGGTTGTATTATGTTAATAAAGTTGGGTTGGTGAGGATGAAGAAGAATAGTTGTTATTATAAGTATTATGCTGGAATGATGAGGGATTCCTATATGAAAAAAGTGATTGAGTTTAGGAATAAATTTGGAGATTGGTTGCAGGTTGATGGGGTGAAGGAGTTGATGGTGAAGTATGAGTTGGTGCCGGATCAATATTGTTATGAGATGGCGTTGGTTGCGGGGTCGGACGAAAGTGTTGTTTGGATGGAGAGGGAGTTTGGATTTAAGCCGACGATATTGGTTTTGAAAAATTATAATACCCTGATGAGGAGATATTTTGGGGAAAATAAAAATAAGCATCATGCGAGTAATGGTGATTGGGAGAAATTGTTTCTGAAAAAAATTGATGATTGAGATGGGTTGTTGAGCGATGTATAACATCGCCGAGCGCAGCGAGACACTCGAAGAGTGTGCATGGAAGAGTTGTTTGGTTTTATTGTGGGGTTTGGGAAGTTGAGGGGGAGGGAGAGATTTGAGGCTGAGTTGGGGTTGGTGGAGAAGATTTTGGGGAGTGAGATTATTTGGAAGGGAATGCGTGAATCGGGAATTGCTGAGGTTGTTGCTTTTTATGTTAATTGGTCTGGGAAGGGGGATGTGTCGTGGGATAGGGTTTATGCGATGGGGGAGAGATTTTATTCGGGGATTAGGATAGCGATGGATATGTTGAGGATACCGTATGTGGGGGCGGAAGCGGTTGATAGGAAGGAGGTCGGGGTAGTTTTTATGTTGATTAGAGAGGGGGCGTTGGCAGGGAATTCGGAAGCGTTGGAGGCGTGTATTGTTTTTTTGGTTGCTCAAGAGAATTTTCGGGAAGCGAGGGATATGATTGAGAGATTATTTTTCGTTGGGCGAGCGGGTGAGATACCTAGATGGGTTGGGCATAAATCGTATGGGCTATCGATAGATGAGAATAAATTTTCTGAGTTCTTTGTTGGGGAGTCAGAAAAGGGATCTTTGGAGGAATTGAATGGGATTCTTGAGGCGGCTGTTAGGATTTATTATGATTGTGGTTTGATGGCTAAGGCGGCAAAGAAACTGTTGGTTGATGTAGTTGGGATAATTTTGGAAAAGCACGCAGGGACAGCGTCGGGACTTGGGAAACATTAGAGTTTGCGATAGGTTAACCACAGCGGGAAATTTATTAAATCCTCGCGGAAAATAATATACGCGTATATATATATACATATGTCAGCTGATCCCTTGACAAATAATTTCAATCTTCATCTACTATTTGACGCATATATTGCAAGTAACTTGGGCAACACATCATCTATCGCTTTAGGATATTTCAATAACTCAATAACGACCTTTTTAATAGAGAACAAAGAGGAACATTTTGTTAAATCGACGAATGAATTACTCAAAAAATCCCTCACTGTTAATCAAAATATGGAACAGTTATTAACTGAACTGACTATCATCTATGATTTCACAACATTTTGGGAAGTCGAAAAGCAATATGATGAATTATTTACTAAATTTTCCGGATCCAGTATTGCGAGGGCGCTTAATATTAGTATTTTCGCCTTGGAAATTAAACCGCATATTACTCCAAGTGATGTGATTGATAAAGTACTTGTGGAAACCTACATACGGTCCATCCTAAAATATGTTGTTGAGAATAATCTGCTAGTCAACAAATCACTCATTATTCCCTCTGGCTACATAAACAGAACGACTCGTTCAGGTCACGCGATAGGTTTGTATTATAACAAACTCGAAAATTACACGCTAGCAATAGCAAATTCGGGAGCAGGGATCCATTATCACAAATCGGATGGATCAAGATATGAAGTAATTATAGAAAAAAATGAGATTCCTCTTGAAACGTTGTCAAACATATTAGTCGAAAATTATTTAGCTACAGGAGTGATAGATAAAACGTATACTGTAGAAAAATATTATGAACGGGTCCTAATCCCCTATATATCCCCTTTACGGAGTGATGTCCCGGAGAAAAGGTATTTCCATGAACCACAAATATCCGGCTCATGTACATTCTTTGGTTTCTTCTACATATTCTATTATTATTTCCTAAAACGTGATAAAACCCCCTATTCAACGAATGGCACGTATATGCGAAAACCCAAGCAGCCGAGGACATTTTAAAATACCTAACGACTAAACCTAGAATCACATCCAGTGATAAAAATTTTATTGATCTCCTTCATACATCATCTAAAAAACAAGCAGCCGATAAATATATCTCCGACGTCGAAAATTGCACCATTCTCTCGTCGTCGAAAGAAGCACCCCACATCATCTCAGAATATCCAATGGAAATTAAAAAACAACTCAAACTATCCAATCCATTCATTGAATACGTATCATTCGTTCACGAAATCGATAATGCCACAGCTTTTTCATTAGCAACAGAATCTCTCAAAAAATTCGTAAGCATAATTCCACAATATCCGCCGAGTCTATTTGATTACACTGGAATTATTTATCTATTAGTCAAATCATTAGTGTCGATATATAAAAACGATCATATGTTAAAACAATCTGTTAAATTTCCATTTGAAAAATTCCGTGTTATACTCAATGATGTTAGCCTAATAAGATTTGGAAGACGCTATGGAGAGGGATATGCACGCATGATATATCAGGTAGATCACATTAATCTTCTGATTTTTAATATCTTTTTAAAAATAAATACATTCTCCGGTGACAAATATTTGATACAGACACCGGGAACAGGTAACGTAAATACCGTGGTCGATTGGATTAATTTGAATTATAAATTCGAATCGTTATTTGGGTTAACCACGTATGATTTTGCCATGAATATGAAGGATTATCAGCATTATTTCCCATATTATTTTCAAAAGAATGTTTACAAGCTATTGGGTAAATCTGTTATCGAAGCTTGGAGCGCAATACCGGATCGTTTCATGAGTGAACCATCGGGACTGCCGAAGATCCTGGAAACCTTGACCGTTGAAAGAAACCAGATCCCCGATTGGAATAAATATAAAAACGATAAACTATTTCCATCTAAGTTTTTATACCTAATAAGTGAAGATCCATATAATTTTCTTTTCAACTTCATGTTAAATTTATTTTTGGGGGAGAGTGTCTTATTTCGTCCAGTATTCACTTTTATCGCAATACAATCCGAATACTCAGAAAATGGCAAAACTTATGAATTCGTTGTAACTTCATATGGAAATAAAAAAATATTTGGGGGTACCACGGAAAGCCCTCCCACTTATGAAAATGACATACATATCTTTGAAATGATAAATTTTTCTGATGATCACGAAACGAAACTACTTCTAAATCATTATGAATCCAGCAATTTTATCAACCCCCAAAATAAATTATTCGCTACTATCGATTCTTCCTATATTCTGTACGATGAGAACGTTAATAGTTTTTCTGTCCCAGAAGGAATCGATTACTATAAATGCTTACTTGAACCTATCAATTGGGATAAAATAAATTACAACCTAAAAACATTGTCCACAATATTATTTAATTATAAATGCAAAGATAGAATTCCTGCGCGCGTTATCGATAGATTTAGAGATGTCATTACTGAGTACGAAACAGAATATGCGTCAGTATTTGCGAAAGAAATACTCAATGCAAAAGTGATATATATATTAATCACGGGTGATGTTGATCACGAGTATATGCGATTTATCTTCCAGGAGACGAACCTTTTCTTAATTCCGATTTATTTATATAGAAAATTTTTTGAATTGATATACAGTAAGATCGATAAAGTCGTATCGATAACAAATCTATGGATTTCTGTACAAACGGATCAGTATAGTTATTTCATAAGGTTATTCAAAAAGGTTGTCCCTGTTGGTTCAGTTTCCGATGAGCTATTTGGTGACTTAGATTTATATGATGTCGTAGCAGAGGCGGGATATCGAATAGCTTTAATACCATCACATTATTTTAAAAATTTTACTTATTACAGTCCTGGCGAAGATCAGTTGGTAAAACAATATATATTTTATAGGGATCAAGCAACAAAAAGAATCTATGGTATCACAAATAAAAAACATTTATCTAACATAGAAGTTTTGATCACAAAATCTGGCGGCTTTTCTGTTCTTAAAAAGGGAACAGACTATAAATATGTACGGTCCATCACTGGGTTAGCCAAACACTTTTATGATAAATTGTATGCGCCATCATCCCACAATATGCTAATTTCTCATAATGATAACGAAATACTCATAAATGTTATAGGTCATGCAACATTCAAAATTCAGGGGGGTAAGATATTTTATGAGAATTATGAATTGATCACAGACAAATATAATTTTGCTCAAAATCAATTCATATATGATCTTCCGACAGCATTTCTTTTGAAAAAAGATCTGGATCATAAAATATTATTAATAGCGTGTAACGAATGCGCCGAAAAAATATACCCCATGGACAATTTAGTAAAATCAGTCTGGATAAATAGTTCTACAACCATCGAGATCATGACTGAAACGACGCCCGGTTACAAACTCATTGACCTTCATTATACGAACTGTTATCCAATATTTTCGGATTATAGCACAATGGCAACCTATTTAATCTTTTGTGGGATTATGGGGAAGACTTTTTGTATGCTTAGCATATTTAACCAATATCTCCAAGATACGCTAAATCAAACCCATTGGGATCCGAAAATGCTGAATTTCTGTCTCAACAATCCCTATAAATATTATTTTCTATTAATGGCAACGCAATATCTGCAAAAGGCGGGAAACTTCGATTTATTACCAGATGAAGAACCGTATATCCCCCTTCATGAATATACAAAACGGCTCGCATACTATCCTCCTCGCTACAAAATTGCTGCTCATAATAAATATCCGCCGATCAACTATCAATTTAAATACAGCGAATTTATTCAGAACCTAACCAACAAAATGATTTCGATATCAGATAAACCTATTAAAGATATTCCAATGGATCGTTTGATCGCGATAGATCCAACGTATGGACGCTATATCGAAACATTCAGGGAATCGTATAGATCCTGCAGTTTAAAAAAATATCCATCGGGTATAGAAACATTGATAATTGATTTGCGGAGAAAAATAATAAAAACACAAAATAAAATAGCCAAAATTGTTTCGGAGTCGATTGACACTATTCCAACAACCATATATTCCAATTACGAATTATTTTATGATCACTTGGAACAAATAAAGAGCTATCAAATCCTAGTTGGTATTCATAGACTCTGTTCGACTGAGTTGAGGCCGAATTGTGAATGCAATGAGATCAAGAAATTTCAGGATCTGTTGAATGCTGCTGTAATTTATACCGGTGCGCGGGAAATAAATGTTGTTTTTTATGAAATATTATTTGGTTCTTTTATTAGAACCGACCAATATCAAATCTATTGGCAAATGACGAACGGCGTTACTCAAAAAAACAAATACAGTATCTATCAAATGTTAATGGGAGAAGGGAAAACAAGCGTCATCGCGCCCTTGCTCGTTATAAAATATTTGTACGACAATGCATACGACAATATCATACTAGTAATGCCCGAACACCTAAAACAACAATCATTCAATCTACTTTTATATCGCTATGGATTAATATTAGAGCGGGGGGCTATCAGATTAACCGAAATCGAACGAAGAGGTACAAATCTAGAGAGATTTATAAAAAAGTCAGATGTAACAAATATTATCATCATTGATGATACGAGCTATAAGGCAATTTTATTAAATGCAGTAGAATCCAACGAAATGGGTACAATTGCTATGGGACATATTCGCGATAATTCAATTTGTATTATGGATGAGATAGATACGATGATGGACCCGTTGTCATCTGATTTGAATTATCCGCTTGGCCATCGAGAAGTGGATTCGTTTGTTGTGTATTTTATGGTGTATGCATTAAACGACATGTTAAGGCGAAATGAATATAGGGAATTAGTGTTTGTAACGGGGCGGGAGAGTCGGATTTTTGTAGACGGGTGGTTCACGATAGCCGCGGGGAGTTATGAGGGTGTGGGGAAAGAAGAATTGAGATATTTTGTAATGGGTTATATGGAAGGGAGGGAATTGATATTACCAAATATCAATTATAAAATAGTGGGACAGATGAGAAAGATATATGGGACATTGAAAGATTGTTTGGTTATGGTGCATAATAAGGATTATGGATTTGGTAATAAGATTCCGAAATATGAGAAGAATAATTTTGTTGCAATTCCATATCGTGCAGTTGGCGATCCTGTCGATAGATCAGAATTTACAGGGCCGGAAATTACGTTATGTTTGAGTATATTAACGTATCATTACGAACAGCTTAGGGTAACGGATTTAGAGAAATTGCAGGTATTTGTTAGATCTATATTTAAAAAATACGGGGCTGCATACATATATATCCCTGTGAACAAGCAATTAATGAAAATATTAGAGAGACATGGATCTGATCTGCAAAAAATAGCTGATGCGAATGAACAGGAATTAGCTCGGATCAAATTTAATGGGGATAGAGATCTGATTAATTATTACATAATGCATGTCATTAGTCAACAATTTATTGATATAACTAAAAATCAATTCAATTGTTCCTTTATTGATGTGATTAGTGGTACGTTTATTAAACATAAAATAGCTTTCTCGGGGACGGTGAATATATTATTACCGTCGACGTTGATTGAGAAATACGAATTCAAAACGATCAATCATTCCGATAAAGCCAACGGGAGTGCTATTAGCGCGTTAATTGGCTATGTGAATACGAATAATATAATACACTTGGATGAAACTACAGATATTCTGGGAAAAATTATTAGTATTGTTGTTAGAGATAATTATAATGTTCTTATTGATATTGGGGCGTTTTTGAGAAAGATAGGACCGTTGAATTTTGTTAAATTGTTGGCGGGGGCAAATGAGGTGTATCAACGTAAGAAATATATCTATATTGATCATCAGGGTATTAAACATGTTTATTATTCTGGGGAGCAATTCCTTTTGGGTGAGAATGCTTATCCGACAGAAGATGTGTTCATTTATTATGATAATATGCATATTGTAGGGATAGATGTGAAGCAACCGTATAATTTAAAGGCGCTTGCTACTGTGGATCATTTTAATCGATTAACGACGGTTGAACAGGGGATTTTCAGATTGAGGAACATTAATTTTGGTCATAAAATAGATTTCCTGTTGAGTAACAATATTCCGAGGGGTCATATCAAAGATCCGATTGACTTGTTAGGGTATTTAACGGAGAAAGAAAATCAATATATTCAGGCATCGATTCCCGCTTTTTGGATGCAGAATATTAAATATCTGAGTAGGCAATCAGGGGAACCGAATCAAAAATCATATATTGACAACGTTTATTATGAAGTGATAAGGACCAAAGAGGACCTGGATTTACCATTGTATAAAAAATACGTAAAAGATGAATATTGTAATTATAGAGTTAAATTAATGAAAATTCGTGTATTGTGCGAGAATTTATTAAAAGTTGTAGTGGAACCGGTTAGGAATAGCCAGAAACAGAAAGAAGTTGCGGAAGAGAAGATTGTTGCGAAGGAAGTTATTGTGGGGAGATCTAAAATTGATTATGGGAGAATTGCAGCGTTCAAATTAGCTGTTACGAGCGCGAAATATACAATTGAGGATTATATTAGCATATCAGATGGGATTAAAAAATTAGATATTCCTGGGATATTTGATTATTTGAAAATGCGGAATGTGTATTTGTCGCCGGATTTTTTGAATTATATCAGAAGTAGGCCTGATATTTATGGAGCGTTGTATGATAAAGTTGATGATATTTATGTTGAATTGGTTAAGAATTATAATTTTTATTATATTAAGAAATTAGGGAAACAAGTTGAATATTTATTAGTAAGTCCGGCGGAATTTTTTAATCTATTTATTTTTCTTGTTAGGAATCGTTATGGTGGGGATATTGTTGTTAAACATAAATTGGGAGGGGTAAAATATCCATTGTTGGGTGATGATAAACCGGATGAAACGGAATTGTTGATAAAATTTGTGTTATCAAATAGATTAATGTTAGGGGAATATACTAAATTATTCGAGCAGGTGATCGCGGAGGGCAGTTATGATGCGTTTGATGATTTGGTAGATAGTATGGTCAAGATATATTTGTTTAGGTCAGAGAATAAACGATATATTGATTATTTCATTGGAGAGAGAGATAAATTTAGTGCTGGTGTGAAAAAATTTTGTGATCCGGTAAATATTGGTGAATTGTTGAACATATTGAGAATTAATTTACCAGTAGAAAGCTTGAGTGAAAGAGATAAAGAGGACATAATCAAAAATTCCGGGATTATAACTTGTTCGTCAGGGGGAGGGAATCGGAGATTTCTGAAATATCGTTTTTGGACTTAGTCGCCTACTCTGTTTATTATGATGTTGCTTCCCGCCATTACATTTGCAGAAATAGGGGGTGTACTGGTGAATAATAAGTTAAAAAATGATTGCGATCCAGTTACACGGAATCCGAAGTTATTGCCCGTACGACTAATAACTAGTGGAACAATTACTCCGTCCCCCTGTGATACCGTTTGGGCCACAGAATTTAATAGTGGCATTATTACGTATGAAGCTAGGGGAAAACTACTAGTCAAACTTACATTATAACTTCCTATATAAACCCCAGGTCCTAAACTAATCGTAAATGAATCAAATAACGCTATATTTTCAGACGGATCATCAATAATTTGTTCAACGGGCAAGTTTTGGGTTGATACTATTGCTCCATTGGGGATACCGAATGTTGCAAATGACCCTGTTTCTAAATATGTAACTCTAGTTTCTAAATCTGTAACTCTAGTTTCTAAATCTGTAACTCTAGCCGTCAAATCAGCAACTTGTGTCGTCAAATCAGCCACTTGTGCCGTCAAATCAGCCACTTGTGCCGTCAAATCAGCGACTTGTGCCGTCAAATCAGCAACTTCTGTTTCCAGTTCGGTAATTCTTGCATTCTGCTTTGAAATTATGTATTTAAGTTTTTCTTTCAATTTGTTGATTCGATTTTGTAGGTCAGCAATCGAATCGCCATTGTCTATTGGGCCGAAGCCGCAGTTATTTCTTGTCATATTATAATACTCTAAGATAATGTTATGACCTGGGAGGGTCATAATATATATATATATATATATATATATGAACGTCGCGCAGGGCACCGCGCTTTTTAAAGAACGGAGACTTCGGATTAACGATCAGGATAATATGGAGAATAATGCAGGGGATTATAAATTTCGTATTTCTCAACTATTTTAAATAGGTTAGTGGAATATCCTCGTGAAAAAAATTCATCTAAATATTCAATGATAATTTCCGCAGTGTTTCGCTCGATCGATCTGATTTGATCCATTATGAAATGATATGCATAATTTTTTTTATCGGGACTCTGAGGGTATGGATATATTTCTATAGTGGCTTTGTCAACATCGGGGGGCAATAGAACATTTATATATGATGCCATATTTCGAATGCATGGATTTGGATCATTAATTTAATATCGATCATATAAGTTTGAATACGATGAATTTGATTGTCGAATAGCACTCTAATTCTGAAATATATATTTCTGCGAGGACTTCATTTTCGTTGCGGCGACATCAAGTATTAAGTTCTCTCCCTTGATTGCGTTACCTCCTGATTATGGCGCGATCGAATAGCGTTTTCTCGAATTCTTGCATTTGCCTCATGAAGCCAGCATTTGGATTTATTTGGGGGCGCAGTTTTAGAACAAAATTAAATGCGTCAGAGAAGATCATTTTTCGGGATTTCATCAAAAACATAATCACGATGGAAGCGCTGCGGGAAATTCCTTTCTCGCAGTGAATGATGAGCGTTTGTTTGTTCTCTTCTGCCTTTAACAGCAGGGGGAAAATTATGGCGAATGGTTCTGCGAGGCTTTCTGTACTGACATCGTTTAACCTAACTATAGTGTGAGGTATCTTGAATTTTGCAACAGCGACTTTTATTCGATGAATCTTAAGAGAGTTATTCATTATGGTTATCACTCCTTTGATCTCGGCGAAATGCAAAAAAGGAGGCGATACTGGAACGCTATCGTTTGTAAGGAATAGATGTTCGGTTATTTTCGTTGCAAGTGCTTGTCCTCCAAAAATCGGATTAGTTGACAGCATTGATGTCACCTGGAACACATCATGGTGGACATGGGACAAATGCATACGTTTGTTCCTTATGGGCAAAGCACTCAGGGCAAAAAAGATCTCCAAATCACAAAATTCATCGTCGGAATCTTTCGATTCAGTCATGTAGTTGTTGAATGCATCTGAGTGCTATTAAACGATCGAGCAACAGATGAAATATTCAACTTTCCGTGGCAGTGTCTGATGTTCCCGCGGTAATTGGGATGCATGATTTTATTTCTAGAACGATAGCGATTCTCATAAACCTAGACTTGAGTGTACACTAAAGTAGCACTGAATTTGTAGGTTGCTGGCACCAACGGGGAAATTATAAGTGAATTTTCTAGCAGATCAGAAGGACTAAACACCTCGATAGCTAACACATCCTGGGCCGCAAATGTCACCTGGTTGATCGTATTCGTTTCGTTTAGATAGATAGAATTACCTGACAGCACCGTTCCAGGGAGAGTAACAGTTGTCGCTAAAGGAGTCACCGTCAATGGAGGGATAGGACTAATTCCACTAGGGTGGGATCCCCCGATTATGGCCTGGTACAAAGTAAAGGTTATAGGTCCACCGATAGTTGTAATCCCAGCGCTAAAAGAGACACTAACCGTCAAGTTGCTGGCAGTCCCAGCTACTGGCATGGGATAACTGGCGGTCGCAAACCGAGATAATGTGCTGTTGGATCGAACGACGGCTGTAGTAGTATCAGCCAACAAGGAGATCGCAGCAGGCAGAACAAATGTACCAGGCAAAAGAGGATTAGGAATGAAGGTGCCAGATGCATTGAACTTTAAGATACTCTGTTGCGGAGTAGGCGGAGGGAATAACTTGAATGCCACGGTCTGGCATGGAGCATTCAGAACCAAAACATGGTCATTAGGCAGGAGGACATCTCCGGTAGCAGCAACATTAGGCAAAATAATCGTTGCAGACTCAATATCGGTTATGGTGGCTCCTGTGGTGCTTGGGAAACCGTCGAGACTACCGATCACTATGACCGGGACCTCGGAGGAACCACAATTGGTGATGATTTCCATATTTGTGGACACGAGAGGATTTTCTGCTACTTTACCATTAGCGCAGACCAACATGGATCCAAAATTGGTAGGATCGCTAAGTGGCTCAGCCGGGCATTCTAACACGCCGGGTGCCAAGACATCAATTTCAGCCTTATCTATGTGGGCAAATTTAGCATTCAATTTACCGATAGAAGCTTTTCTAGCTTTGAGGCTATCTGCGCAGAGTTTGCAGTAATCTGCGTCACAATCACAATCGTCGTTTTCTCTTGGCATTTTTATGTGTACAATAGCTATAGATATTATTTCCTACAGGGGCGTAAAGAGCCACCCCATCTATTAGGGTCTCATGGGTAGATTTTTTTCGCGGGAACTCAACGAAGCTATAGCTATTGGATCCTCAGATGGAGTATCGAATGCTATTATGGAGGAATTATGTTGTATGGCCTTATTTAACCTACAAAGGCATGATTTTTTCTCTTGCGGGTATGTTTGTTAATATCTTTGTGGTCAGGCACATATGAAGTTAGAGATGATTTTATGCATTGAGTCACCCGTTGAAAAAGAACAGATGCTAACAAATAATCCGAAATAGGAAGGAGGCACCCGTTGCTTGGATCTGTGTATTGGTATTATATATATTCCCGCGGTGCTTGGGATGCATGATTTTATCTATTGCGCTGCTTCATTGAGGGGTTTCATTGAGGGGCTTTCATTGAGGGCTACATTGAGGGGTTTCATTGAGGGCATTGAGAGGGTTCATAGAGAGGTTAAATATCTGATGAATGTCGTGGCCAGCCATTCGAAAATCGAAGATAGTCTAATTTAATATCATTATGCCGAGCCGTAATATAGACTCCACCAAATACCAAAGTCATTGGTTCCTATCAAAACTTATCCAAATCTCGAATAAAACGAAGGCACTTGGTATAATTTAAGCTTGTTTAGTCCTTATTGATCTGAGCTTCGCTCAATAGGGGATCCGTCGGTCCCCTATAACCCTTCCCTTTCGAGTTTACATTCCACTCCGTTAAATCCGGGGATGTTCGCGACGCGGATTCACCCACAGCCTTCGGCAGGGGGGTCTCGTGTTTGCAGCTGGGCTCGTACCTCGCTAGGAGCCATATTCAGGATCAAGCTTTGTTTGCACCAACCGATCAAAAATAATTTAGCATTGGCTGTAATCTGTTTAATGTAATCTAGTTTTGTGGGGACGGAGTAAATTCATGCAGAGGTAGAAACATATATAGAGTGTGTAGTGAAATTTTTGTGTGTTTAATGACGGATCTAAAACATATTGATGATTTTTGAACCGGCCGGCCATAACTAAAAACGTTAAATTATGAAGGAGACACTCATTGATGTATGTTGGTTGGTTGATTGATTGATCAAATAGCTATTATTTTTAGAAGGAGGCGCATTGAGAGGGTTCATAGAGAGGTTTCATAGAAGGGCATTGAGGAGTTTCATTGAGGGGGTATTGAGGGACTTCATTGAGGTCTTGCGGTTTTATTAAGGGGTTTGGTTTTATTGAGGGGTTTCTTTGAGGGGCTTCATTGAGGGGTTTCATTGAGGGGCATTGAGGGGGTTCATAGAGGAAAATTGAGGAGTTTCATTGAGGGCTTCATTGAGGGGGTTCATTGAGGGTATGTTTGTTTATATCTTTGTGGTCAGGAACATATGAAGTTAGAGATGATTTTATGCATTGAGTCACCGCGGTCGTTACGTTAAAAAAGAATAGATGGTAACAGAATATCTTTTTTACTAGGATAGATTCCGTTGATATTGTAAATATGCTTATATTTTACTTAAATTATTGATTATAATAGCTTTAATTATTCTGAT